>Ga0209102_1000442_pt1 | contig 27567 bp, 25 predicted proteins | sample ConPoolayeHmetaG_FD_185483 | JGI IMG/M metagenome (GOLD analysis project Ga0209102, IMG submission 185483) | Hot spring microbial mat communities from California, USA to study Microbial Dark Matter (Phase II) - Cone Pool mat layer H metaG... ...
CGCCTTCTCTTAATATTGATGAACCAGATGGAGTTAACGATGTAATTTCTGAAGGATCTGTTTTTACAATCCAGTATGACCTTAGTGATGGTGATAATACTGTTTATGCCGATTTTTATTATGACACAGATGGTAGCGGTCTTGACGGAACTGCGATTTCAAGCTGCCAGGACCAGCCTGAAGGTTCAAATCAAACTTGTGATTGGGATACAACAGGAGTTTCCCCTGGAACTTATTATATATATGGTATAACCAGTGACGGTATTAATCCCCAGGTAAGTGATTATTCAGAAGGAGTTGTAACAATCAATGCGGCGCCTTCTCTTAATATTGATGAACCAGATGGAGTTAACGATGTAATTTCTGAAGGATCTGTTTTTACAATCCAGTATGACCTTAGTGATGGTGATAATACTGTTTATGCCGATTTTTATTATGACACAGATGGTAGCGGTCTTGACGGAACTGCGATTTCAAGCTGCCAGGACCAGCCTGAAGGTTCAAATCAAACTTGTGATTGGGATACAACAGGAGTTTCCCCTGGAACTTATTATATATATGGTATAACCAGTGACGGTATTAATCCCCAGGTAAGTGATTATTCAGAAGGAGTTGTGACCATTAATGCGGCACCAGAAGTGGTAAATGTAGTTTTGAATTCAGGTTTAGATATTGATTTGACACCAAATAGTAGCAAAGCAGTGAATTTTACAGCAACTGTTTCTGACGAGAATGGATTTTCGGATATAGATGTTGTTGAAGGCAAGGTATATAGGTCGGGAGTTGGGAAAGAGTGTGTTGAGGATTTAAATAACTGTTATTATGATTCATCTTGTACTCTTTCAGGTTGTTCGGGAAATTCCTGTACGGCAACCTGTGAGGTATCTTTAGCTTTTTTTTCTGATGCAACAGATTCGGGGAATTACTCATCTGAATATTGGTTGGCTTGGATTAAGGCAACAGATGTTAAAAGCGAATCAGGGGAAAATATCAGCCCTTCCGATGTAGTTGATGTAAATAGTCTTCTTACAATAAGTACTTCATTATCTATTGCTTATGGTAAAATTCTTCCCACTAAGACGTCAGGTCTAAAACAAACTCCGGTTGAAAATCATGGAAATAGAACTTTGGATTTGCGTATTTCAGGGGATGATATGTGTACAGATTATCCGGATTGTCTTGGGGATAAGATAAATGTTGATAACCAGGAATATGATTCTTCGAGTTTTATTTATGGTGAGGGTAATTTGCTTTCAAAAGATCTTGTACCCTTGGATATAGATATTCCCAAATCGCAAGTTATACCTTCAAATTCCTCGAAGAATGTTTATTGGATTTTAGGTATTCCTCAAACTACTCCCTGGGGAAATTATTATGGAAGTAATACCATTGTCAGTATAGTTTCTCCTTAGCAAACTTTGGGGTTAATTTTTATAGGTGCAATAAATTTATTCTATTAGCTTAATATTTACCGAATATACCAGTATATTTATAGTATTTAAAAATTCTAAAATCTAGTAGAAACGATGTTGGTTAATTTGCTATTGAAATTTGGTTATGAACTATTTAATAATTATTTAATACTTTTATACGAAGATTTATGAAATTTAAAAAAATAAGGATTTATTTAATTTTTGTTTTGGCAGTTTTATTAGTAGTTGGTTTTATCCCGGGTTTTTCTAAACAAACAAAAGCAGATAATATTGAGACTTCCGTTACTGTGGGTAACGATCCTCCGGATTTTGATACTGATGCAGTTTGTGGTAATTATCCTTGTGAGAGTCCTGCTAGATATACTGCCAGCCCTGTTAATGTTGGTTCTTCAACTACCTTCAGGGCAACAGCTGATGAACCAAACGGAGAGCAATACTATTTAATAGTTTGTAAAACCAATGTTTTTAATGAGAATAATTCTGGTGCTCCAACTTGTGATACAGGCCAAACCATTTGTGTTTCATCAGCCACAAATGATGGTGAGGTTGCAAGTTGTAATTATCAAGCCCAGCAGGGAGATAATGAGAATCAGGTTTGGTATGCCAAAGTTTGTGACGCAAATACAACAGATCAGACTTGCTCGGCGACTTCGCAGGGGAATACTGGCCAAAATGAGGCGTCACCTTTAGTGGTTAATCATGCTCCAAATGTAACAAGTGTGCAAAATGACGCAGGAGAAAGTTCTCCAAATGATCCGGGAGATTACGTTACCTGGACTACTGTTGCAAGTGATCCAGATACCGATTCAGGTGATACGATAAGCCTTTATGTTTGTTCGACAAACTCATTTAATGGATCGTGTGCGGCGACAACATTGTGTTACGATATTGGAAAGTCATCCAACCCTACCTGTTCTTATCAAATTCCGGCAGGAACCGATGATGACTCATCCCCTTATAGTGCGTATGCTTTCATTGTCGATGAGCACGGTTTTGATCCTTCGGTTAGCACTTCATCGGGTTATTATGTAGCTAATGTCGCACCGACTATATTAAGTATAAGTACAAACGGGGGAAGTGCGATTGTTTTAACAGGGGGAGAGTATCCTTCAACGACAAATATAAGTTTCGTGGTTTCAATTCAAGACAATAATGGGTGTAATGATTTGGATGACCCTTCAAGTTATGTGATGTATAGGTCATCGGTTTCTGGAGGATCATCTTGTAGCGGAAATGTTAATAACTGTTATACTGGTGATTCCGGCGATTATAAAGTTGTCTGTAATTCCAATTCCACTTGCACTGGGGGATCGGATGTTGATGTAACCTATACTTGTACTGCAGCTATGCAGTATCATACAGATCCGACAGTTGAAAATACTCCTTGGTCCGATGATACTTGGCTTTCTTATTTTGAAATTGCCGATGATGATTTGGAAGAGGTGGATGATACGGCAACAGGGGTGGAATTAAACATGCTTCAGGCTCTGGATTCAGGTAATCTTTCTTATGGAAGTATGTCAGCGGGAATGCACGATGATTATTTGGTAGATTCCAACGAGGTTACCAATACGGGAAATACCGGCTTGAATACGCAAGTTTCAAGTTCTGCTCCAATGAGCGATGGTCAAGGTCACACAATTGCTGTCAATAACCAGAGAGCCGATGAAACTTACAATACTGAATGGGATTCAGCTTCAATTGTTCTTAGTGGGACGGGTCAGACTGTAGAGATTAGAACACCAAAAACAACCATATCAAGTTCTCCTGAAGTGGATTATGTTTATTGGGGTATCAATATTCCGGACGATCAGTTCCCAGCAACTTATACAGGAACAACTACTCTAGCGGCTATTTATAGTGGGCCAAGTTATTGGTAAATATAATAAAAGTTGCTGGTTTTGTAGTTTATTATTTTAGTATTATTTAAAAATGTTTAGGAAATTAACTTTATTTTTTATTTTGCTTTTGGTTTTTTTCTTTTCTCCAAGGATTGCTTCGGGTTTTGGGGTAACACCCGCTGAAATTAATGTTAAAAATTTAAAAGCGGGAAGTCATTATGAAACTGAAATTTTTGTTACCAGACCGGCTAAGGAAGTTAGCGAGAATCTGAATGTTGTGCTTGAGCCGGATTTGGGTGAAATGGGAAGTTGGTTTAAGTTTGAACCTGGAATGGAATTTCCCTTTCCCAAGGGAGAGAATACCACTAAGTTTAAGGTAATAATTGATGTTCCTAAAGACATTGATCTTAAAACTTACAAGGGAAGTATAGTAGCTAAGGGTTTGTCTGATAAAAAAGCAAGCGAAGGTGTAACGATGATTAAAGGTGCAGTTCTTCAGGTGGAATTGACAACGACAAATAAGGACTTGTCTTCTCTTAAAGTTCTTTCAATAAATGCCCCCAGTATAGAAAGTGGTGATCCTGTCAGTCTTTTTATAAAAATAGAGAATTTGGGTAATACCCCGGCAAAGCCTGATAGAGTTGATTTGGAAATTATGGATCTTTTTGAAAAACCTTTGGAGAGTTTATCGGACTCATCTTTTGAGGTAGTTGAGCCTTTTACAACAAAGGAAATTAAGGCAGAATTTAATTCAAATTTGGATGTAGGTCAATATAGAATAGACGCATCAGTTGTTTTTAAAGGTGAAGAGATTGCTAGACAGAAAATGGTTTTGACTGTAAATGCAAAACCAGCTAAGGTAAAGGAAGAGATATTTCAGGTTCAGCCTGTCTCTTTTGGTTTGATGAATTGGATAGGGTTGATACTGGCTTTCGTTGGTTTATTGATTTTGACTATTTTGCTTTTTGTCTATTTTCGAAGGAAGGAGAAAGGAGAATCTGATTTTGAAAAAAAGATATCGGATTTGGTTCATAAAAATAAGTTGTTAACCCTTTTGTTGCTGGTGGCTAGTTTTTTGATAACTTTTGTAGGTTTGGTTTTGGGTTTTTCACCGAAGCTGATTAGACAAAATAAGGTGGTAGAAAGTGAGGTAGTAGAGAAAGAAAAGATTCTTAGTCCAACTTTGTCACCCTCACCTACTACTCAAGTCCAAATTACTCCCACTCCCCAAAAGGAAGTTAAAGGAGTTTCAGTTCAATTAGAGGAGAAAAATGCTCCCTTTTTGGTGAGTAAGCCTGGAACGCCTGGTCTATATCCAGTTTATGAAAAACCAACTTTCACTTCAAAAATTATTTATGAGGCAGAGGATGGAGAGACTTTTGAGGTGATTAAAAAAGAGGGAGATTGGTATAATATCATGCTTTATGATGGAAGTTTTGGTTGGCTTCATAAGACAAGTGTTAAGAGTAGAAAGTGATATCTCTTCTGGTTAAGTTGAAGTTTCCAGTACTATAATAGTGAAGTTATGAAAAAAAATGCTCTAATTTTGTGTCTTTTCTTTTTTATCTTGTTTCCGCCTTGCGTTTATGCTTCTTTTGGAATTTCACCGTCTGATTTTACTTTTGAAAACATCATTCCCGGTGAGACAGTAGAAAAAGAATTTCTTATTTCAAGAACGGAAAGTGAAAAAGAGGCAAGGATAGTTATTGAGGCGGATGTTGAGGGTGCAAATCAATGGATAAAGGTTGAACCGGGTGTTTCTTTTCCAATTTTGCGGGGAGAAAAAACTAAGAAGATGAAGGTAAAAGTGTCAATACCGGAAGATGCTCCCTTAAGAAACTATGAAGGATTTATTGTTGTAAAGATATTGGAAGGTGAAGGTACACCAGGTGTATCCCTGGTTAAGGGAGTTGGGATTGCCGTTAATCTTATAACAACGAAAATTGAAGTAAATAGGCTTTTGGTAAGAAAAATGGAAATGCCAAACGTAATGAAGGGGGATCCGATACGTTTGATTCTCACAATAGAGAACCAAGGGAATAAGAAGTCTAAACCTCAAAAGATTGAAATTAAAGTTTATGACATTGCAAATAATTTGCTTTTTGAAGGTGAGGATTTGGATTTTGAAAGTATTGAGCCTTCTTTGACCAAGGATATAACTGCCGAATTTAAGAATAATTTGATTGAGGGAGAATATTACGCTTTTGTTACGGTAGTATTTCAGGATAAACCCTTGAGGGAAGAAAAATTGGTTTTTAATGTTAAAGAAAAGGAAGAGAGTATTTCAGAAAAGACGTATGATACTGGAGGCAAAAACTACTTAATAATACTTTATGGATTGTCTTTTTTAGTGCTTATTATTAGCCTTTTAGTTTTGAAAGCATTTTTTATTAGCTTAAAAAAGAAAAAGATGAATAATGTTTAAAACCCTGCCTATTTTTTTTGGCTTTTTTCTTTTTTCTTTTGTTATTGCAAGGGTTAATGCCCAAACTGTAAATGTTGTTGTTTATGTTGCGGATATTCCGCACTTTACTTATGGTCCGCTGGAGGATCCTGAAAGCTCTGTTGGTCTGCCCACAAATGCGGGTGAAAAGATAATTTTTAACGCCCAGGCTTACGATCCGGAGTCGCCCAGTTACTATTTTATTGTATGTAAAACCGACGAGATTATTTCAAATGCTGGACATCCACCTTCGTGCCCTCAAGGTATGTGGTGTATGAGCGAATTAACGGAAAATGGAAATAATGCCAAATGTGAGTATATGGCAAGGATTGATGATTCTGAAGAGAACGATTGGTTTGCTTTTCTTTGTAGTTTTGGAACAGGTTATTGTTCAGATTCCTATCAAGGCTCAGGATCTCAAGGATCTCCGTTTTATGTAAATCACCCTCCCGAATTTATTTCGGTGACCAATAATGGTAGTGATTATCCTAGTGGTTTAATTGTTTGGAGTGTTAAGTCATTTGACCCCGATGTGATAGGGGGAAGAGACAGGACAAAAATTTTTGTTTGTAGTTCTCCTTCTTTTTCTAATGGTAGATGTAGTGATGGAGTATATTGCGAAAGTGAATTGTCTTCAAATAATCCGACTTGCAGTTACAGGATTCCTGATATTGAGAAAGATAATCTCCATAAAGCTTACGTTTTTTTGGTGGATGAACATGGTATGGAATCTCAATCTAGTTTGCAGGGGGTTGAGAGTTCTTTCGGGGTGAATAATATCTATCCGGAAACTATGAGTTTGGTTTTAAATCAGGGGAGGGATATCAATCTTTTTCCAAATACAAAAACTTTGGTGAAAGTTACTGCAACTGTCAGCGATAGAAACTCCTGTAGTCAAGATGAAATAAAGTCAGTTACAGCCAGTCTTTATCGATCATCTGTCGGTTATCAGGGCTGCAAATCAATTTACCAAGCTAACAATAATTATTGTTATCCTAGTATTTCTTGTAGTTTAGTTGAGGGTGAGCTTTGTGAACATCCTAAGGATGCCACTTTAAATTACCAGTGTGATATTGAGGTCTGGTATTATGCCGACCCAACTGATAAAGGAACCTTTTTTTCTACCGATGATTGGAAAGCAACATTGCGAGTTGAGGATGATAATGGTTTTGTTTCGGAAAGGGAGGTGTCAATCGGAGTTGAGATGAATAGTCTTATTTCTTTTGATTTGGATTCTGGAATAGAATATGGGGAATTGAATATAGGCCAGGTTATAGACCCCTTATCAAAAGAAACTAAGATTAGATCTTTTAGCAATGTTGGTTTGGATGCAATTTTATATGGGACTGACCTTGTTAATGCCGGTGAATATAAAATATCAGTGGAAAATCAACGTTATGCGCTATCTAAAATTTGTTTCTGGGATGCCTTCCCTTTGGGGAAGGGGATGAAGTATTTTGATCTTGACTTGAAAAAACCTACTAAAACGTTTCGGGAAAAAAGCATTTACTGGGGAATTAAAGTTCCGGAAAATACAGTAGCTGGGATTTATTCTGGGTCGAATTATTTGATAGCTGTAAAAGGTGATGTTTCAGGGTGGTAATTAGGGTATTTTTTTATCTAATTAAATTAAGATTATGCGGAAAAATACTTTTTTAAAGATCTTTTTACCTTTGTTTATAAGTTTTTTAATTTTTTCCTTTTGGATCTTATTAATAACTTTTATATGGAGAAAAGGGAGGAATTTTGTATGTTTTGCTCAAGGAAGGTTAGACAATTTTTTCATAGATACTATTCAGGTTAGTGAAGGTAATGAAAAAGAGAATTATTTTGAAAGCGATTATCTTGAAATAAAAAATATCAGTCTAGGTGAATTGGTTTCTGACGAGAATATTTTTGCGACAATAACTTTATTTAATAAAAGTGGTGAAGATTTAGACATTAGCAGAGTTTTACTTATAGCATCTAAGTTGGATGGTTCTGATAAAGTTATATCAAGTAAAGAAAAGAAAGAAAGAGTAAAAAGTGGCGAAACTTTAAAAATTGATCTTGAGTTTCCGGTCATCTTGAAAAATGGATATTATGTTGGGACTTTTGAAGTATATTCTGAAGATAAACTTTTGGCTTCTTCAAAAACCTTGATTGAAAATTTACCAAGCAGATCCAAGGTTTTGGGGACTTCCTCTTATAATTTCAAATTCTCACTTTTACCTTTTACAGTTTTGTTTTTATTGGTTTTCTTGACAGCAATTTTCATTAGGGTTAAAAGACCTTTGGTGTTAAAAATAAAGTTAGGTTTTGAAATGAGAATTTTAGTTTTATTAATGATTGGAATAAGTGCTTGGGGAATTGGTTTTTGTTTTTCATATACATTTTTTGAAAATTATTCATCTTTAGTCCCTGTCTCAAATTGGATTGAGAAGTTTAAAGGTTATGACGATTTTCAGAGGTTTCATAGTCAGAGCAATTTGTATGATTTGATTTTTATCTACAATGGGGAAGGTCTTAATTTATATTCAAAGCCGAATGATCAGGCGGAGGTTATTGGGGAAATTAGGAAAAATTCTGGTCTAAAGGTAATAGATAAAGCATCTGGATGGTATAGAGTGATTCTTGATGATGAAACTAACGGTTGGATAAGAATTGAAGATGTAAGGAAAATGGTCAAATAATGTTTGCAGAAGTTTTTTTGGTTTTAAATTAAATAAAATTTTCTTTTATATTGATTTTTGGTAATTGTTAAACTCTTTTTTTCTTGTTAGTTGTCTTTTCTTTTTGTAAAATGAATATTGGATTTTATGGATAAAAGTAATGAAGAAGAAAAGAAAGTAAATGTAGTTTCTCCCAAAAATATATTGTTGGTTGAAGATGATGTGGTGTTGAGGAATATGTATGAACAAAGATTAAGGATGGATGGATACAATGTTTTATCATCCAGTAATGGAGAAGAAGGTTATGAAATTTTTCAAAATAACAAAATAGATCTTTTAATAACCGATATTATGCTTCCCCGGCTTTCAGGTACTGAATTGATAGAAAAAATTAGAAAAAATATAAAAGGCCGAAATTTGAAGATTATAGCCTGGTCCAATCTTGCTGATGATGAGGAAAAAAGTAAAGTTTTAAATTTAGGTGTGTTGGAGTATCTTATTAAAAACGAGATTTCTTTAGATAAATTAAGCGAGACTGTAAAAAAATATATTTCTTAAATTAGTTTTATTAATATTTTGGGTTTATCTAAAGCGTTGATAGAAAATGCTTATCTTTTCAAATTTTTCTGAAAAGTTGAAATCTTATAAGAAGTTTTCTTTTGTTTTTTACCCAATTGTCATAATTTTTTTTATACCTTCTCTTTTGGTTTTTAATACAGTCTGGAATTTGCGCTCATTTGGTAGAGATATAAATTTTTTAATTCGCCATCATGCCTTGGGCATTGCTGAAACATTAAAACCTAACGTATTGGATAACATCGGTAATTTGGATGTTTTAAGAAATACTCTTGAAAAAACGGTAAATTCGAATAGTGATATTTTTGATATTTCCATACTTTATCAGGAAAACAAAAAAATTAATCTTGTTATTTCATCGTCTTTAAATTATGAAACTGAAGATTTTAGTAACTTAGGTTTAAACCAGCTCTCCTTGAGTTTTAATGAGCCCTTTGCTGGTTTAAGCTATGATCCCAAAGCTGGTATGAATTTGTGGAATGTTTCAGTTCCTTTAGGTGAAGTTAGCGGCAAAAACTATATAATGTTTTTAAAATTAAAGGTTGATAAGGTAGATCAAATACTACAAAGAACATCAAAAGATTCCTATCTTGTACTTTTTTTGTTAATTTTATTTGCCTTGGCATTATTGATAAATCACTTTATTTTTTACCAAAAGGCTCAGAAAGTAAGACAACTTGAAGAAGTGGATAAGCTTAAGGATGAATTTTTGTCAATGGCAGCCCATGAATTAAGAACTCCAATTACAGCATTGGTAGGGTACTTAGATCTTTTGCAGAAAAAAATTTCTCCCCAAGAGGCTCAAAAAATTGTTTCTGATATTTCTCTTTTGCAAAGTTTAACCGATGATTTAAGAAATTTAATAGAAGATCTTTTGGATGTTTCAAGAATTGAACAGGGTAGGTTAACCTATGAACTAACCGAAGTTGATGTTAATAAAGTTATTCAGGATGTTATTGCTACCATGAAATCATCAGCTGATGCAAAAGGTTTGATTATTAATTATCAAGAAGAAAATCTTCCTGTTGTAAAAACTGATAGAAATAGATTGCGTCAAATTATAACTAATCTTTTAGGTAATTCGATAAAATATACTCTTGAGGGAAATATAGAAATTAGTGCAAGAAAAAGGGATAAGTTTATTGAAATAGCTGTTAAGGATACAGGTATTGGAATACCCCCAGATGAGATAGTAAAACTCTTTTCGAAATTCCACCGGGTTCAGGATAAGAAAACCGAAAATGTAAGAGGAACTGGTTTGGGTTTATGGATTACCAAAAAAATAGTTGAAGCTTTGGGAGGAAGAATATCTGTTGAGTCGATTTATGGATCCGGGTCAAGGTTTAGTTTTACTATTCCTGTTTAATTCATTTTCTCCCATTTTATTTATTTTTTTGCTTGTTTGAATGTAAAAAATACTTCCAGAAATAATTAAAGATATTATCAGTATTGCGGCTAAAGAATAGTATATGAAATCTTTTGTTACACTTGTAACTTTGTCTTCTTCAAGAAAAATTTGGGGAGTTGATACCTTTTCTGCCGCGATGACTTCAAAACTTAAAATTGATGATCTAATCAAATTACCCTCTTCGGTTTTTGTCATAGCATAAACAATATGTTTTCCCTCATCCATCGGCTTTTGCATTTCAAAAATCCAGTCGCCGTTTTCATCGGTTTTTGTGGTGACGACGATTGGCTCTGAAAAGAAATAGAGATTGACGATGCTATTTGGTGTAGCTCTGCCCTCCAGCGTTATTTTGCCTCCATAGGTCTTTTTCTTTATGGTTTTTTTCTCCTGTTTTACGTTTGTAACTTTTATAGAATCACTTTCTTTGATAAAGGGAATTTGTTCGGGTGGGGGCGGAAGAAATTTTTTCTGGGATTGGTTAATCATTTCAAAACATGATACGGCTTTTTCCTTTTTGTCTTCAGTTAACTGGGCTACACCCTCAATTAACATGTCAATTTTTACTTCCCCTAAGTTTTGTGTTAAGCAGTTTCTTACGGATTCAGGAATTTTGTATACGGAACCAATTTCAAACGGTTGTGATTTTGCCCCGAAACAAATTTCAACCCCCTTTTGTAGGTTGGCTGGTACTTGAGCCTTTTGAGAATACACCTTTTGATATAAATCTGGCCCAAGTGTTTTTTTGAGGCAGGAAATAGTTTCCTTTGAGAGATTCTCATCCTTATCAAGGAAAACAACCGTACTTGCTGGAATATTTCCGAAGCATTTTTCAAACCACAAATGCTCATTTTGGGTGGGGGACCTTTTTCCTTCATAAATTTGACGGTATGCATTTTCTCCGATGGAATTGATGAGACATTTTTCTTTTTCAATTAATGTAGTTTTAATTTGAGCTGTTTCAGAAGCTGATATTTCTAATCTCCAACAATCTAAAACTCTATCGTGGAGATTTTCTATTTCATCAAAATCTTGCTGGGTGGTGGGTATAAAATATCTAAATCTTTGATACTCGTAATCTGCCAACTTTGATTTGACACATGTGGTTACTTCGGGAGTTTCATGGGCAAGTCTGTCAAGATTTGTTATCAAATATTTGCAGGAGCAAGTTTTGCTGTCCCAATAATAATTTGCAGGACAATCCGAAGTTGGTGTTGTGCAACTTGATGGTTCTGAAGTAGTTTTGGTATTCGTTTCGGTTAAAGGAAGACAACTACAGGATGAGGTATCCCAGAAGTAATTTGTTAGACAGGCAGTATATGATGCACATTTGCATGAACAAGATGCGTGATCCCAGTAGCGGTTTAAACCACAATATTGCTGGGTACAATCAGTGATACTGCTTGTGGTAGTTGGGGAAGTTTTGGTTGTAGGAGTGGGGGTAAAGTTTGCTGATGTAGAAGGCAAGCAACTGCAGGATGCAACATCCCAGTACTGATCCGTCGGGCAGGCAGTGAAGGATGCGCATTTACACGAGCATGAAGATTCATCCCAGTAACGATTGATCCCGCAGTATTGCGGGTCACAAGTTGTTTTATTGGTGGTTGTTTGAGGAACACACGAACATGAGGTTGTATTCCAATAATAATTAGTTGGACAGGTATTACTCGTAACACATTTACAAGAGCAGGTCTGTGAATCCCAATAGTAATTACTGCCACACCCACTCATTGGTTCATGGCAAGTTGAAGAAATTACCCGACCTGCTAGTTGATTAGGTAAAGTAGTTTTCTTGACCATTTTTGGTTCTAAAAGAAAAATCTGGCTTAGGGTTATTGAGAAAATTGATAAAAAGATTAAGAGAGGAAAAAGCACAGTAACTGTATTGAAAAAGGGAAATCTTTTCACAATTTAAGTTTAGTTAGTCTAAATACTTGTTGTCAATCTGGATTGTTTAAAATGCTAATATAAATAATGAGGTCAAAGAGGTTGTTGGATAAGAACGGAAAATACGATTTTTTGGTTAAATTAATACTGCTTATTGTATTATTTTTTTCTTTTTCGCTGATTCTCAAACCCTTGTTTTATAATAATTTTCCCGATTTTACTAGTTATTATTACGCGGCTTATACATTCATGGAGAAGGGGAATCCATACCTTGACCGGGGTAAGGATTTTGGCTTGTTTCTTTATCCACCCCCTTCACTTTTTCTTTTTATTTTTTTATCTTTCTTGCCTTTGTCGGTTGCAGGCAAGGTTTTTACTGGTATTTCAATATTTTGTCTTATTTTTTCTTTGTATTTACTTTTTAAAATTGTTAAAATAGGGCCTTTTTCAAATTTAGGAATGTTTCTTTTAATAATTGCTTTTAATTTTTTTCCAACAAAATTCACACTCGGAATGGGACAAATAAATAATTTTGTTTTATTGGCAGTTATTTTATTTATTTATTTTTATGTTAAAGATGAATATGTATATTCGGGATTATTTATAAGTCTGGCTTCAATTCTAAAGGTATGGCCTTTGCTTTTACTTTTGATTCCCTTTTTGGAAAGGAATCGGAAAACTTTATTATCATTTTTTGTTTTTAGTTTTTCTTTGCTGATTTTATCCTTTCCTTTTTTAGGTGAGGAAATTTATCTTTACTATTTTTCCAATACCTTGCCAAATCTTTTTTCTAGTGTTGCTTTGGCTTATTATAACCAATCTCTTCCCGGTTTTATTAATGAATTATTAGGGAATGGTCAATTTTTTATTTTCATTAAATATATATTTTATATAGTTTTACTTTTGCCAATTATATATTTTTGTAAATTTAATAGAATGAATTACATGTTTAAATTGCTTTTTTTTGGATTTCTTTCTAATTTTAGTATTTTAGTTGTTAACAATTCATGGAAACATCATTTTGTTTGGATGCTGATTCCTCTTTTTTCGGTGGTGGAATATTTAAGAGAAGAAGTTAATGATTTTCGCTACTATTTATTTTTATTTTTGTCCTATTTTTTAATGACTTTAAATTTTAAAAATTCAGTTAATCTGCCCTTATTGTTGAAACATCATGCGCTTTGGGGTGCTTTAATTTTTTATCTTTTAACTTTTCGTTTATTGTTAAATGAAAGAATTAAGGTTTAAAATTAGAAAGTTGTTATGGGTGTTATATCAAAATTGATTAAACTCTTTGCAGAATATTTTATATTTTTTGTAGGTTTTCTTTTTATCTTTGTTGTTGGTTTTTTATATGCTTTTATTAGTCCCCAGGGTTTATTATTTAATCTGATTTTTTTATTGATTGCCTTGTTATGGGTATTTTTTATTGTTAAATATTTCTGGGAATTGCTTGAGAAAGGTGAATCAAGAAGAAATAAGTAATAAAAAGCTTTTTATATAAATAATTCTAAAATTTACCTTTAAAGATTATAAATGAAACTAGTAATTCAAAGAGTAAAAAAGGCGAAGGTAGAAGTTGTCCAGAAAAAAATCAAAGTTGGTGAAATAAATAAAGGTATTTTAGTTTTGGTGGGTGTTGGAAGAGGAGATGATTTTTCGAAGGCTAGAGTTTTGGCAGAAAAATTATCCAAGCTAAGAATAATGGCTGACAATAAGGGAAAAATGAACCTGTCAGTATCTGAAACGAATTCGGAGGTTTTGGTTGTTTCTCAATTCACATTGTATGCGGATACTTCCGGTGGCAGGAGGCCCTCTTTCATTGACGCAGCAATGCCTGAAGATGCTCGGAAGGTAATTGAGGAGTTTGTCAGGAGTTTAAGATCATTTGGTTTGAAGGTGGAAACTGGAGAATTTGGTTCATATATGGAAATTAGCGCAGTTTTGGACGGTCCGGTTACGATTATTTGTGAATTATGATTATTAAGATAAAAAAAATTTTTTGGCTGGACATACTTAAAGTCTTTCTATTAAGCTTTGCTTTTGTTTTGCTTTCTTTTTTGGTCATCTTTGGTTATTTTGCCGGTTTTTGGAGTGGCTACTATAAAGCTTTCGAGGATATTGAAAAATCTTTGAGGAGTTTATCCAGTGAAAAGGTTGAAATCACACCCACACCCTTCTCTACTTTAATTCCCAAAAATACAGCGACTCCATCCACGAAACCGATGCCAACAATAATAACTGTTAAACCTAAAGTTTCATGGGGTGGGCCTGAGCTTTGGTTAGAAGTGAATAAAAAAAGGCAGGAGTATGGCGTTAATCCCTTAAATCAGAAAGATGATCTTTGCACAATTGCTTCAATTCGTTTAAATGAATTACTGGAAATTGGCAAGCTCGATGGTCATGAGGGGTTTAGTAATTTGAAGGAGAGAAGACCGGATTTAAATTGGATTTTTGAAAAATATTCAGTAATTGCCGAATTTTTAGCGATGGGAGGGGAAACCCCTCAAGAAACAGTTTCTTTGTGGGATAACACTTTAGGACATAAAAAAATATTAAATGGTGGTGAGTATGTCTGGGGTTGTATTTATGCCCAAAACACCTTTGCAGTTGCCATAACCGCGTATTAATTTTGATTTTTGAAATTTTAATTTTGAGTTTATCTTAATATGTTTCCACTTAAAGATAGCAATCCTACTTATAGATTCCCGCTGGTAACAATGTTGTTAATTTTAATAAATGTTTTGATTTTTATTATTGAAATTATTTTAATAAATCCCGAATTTTTGATAGAAAATTATGCTTTAATTCCTTCAAAAGTAAATTTTTACTATTATTCCAGTTTGAAATTATTTATAACCAGCCAGTTTTTACACGCTGGATTTTTGCATATTATTTCGAATATGTGGTTTTTGAAAATATTTGGAGATAATGTTGAAGAAAAATTCGGCTCGTTTTTATTTTTAATTGTATATCTGGTTTCGGGAGTTTTTGGAGGACTTATGCAATACCTTTTTTCTTCTTCGTCAAATGTACCCATGCTAGGGGCCTCCGGTGCTGTGGCGGGTATTTTGGGTGCCTATCTTGTTTTTTTTCCAAATCATAAGATTACCACTTTAATTCCAATTGGTTTTTACTGGACGACAATTGATGTTTCTTCATATTTTATGCTGGTTTATTGGTTTTTTACTCAACTTTTTTCCGGTGTGGGCTCGATAGTTGATATGCAAAGTGGCGGTATTGCCTTTTGGGCTCATGTTGGAGGATTTATATCAGGATATCTAATTGCAAAAATTTTTAAAAGATTGGGTAATTCAGATGTAGAAGAGGGTCATATTATTGATAATGATTTTTCAGAAGATATTTAATTTAACGAGTGACTTGGTTTATATGACATGAAGGTATAATTGCAGTCAAAACTGATAATTTAGTTACTATCCCGGCAGTTATAAAGGTGGCAGAAAGATAAATGATTGATATTGTAAAATATTTTCCAAGCTAATTATCTTTGGATGAAGATAATTTATGTCATAAATAAACTCCTAAAATATCCATGAAAAAACTTAGTAGTGGTGGTGTATATGCTTTAATAGGAGAAAATTCGATTTCAAGCGCCGTATCTTGGTAAAGACTTTGTATGCGGGGAATTAAGAAAAAGTTAAGGTTACGAATATTTGAGCAATTCCTATTATATGATCTGCAGTTCTTACAATTTTTTATTTTCTTGCTTTTTAAATAAGCTTATTCTTTTTAAGAAAATTTATCAGTTTCTTCTTTGATGTAAACTGGCGGCCGATCGATACGAAGAGTCTATTTATATCACTCCAGTATTTCTTTGGTAAAATTTTTACTAATTCTTTTTCTGTTTGTTCCGGTGTTTTTGTACTAACCCATTTTAGGATATTTGAAATTCTGTGGACATGAGTATCAACTGCAATTGCGGGGATTTTAAAGGCTCTGTTAAGAACTAGATTGGCTGTTTTACTTCCAACTCCAGGTAGACGAAGAAGTTGATTTTTAGTCCTTGGTATTTTACCTTTGTATCTAGTTGTGATTATCTTAGCTATTTTTTTAAGATATTCTGCTTTGGTTTTGTAAAAGCCAACAGGATATATCAGGTTTCTAATTTCAGATTGATCCAATTGATCTAGTTTGAAAATATTATCTGCTTTTTTAAAAAGTCTTTTTGAAGCAACGAGTGTGATTTCATCTTTTGTTCTTGAAGACAGAATAGTAGACACTAAAGTTTTATAGGAATTTTTTCCAAAAATTTCCAGCGGAATTTTTTTGTAGTATCTTTTAAAAACCTTGAAGACATTTTGGAAATTTGGGGACATTTTAAATTTAATTTTAAACCAAGAGAAGCCTTTCATTTACTTTTATAGGCTACTCTTGGATCTCTTTTCGGGAAGGCAAAATTTAAGCATTGCCTAGAATTTTGAACATTTTCGTACCACAAACTTCACAAACTGCCTTTTGGGCTTTCTTGCCGTTCTTTGTGGTTACAACTTCTTTATTTTTACCTTCTCTCTTTGCTCTACATTTGACACAATACATTTTTACATTCACCTCCCTTCCTAGGACAGATTGAAACTATTTTTTATACCAAAGTAAGTATATCATTATTTCTGAAGCTATAATCAGGTGAAAGTATAAGAGACTTTTTAATAAATCTCTTTTGATAGCTTTAATATCATTATATTTTCCCGTATCTTTGGCAATAAAAATACTTTTTTGACTTTTAGAATATCGAATTTTATCTTTGGATAAATCCCTATTGACATTAGCTTCAAAATTTGATTTTTTAGCCTCATCTTCTGAAGGTTTCCAACTTATTAAAAAGTTGTATTTTGGATTTATTTTCTCTTTTTTTGTTCTTCTCTTTTTATTAGACATTTGACAAACATTTTAGATTGTGTCTTGAAAAAAGTAAATTGGATATGCAAAAATGTTCGAGTCTTAATTTTCTGTTTGAATAAAGGTGATGTATTTTGTACAATTATAGAGTTGCATGACTGTGGAGTATTATTTTTTTGGGATTGTTATTTTTTGGCTTTTTGTTTTAACATTAGCTTTTACTTTAATTATTAGATATTTTCGTAATCTTTCCAAAGGTGTTGAAAAAGGAAATTTAATTAAAGTTTTGGAAAGTGTCATAAATAAGGAAGAAAATTTTTCTAAATCTTTAAAGAGGGTAGAGAAAGAGATTTTGGAATTTGAACAAAAGGCTAGATCACATTTACAAAAAAAAGGTCTGATTAGATACAATCCGTTTGGGGATGTTGGAGGTAATCACAGTTTTTCTTTGGCAATTTTGGATGGCGAGGATAACGGCTTTATTATTACCGGTTTACATACGCGAGAACGTACTAGGATTTATCTAAAAGGTGTCAAAAAGGGTAAAAGTAATTTAGAATTATCTGATGAGGAAAAAAAAGCCCTGAATATGGCTTTAAAGAATAAATTTTTTTAGGTATGATAGTTGAAATGGATATCTTTTAAGTATGAAAAAAATATTTGAAATCTTCTCGGGTAAAAAATTTATGGTTATTGTTTCCTTCCTTGGTGTTTATTTTTTGGCAACAGGTACTTCTTGGGCTTTGTTTTCCTATCTTAAAGAACCTTACAAGTCTGATGATTTCTCTTCTACGAAGGGGAAAATAGATCCTAATCTTCCAAAGACGGAAACATGTCCCATAAATGGGAAACTTTACAGTAAGCCAGAGCGCGAGATTTGGGAAACCAGGCGTCCAATAGCCGCAATAATTGAGAATCATCAAGACTCAAGACCCCAATCTGGGATTTCCAAGGCAGATGTGGTATACGAAGCGGTTTCTGAAGGTGGAATTACTAGGTTTTTGTCTATTTTCTATTGTGGTGTATCGGCTGAGGATGTAAAAATTGCACCTATAAGAAGTGCGAGGGTTTATTTTATAAATTGGGCAGCTGCATATGGAGACAAGCCAATATTTGTTCATGTTGGCGGCGCAAACAATATTTGTGGAAGCTGTCCCGGGGGTGTTAAACCAGCAGGTTATACCGCCAGTAAAGTTGACGCATTTAGGCTTCTTGAAAGAATGAGTTGGAGATCACCTAAAGGTAATGCTTTCGATGGAGGGACTAATATCGGTTATCCTGTGATTATTAGAGATCAATACCGTTTGGGAGAAAAATCGGCTTGGGAGCATTCAGTTGCGGGATTCACCGATAAGATATTTGAGGAGGCGGAAAAAAGAGGTTTTGCTTTTAGAAATTCGAAAGGAGAGGCCTGGAATGAAAATTATATATCTTGGAAATTTAAAGAAGACGAACCTTTAGATTCTCCTTCCGCTACCCAAATATCTTTTGAGTTTTGGAGAAATAAAGGAGATTATAATGTTTTGTGGAAATATGAAAAGGGAGGAAATAGATATTTAAGATTCAATGGGGGAAAGGAGCATATTGATTATGAAAACAAGCAGCAACTTTTCGCTAAAAATGTAGTTATTCTATTTGTTAAGGAGGAAGGACCTGTTGACAATGAAGGACATATGTTTTATACAACAATTGGTGAGGGAAAATTACTGGTTTTTCAAAATGGTGATGTAATTAAAGGAGTTTGGAGAAAAAGGGTTAAAGAAGAGAATTTGGCTTTTTTTGACGAGGAGGGGAAAGAGATTAGTTTGGTCAGAGGTGAGACGTGGATTGAGGCTGTTCCAGAAGGGAATAAAATAAGCTATAATTAGCTTACTTTCATTTTTGTCTGCCCCTAAAATAAATGGCTAGTTTAGAGGATATAATCACTTCCAAAGTAAGGATAAAGATTTTAGAGCTTTTCTTTTCTGATATTACAGAGATGTACCATGTTAGAGGGATTGTAAGGGAAGTAAAAGAGGAAATAAACGCCGTAAGGAGAGAGCTTGAAAAGTTGGAAGGGGCTGGAATTTTAAAAAGTGAAAAACGAGGAAATAGGTTGTATTACTGGCCTAGACAAGATTATCCTTTTTTCAACGATTTACTTTCTTTGGTTGCGAAAACAAAAGGTTTGGGAGCAGAAATATGGCAAAATAGGAATAAAATAGGTAAAGTTGGTTACGTTATGTTTTCAGGAAGATTTGTTAGAAGAAAACCTGGAAAAAGGGATGATGATGTAGATATACTTGTTGTCGGAGATATAGTTTTGCCGGAGCTTGCCGCATTGATAAGACGGGAGGAATCAAAGAGAGGAAAGGAGATTAACTACACGGTGATGAGTAAAGAAGAGCTTGACTTTCGAAAAAAAAGAAGAGACCCATTTTTGACAAGTATACTTTCCGGTAGTAGGATTATGATAATTGGAGATGAAGAAGAATTGGTTTCATAAATGCGTAAAAACTTCTTAAAACTTTTCCTTATACTTTTACTTTCCTTAACCTCTACTTACATAAGTCTGCCTAAAGAAATTCCAGTAAAATTGAGCCTTAAAAGTTTCAAGATAGATAAAGTTTTTAAAAGGTATGACCTTGATTTTCATCTGGGTAAATTTTATATCAAGAAGAATTTTGATTTGGTTTTAGGACTTGATCTCGCGGGTGGATCTCATTTGGTTTTTGAAGTGGATACTACTGGTATTGAGGAGGGAAGGAGAAAGGTTGCTGTAGATGCCGTAAGAAAGGTTATGGAAAAAAGAGTTAATCTTTTTGGTGTTAGCGAGCCTAATGTTCAAACATCATCTTTTCAGGACAAGGACAGAGTGATTGTGGAACTTCCGGGTGTTAAGGAAACACAGGAAGCAATAGAGATTATCGGAAAAACTGCGCAACTTTACTTTGCCGAAGTAGGAGAAGAGGATAAACCGGGTTTGAATTTGACTGACTTGACAGGTGCGGATTTAAAAAGTTCTGATGTAGGTTTTGACAAGTCCACAGGTAAACCGGTTGTTCTTTTGCAATTTAATGAAGAGGGTGCCAAAAAATTTGAAATGATTTCTGAAAAGAATATTGGAAAACCTTTAGCTATTCTTTTAGATCAGGAGTTAGTTTCGGCTCCAGTGGTTCAGGAAAAAATTTCGGGGGGTTCTGCTCAAATAAGTGGCGATTTCGACTTAAAGGAAGCTAAAAATTTATCAATCCAGCTTAATGCTGGTGCTCTTCCGGCACCTGTTAAATTGGTTGAACAAAGAACTATTGGTGCAATTTTGGGCACGGAGTCTATTGCCAGGAGTATAAAGGCAGGTTTAGTAGGGTTGGTTATGGTTATGGTTTTTATGTTATTAAGTTATGGTAAATTAGGTTTGGTTGCTGATATTGCACTTATAATTTTTGGAGTATTAACTCTTGCCTTGTATAAACTTATACCTGTTGTTCTTACTTTACCGGGAATCGCGGGATTTCTTTTGTCTGTAGGAATGGCTGTGGATTCTAACATTTTGATTTTTGAGCGTTTTAAAGAAGAGAAATACAAAAGAAATTTAGCCGATGCGTTGGAAGTTTCTTTTGGCAGAGCTTGGGATTCGATAAGAGATGCGAATATTGCAACATTAGTTACAGCGTTTGTTTTGGCTAATCCTTTGGATTTTAATTTTTTACACACTTCAGGATCGGTGAGAGGTTTTGCGGTGACTTTGGCGATGGGGATTGCTATAAGTTTATTTACAGGAATAGTAGTCAGCAGGAATTTATTAAGAGTATTTATTAGAGATAGGGATAGATAAATAAAAGATTTTGGAGAATGGTGAATAATTTTATTCTCGTAATTCTTATTATCTTGAATTCTTAAATATTATGGACTGGATGAAATTTAGAATTATATATTTAATTATTTCTGGAATTTTGATTGCTTCTGGAATTTTTGGTTTGGTTAATTGGGGTTTGAACTTGGGAATAGATTTTAAGGGTGGGACGATTGCGGAGTATTCCTTTGGAGAGGGTATTTCTAAAGATGATATTTCTAAAAAATTTGAGGAAGAGGGAATAAATGTTTTTTCTATCCAGGAGACTTCAGATAACAAATATTTCTTTCGTTTGCCTGTTCTTGAGGTTGGAGATCAGGATAAGGTAAAAAAAATAATTGAAAGTTTTAAAGATAAAGGCCAAATTGAGGAATTAAGGTATGAAATTGTCGGACCTTCCATTGGGCCTGAGCTCATTAAGAAGACTATTTATGCTATTGCGATTTCATCTTTTTCTATAATGCTCTGGGTGGCTATCCAGTTTAAAAGTTTGAAGTACGGTGTTTCAGCAATATTTGCAATGTTTCATGATAGTTTTTGTCTTTTGGGAATTTTTTCAATTATTGGACATTTCTTTGGAGCGGAAGTTGATTTTCTTTTTGTGACTGCCTTTTTAACCACTTTGTCTTTTTCTGTTCATGATACGATTGTTGTCTATGACAGGATTAGGGAAACTCAAGCAAAAGCTGGTGGTTCGTTGTATCAAATTGCGAATCGGGCTATAACAGAAACTATGGTTAGGTCTTTAAATAATTCTTTTACAATTATATTTATGCTTATAGCCTTGATACTTTTGGGAGGATCTACAATAAGGTGGTTTTCTTTGGCCCTTCTTATTGGAACTATCTTGGGAACTTATTCTTCACCCTTTGTGGCAGTTCCTTTGGTTGTTTATTGGGAGGAAATAAGAGAAAAAAAGATTAAGTTATTTAAAAAATAAGTCCTTGAAATCTAGCTTCTCTAAATTATCTTTCATTTTTTATTTCTTCTAATCTTTTAATTAACACTAGTTTGTTGTTTTCAATTTTATGATTGATGACTTCTTCAAAAAGTTTATCCAAAATTTCACCCACTTTTGGTCCTGGTTGGATGTTGAGTATTTTCATAACATCATAACCTGTTATTTTAAGATCATGTACGGTAAACGGTTGTTTTTGTACTTCTATTAGACGTCTTTTAAATTCCTCAAGTCTCCATGAAGTTTCTCTAGCCCCTCCTCCTAACCTGTCACCTACGCGTAAATCCAAGATATCTTTCAGATTTTCTATTCCCACTTTCCGAATAAATCTGCGGATTGCCGAGTCTGTTTGTCTCTCATCTACTGAAAATTGATGATACCTTACTAGTTTGAATAGTTTTTCTTTCTGTTTTTTGGAGAAATGAAGCCTTTCGGCAATTCTTTTGGCTATTTGGGCACCGATAATTTCATGATTGTAGAAGGTAATTGTACCATTTTCCAGTTTTTTGAATGTTTGGGGTTTTCCAATATCATGAATTAAGGTAGCTAGACGAACTATCGGATCTTCATTTCTTTCGGCTATAAATTTAAGTGAGTTAAGACTATGTAAACCAACTTCAAAGATGTGGTGTCTGCCGGGTGATTTTTGTTCTACCCCGAATGTTTTTTCCATTTCCGGTAAAATTTTTTGCATAAGCAGGGAATTTTTTAAAAGTAGAATTCCTTTGTGGGGATATGGTGATTTTAGAAGTTTAAAGAGTTCATCTCTTACTCTTTCTTTGCTAATTTTATTTATTAAACTAGCATTTTTTATTATTGCGTTAAATGTTTTTTCTTCAATTTTAAAATTTAATTCAGAGGCAATTCTTATAGCCCGCATCATGCGTAGAGCATCTTCTGAAATCCGTTCGTCAGGATTACCAACAGCTCGGATGATTTTATTCCTTAGATCGGCCTGACCATTAAAAAAATCTATGAGTTTCATATTGCAACTAATAAAGTCAGAAGAGTATTCATCTTTATTTTCTTTTTTTGCCTTTTCTCTTTTTTCTTCCTGAAGTGCCATTGCATTAATGGTAAAATCACGCCTTTGCAGGTCATCTTCAAGTGTTTTTCCCCATTCGACTCTGTCAGGTCTTCGTGAATCAGAGTATCCGTATTCTTTTCTGAAGGTGGTTATTTCGAATGGTCTTTCTCTTTTGTTTTCATTAGGGATTCCAACGGTGCCAAAATCGTTTGTGTAGTAAGCTTCTTTGAATATTTTTAATATTTTGTCAGGGGTTGCGTTGGTGGTGAAATCCCAATCGTAAACCAATTTGTTCATTAATATATCTCTTACAGCTCCGCCGACAATATAAATTTCGTATCCTTCGTCATTGAATTTATCCAAAACTTCTTTGACTTTTTTAGGTAATTTAATTTCCATGATGATATTATTATACTTCAGATAGTGATGATTAGGATATGAATATTATGAGGACAAAAGATTTAAAATGGGAGATTTTAGGTAGAGTTGCTAATCGGGGATCTAAAAAAATAAAGACCTCCGATATTGTAAACATCCTCTTGAAAAATCGAGGTTTGAAGACGGAAAAGCAAAAGGCGGAGTTTTTTAATCCAACTTCGCCTTACCAATTAAAATTAGCCGATTTGAATATTGAAGTTAATCAAGTAAAAAAAGCTTTGAAAGTAATAAAGAAGGCGATTAGGGAAAATCAACAAATAGTTATTTTTGGAGATTATGATGCCGATGGAATTTGTGCTACAGCCATATTGTGGGAAACTTTATATTCATTATCCAAAAATGTTTATCCTTATCTGCCAGACAGGTTTGAAGAAGGTTATGGAATAAATCTGTCAAGTATAGAAAATCTCAAATCGCGCTACCCCCAAGTAAAACTAATAATAACTGTGGATAACGGAATTGTTGCTTATGAAGCGGTTGATAAGGCATTGTCTTTGGGTTTGAAGGTGATAATAACGGATCATCATCAAAAACAAGAAAGGATTCCCAAAGCTGATTCAATAATTCATACAAATAAGATAAGCGGTTCGGCGATTGCTTGGATTTTGTCTAGAGAAATTAAAAAAGAGTTTGGTATTTCGGATTCGAAATTTATGAGTGACGGTTTAGATCTTGTGGCAATAGGAACCGTTGCGGATCAAATGTCTTTGATTCAAACCAATCGATCTTTTGCCAAACATGGTCTTTTTTCTTTGAATAATACAAAAAGGATTGGTCTATTGGCGTTATTGGATGAAGCTGGTTTAGTTAAAGGTGGTTTTTCTGATAGAAATTTGGTTAAGATTGGTACTTATGAGGTGGGATTTATTATAGCACCGAGAATAAATGCTATGGGTCGTGTTAAAAACGCAATTGATTCTTTACGGCTTTTATGCACAAGAGATGAAAGAAAAGCCTATGAACTTGCGAGTTTGTTGGGAAGAGTTAATCAAGAGCGTCAAAGGATTGTAGATGAAGTATTATTTCATGTAAGAGGACAAGTTTTGAAGGAGAAGTTGAAAAAAGCGATTATAGTTGCGCATGAAAGATATCATGAGGGTGTTATAGGTTTGGCAGCGTCAAAGTTGGTTGAGGAATTTTGGAGACCTACAATAGTTTTTTCCAAGGGAGAAAAAATATCCAAAGCGTCAGCCCGCTCGATTTCCGGTTTTAATATTATTGAATCAATTAGAAAGTTTGAAAACCTTATTTTAGGTGGAGGTGGACACCCAATGGCAGCTGGATTTTCTATTGAAACTTCAAAGCTGGAAGTTTTTAAAAAAAGATTTGAAAAGTATGCTTCAGAGCTTTTAGATGAAGATTTGTTAAGAAAAAAACTATATGCAGATTTGGAGTTAGATTTTGATAATTTGAGTTTAGAGCTTTGCAACAAAATTGATGAATTCGAACCTACAGGTTTGGGTAACCCCGCGCCTTTGTTTGTAACCAGGAATGTGAGATTAGTTGATGCGAAAATTGTTGGGTCAGATTCTACTCATTTAAGATTGTTTCTTGAAAATAATGGAGTTAGATTTGAAGGAATTGCTTTTGGAATGGCCCATTACTTGCAAAAACTTGAGCCAGATATTTATATAGATGTTGCCTATAATTTGTCAAAAGACATTTGGAATGGAAATCAAAAACTTCAGTTGAAAGTTAAGGATCTCAGATTAACTTAGTTATTATGGAAAAAGAATTTAGAGATTTTCTAAAAATTTTTGAGTCTTGGGAAGATAAGGAAAAAGTTTTGGCTTCATTGAAAAGAGCTTGGGATTTTGCGAAACTGGCTCATTCTGGACAGAGGAGATTAACGGGGGAGCCTTACGTTATGCATGGGCTAGAGACAGCCAAAATTTTAGCCTCATGGAAACTTGATTTAAGCGCGATTTTGGCAGGGCTTTTACATGATAGTGTTGAAGACGGAGCAGCGACCTTAAAGGACATTGAGGAAAGGTTTGGCGAGGATGTTTCTTTTTTGGTGGATGGTGTGACTAAAGTTTCTAATATAAAACTTCGCGGAAGCAAAGAGGAGGAATTTGTTGAAAACTTGAGGAAAATGTTTTTTGCTATGGCAAAGGATCTAAGAGTTGTTCTTGTTAAACTAGCCGATAGACTTCATAACATGCGTACTCTTTACGCTTTACCGAAAGAGAAAAGGATAAGAATTTCCTCTGAAACCATTGAGATTTACGCACCACTAGCGGAAAGGCTTGGGATGGGAGAAATAAAAGCGGAATTGGATGATTTAGCTTTTCCCTACATTTATCCTGAAGAATTTAAGAGGGTAAAAAGTGAATCTAAAATTTATTATAGGAAAGCGGAAGAATATATAAAAAGGGTTAAGAGAAATCTTTTAAGGAGTTTAGCTGAAGAAGGGATTAAGGCGAGGATAGACGGTAGGAAAAAGCACCTTTTTTCACTTTGGAAGAAACTGGAAAGACCGAATGTAAAGTGGGATTTTTCGAAAATATATGATATTGTAGCATTAAGAATAATCGTTGTTACAATTCCTGAATGTTATATTAGCCTTGGGGTAGTTCATAAATGTTATAAACCGGTTCCTCATTTGGGAATTTCTGATTTTATAGCTCAACCTAAACCTAATGGTTATCAATCTATTCACACCAAAGTTTTTGGGCCGGGAGGAAAAATTCTAGAAATACAGATAAGAACTTTGGAAATGCATAGACAATCTGAATTTGGTATTGCAGCCCATTGGGCTTATAGTGAAGTAAAAAGTAAGAGAGCATCAAAAATATCAGGAGACCTAAGTAACCATGTTGTAACCATTGTTGATAAGTTAAGTTGGGTTAAGCAACTTGCGGAATGGCAAAATCGAGTAAAAGATGCTAAGGAATATTTACAAACTGTCAAATTGGATACGTTTTCCAAAAGAATTTTTGTCTTTTCTCCCAAGGGAGATGTCTTTGATCTTCCAGAGGATGCAACTCCAATTGATTTTGCTTACGCGGTGCATACCAATCTTGCCGAGTATATTAAAACGGCTAAAGTTGATGGAAAGATTGTCCCCTTGGATTTTAAGTTGACAAGCGGACAGGTTGTTGAGATTGTTAAATCTAAAAATCCCAGACCTCCCAATCCCGATTGGTTAAATTTCGTTGTTACAAGTTTGGCTAGACAGAAGATAAATCAATATTTGAGAAGAAAATCGTAAGAATGTAGAATAATGAAATATTTATGAAAATAATTGAGTTTACTGGAACGTCAAAATCAGGTAAATCAGCTCTAATCAAGAAGCTGGATTTTTATCTAAAGGAAAAAGGTATGGTTTCTGAAATTATCAATGAAGGGTTTCGAAGTTGTAGCTTTAAGGATAGGAAAGATTGCGTTTTTGACCAGCAGCTTTGGACCGTTTTTACACTTGGAAATAGAATTTTGAAAGTTGTAAATTCGGATATAAAATTGGACTATCTTTTTTTGGATAGAGGTTTTTGGGATCGTCTGGTTTATATAGAGTTTTACAGGATAAAGAAAGTTATCCGCAACCATGATTATAATTTTTTACTAATCATTCTTAAGAGGTTTTTACCCTCTATAGATCAAGTGTTTTTTTTGATTTTGAAACCTGAAATTTCTCGAGAAAGGAATTTATTAAGAGGAAAAGTCTCACTTTTTAACATAGAAGAAATAGCTATTTTGAATGATTTGTATTCGAGATACTTACCTTCCAATTCAGTGATTCTTGATGGAGAGAATAAACTGGATGATCTTTTTTGGGATATTTTGGGAAAGATATGAAAAAGAGTACTTTTGAAAAGATTGGTTTTATTGACGAATTTATCAATGATGTTTTTAAGTTTTTTACGAAAAAGCGCGTAGAGTGTATTTTGCTTTTTGGTAGTTATTCGGCAGGTTTTGAAAACCCTGAAAGCGACGTGGATCTTTGGATTGTTTTAAAAAATTATTCTTTAGGAGATTTTATTTACTTAAAAAATGTTTATGCCAAGTATAGGCCTTTAGGGTTATCTTTGAGTGTCAAGTGGTTGGATGAGTTAAAATTTAAGGACGAATCTTTTGCAAGTCATAAAGGTAATGGACATTTTTTAATCTGGGAACTTCAAAGATCTATTGTTTTGTATGGAAAAAACCCCTTTAGCGATATTAAGATAGATAAGGATTTGGTTTATCAAAGTGTTGTGGTCAAGTTAGAGAAAATTTT
>Ga0209102_1000443_pt1 | contig 27532 bp, 49 predicted proteins | sample ConPoolayeHmetaG_FD_185483 | JGI IMG/M metagenome (GOLD analysis project Ga0209102, IMG submission 185483) | Hot spring microbial mat communities from California, USA to study Microbial Dark Matter (Phase II) - Cone Pool mat layer H metaG... ...
AGCTGCCGCCTATTTCAACGTCGAAGTAGTTGCTGAAGAAAACCCGTTTGGCTTCAGTCATGGGCTGTCCAGGAATGTATAGCGCGCATTTATCGGCGAAGTGTGGTGGAAGTTTTTTAGGGTTGAACCTTTGGTTCTGGGGGCAACTGTAAAAGCTACGGTGCCACTCAAGCCTTGCACAGCTTAAACACTTAGGCAAAACTGCATATTCACTCATGGTTTTCGCCTTCTTTATGCTTAAGGGGACTTTTCACCTTCTAGGATTGCTATTTCTTTAAAGCATCGTGGTATGGGACGAGCAGCTCGCCGACCAATGTGAGAAGCGCACCACATATTGGGCACGCGTATTTTTTGGGAAGTTTCTTTTCGGCTGGTTCGGCTGGTTTTGGCTTTTCCTCTCGGTATAGGACTTTGTAGGTTGCTTTTGCCGCTTTTTCTCCTGCTTTGACGGCTTTGGGTTGTTTGTATTTTTTGGGCAGTAGGCTTAGGGTGTAGGCTTCGCTGTATGGCGACAGCTTAACTATTTCGCTTGCTATTTGCTCGTCAGGTGTTCCTTCGTTTTTCAGTTGGAGGGCAAGCTCGTTTAGAAGCTGTTTTGTTTCTTGTTTGCTTACGGTTCTGCGGAAGTTTCTGTGCAGTCTCAGGATTAAGGCTTGCTTGTGGTTTACGTTGATTACTCTTGTTTTCCATCCTGGGTAGGCTTTCAGCCTGTGGGCGCCGTCTATTACTTTGTTGTTTTTGTCTACGAGAACTTCGTCGAGTTCGCCTACAAGCTGTCTGCTCTGGGCTAGCCTTTCAACTAGCTCTTTGTCGACTTCTGACATTGGGCTTCCTCAAGCAGTTTTTTAACGACGTCGCTTATGCTGCGTTTTTCCCATTCAACCTTGAGTTCGTGGAGGGTTTTCCAGACGTCTTTGTCCAAGAATATGTGTTTTCTTTCAGGCACTTTCTTCCGCCTCCTGTTTAACTATGTCTTCAATTCCGCTTTTTCCTATCTTGACGGTGCACTCCGCTTCTGGTCTCCAACTTGAATCGAAAAGTCGGATTATACGCTTGCTTCCACCAGCTTTTCTAAAGTAGAGCCTTGTGTTTGCATTATGCCCTAGGACAGTTCCACCCGTGGGAACCCTCTGCTGTATAGGGTCATATGTGAATTGAGCTTGAGGGTTTGCCACGACCTGATTTGACACCACTATGGCAAGATTGTACACTTTAGCGAGGTTTAAAAGTCTTCGCAACATCCTGTTTAGAATCTGTTGTCTCAACCATAACAACTCCCGACCCACGAACTCAGCTCTTAAAACAGCGATTATGCTATCGATGAGTATAAGTTGCACATTCTTTGCTTCAACTGTCATATGCAATCTGTCAATGATTTCCTCCATGAAGCTACTGTCCGTTACGGGAATGTAAGTTGTGCGCTCCAGAATTTCGCTGGGATTGTATCCTCTGGCTTCGGCAATCTCTTTAATCCTTGTCTCGTTGAAAGTATCTTCAGTGTCGATGAAAACGGCTGTATACTCCTTGTTTCTTCCAAGAGCCTCGACGAGAAGTGTTAGAAGACTCTCTGTTTTACCTGAGCCATAATCCCCGCAAACCTCGGTGACTTCCCTGCTGAAAACGCCTCCGCCGAGCATATCGTCTAAAACCTTGCAACCCGTTGTAAAGACAAGCCGTTTTCCTCTAACTTCTTCTATTAGGTCAGCTCTCATCATCCAAAGTCCCTTTAGTCTCCATGCCTCTTCAAGTGCCTTTTTAAGCTCGCGCGCTTCAACGTTTGATATTCTGCCATCCTTAACCATTTGTTCAAGCTCAGAAAAACCTCGGGTGGCTAACGCTTCAACGCTTGCAACGCCGTTTTTCTTAAGTTCGGAAGCCATATTTTTAGTCATGCAGCTTATCTTTTCGAGTTCCATGTGAACACCGTGAATAAAGTAACATAGAAGTCATATATAACATTTTCTTCATTATCTGGAATATGAAGCTTTTGACAATTATGTTAACGTTTGTAAATCAGTCTGTTCAGCCAGTAGCTCATGTCTGGCCAAAGCCATTGGTCTTCGCCTCGGTAGCATTTTGGGCAAATCATTGTTCCAAAGCCGAAGTTGATGTAAGAGTACCATTTTCGTCCGCAACGGATGCATGTGAACTCGCCTCGGAGCCAACGTTTAAACTTCTCGAACATTTTTACTCCTCGTTTTGATTTTGGGGGAAACGTGGACTGTTTGAGAAAACTGGAGGGGAGAAAAGAGTGAAGGCAAGTTTCGACCAGTCCACGTCTCCTTTCCCATCCCTTTATACCGCTTTTACAACTCTTACTACGGGAGGTCTTGTTTTAGTTAGCACGCGGTAGCCGCATTGTGGACATTTAAGCTGGTTTACGAAGAGCATTTCTTTTCCTTTGAATCGGCGGTGACATTTGAGGCATTCATATTCTATGTTTTCAATTCCAGGCCAGTCAAGTGACATTGTAGGCTTCCTCCTTTAATGTTTGTTTATACGCCCAGCAGAAGAGCCATCTTGAACGCATTAGCGGTGCGTCTTTGTTGTAGGCGAGTTTGCAGGCTTCGCTTGGATAGTGGCAGACGGCAATTTTATCGCATGGACCAGGAGTGGTGAGTTTTATAGTGGTTGTGTAGTGTTGTTGGCTGCATGGGAAGGTGGCTTTGCAGGTTTTAGCTTCCATAGGATGGTTTGTGTGTTTCATGAATGTTTTGAATTTTTGGAATGGGCATTTTTCTCCATGGAGCAGGCATATTACAATGTTTGGAGGTTTTTCATTCATATCGGGACACCTTCAATATTGTGGGTCTGTGGTTTTGCTTTTAGCGTCGCTTTGCTGTCTCCAAGCGTATATGCAGTGTTGGTTGTGGCAGGAGCGTTGGAAGTTGCAGCCCCAACCGATGTTCCAGTCGAAAATGTTTATGCTTTTGAAGTTTATGGGAACTACGACTGCTACTACGCTGGTTTTGTCGCCTTGTTCATTCGTGTAGTTTGGGCATGTGAAGCTGTATGGTGTGGGGAGGGGAAAGACTTTAGGGATAGCTGTTTTAGACATTAATCCACGTCCTTTTTTTCGCTTTCTTTACTGATGCGGACGGCTTTTTCGAGTCCAGCAGCAACGCTTGGTTTGACTGTGAATAATGTTTTTTTGCCTTTCGCAGTTTTTTCTACAAGCCCCATGTCGGCAAGTTGGTTTAGGCGCATATGGGTGTAGGCTCGGGCTTTGCCTACGAGTTTGGCGATTTCCATGGCTGAGCATGGTTTTCCAGCGGAGTAGAGGGCTATGTAAACTGTTTTAAGCGGGTCGCGGAGTTGAACTGCTTTTTCAAGTATTTCTCTTGGAAGTTTTAACGCCATAAATGTTTCACTGTTGAACAATTATGCCTTTACGCGAATTTAAGCTTTTCCCTAATAGTAATAGTAGGGGTTAGAATAGTAGAATTGCCAGAAGGCGTATGGGAGGGTTGAAGCTGATTGTGTTTTGGCGCCGTCTATGAAGTTTATGGTGAAGGAGAGGCTGTCGAGTTTAACGTATAGGTAGTAGTAGTCTGACGGGTAGTAGATCAGGCTGCCTAGGCTTTCAATTGTGTCGGCGTCGACTGTTCCGCTTAGAGCCACGAAGGCTTGATTGTTAGGCGGAGCAGAGTTGCCTGAGCCTGAAAGGGGCATGGTTGCAGAGAAAACGGTGCCGCTGCTTGATTGAATCTGCCATGTGGCTGAGCCGCTTATGCTCCAGCTTTGAGCGTAGCCTGTGTAGCTTACTGTCACGTAGAGTTCGAGGCGAACGGCTGTGACTATTCTCCAGTTGGATGGGTCGTAGATGGTGTGGTGGGATTCTGTGTTGTCGGCGTATACGGGGGTTAGCGTGGCGGTTATGGCTGCGGCTTCAGTTTTTCTTAAAAGGTTTGGAACTGTAAGAACTAGAAAAAGAAGTAGGATGAGGGTTGCAGCGGCTGTTTTTTGCATGGGAGTTCACTAGTAGATTGGAACCCAGTTCCATGAGACGCTGACGCTGTTTATCTGTCCAGGCGCGTAGTATGTGAAGCTCCATGTGGCTGTGGGAAGTGTTGATGGAGACTTGCTTTGTGCACCGTCTATGAAGTTTATGGTGAAGGTGAAGCTGGTTACTGCCACGTATAGGCGGTAGCTTGTTCCGCTTTGCCATCCTGTGTAGAGGCTTTGTATTGCTGATGCGTCTGATGTTGCACTTGTCACTACGAAGGCTGGCCCGCTGGGCGGAGCTGAACTGCCTGAACCTGTCAGCGTCATGGTTGTTGAGTAGAGGTCTGAGCCTCCGCTGGTTTGGATTTTCCATGCGGCTGAGCCGCTTATGCTCCAGCTTTGCGCTTGTCCAGAATAGCTTACGGTGGCGTAGAGTTCGAGGCGGATGCTGGACACTACTTTGCCTGCGCTTGGGTCGTAAATTATCATTGGGATTGGCTGGAGGCGTGTTGGGTAGAAAACGTTTGAAGTGCCGTCGGCGTATGTTATGACTAGGGCTGGAACAAGGTTGGCGCCTGCTGTTGCTGAGGGCGTCACCCAGCCTCTGTTGTAGGCTATTACGCCCAACACTATTATTATAGCGCATGTAAGGGCTATTATGGTTGTTTTCTTCATTCATGGTCACCCGTATGTTGGAACAAAGTTCCATGATACGGATAGGCTCGTGAACTGTTCTGGTGCTTGATATTTGAACTGCCAGTCTAAGTCTGCTGCTGTGGCGGATTTTGTTTGGGCTCCGCTGGGGAAGTTAAGCGTGTAGGTGAAGCTTGTTATGCGGTAGCGGAGGTAGTAGGTTGCGCCGTTCTGCCATCCTGTGTAGAGGCTTTCAACAGCGTCAGCTGAGGCTGTTGCACTTGTAACTACATAGGCTTGATTGTTAGGTGGAGCTGAGGTGCCTGAGGCTTGGAGGGGTTGGCTGGTTTGGTAAAGGGTGTTTTTGCTGGCGTCCAGTATGAACCAGTAGAAGGTTCCGCTACACGACCAGCCTGTAGGTTGTCCAGTGTAGCTTACCGTAGCGTAGAATTCGCATTTTATACTGACTACTTTTTTGTTCTGCGACGGGTCTATTATTGTGTAGGTGAGGCCTGAGGGTTTAAGGTTAGGCGGGTAGAAGGTTCGGGATGAGCCGTCGTCGTAGGTAACTGTTAAAACGGGCATTATTGGGGATTGGGCTTGCGCTGTGGGGAGGTAAGCGTAGATTAGATAGGCTGCTAGAAGCGCTGCAACAAGGATGACGGTTACGGTTACCGCTTTCTTCATTTTTCCACCTTTTTAAACTAGATAAGGGGGGTGTTAAGGTGTGGAGCCTGTGCGGAGGTATTCAAGTATGCAGGCTTGAGCTCCTTTCGGGTCTGCTTTGTAGGCTTCAATGCATCGGGTGGCTGCTTCCATGTCGCGTATGGCATCTTTAAGTCGTGCTGTTATGGTGTCCAGTAGCTCTGATAGTTTAGGCTCTAGTTTATCCTCCGCCATTGCCAAGCCTACCTATTCTGGTTTTGGCGTTTTGCCTGTTTCTTTGTATTCTATGATGGCGGCTGTGTCTTTTAGGGCATCGAGTCTATCGTGTATGGTGGCTAATAGCTCGGCTAGTTTAGGCTCCTCTTTTTCTTCTGCCATTGAAGTCCCCAGTTGGGTGTAGCGTTTAGCGGCTTATGGCTGTGGCTTTCTGCCCGCCTTCTCCATTTGGCATATAACTTTCTTTGGAAGGTAGCGGTCGCCGACGCGGACTACTCCCTTGGCTGCCTCGCCGATGTTCTTCTCAGAGCATGCTCTGCTTATGGCTATGGCTTTCTCAAGTCCATCAGCAACGCCAGGGTGGATTGCTCTTACTTGTTCAATTCCCTTAGCACCCTTCCACCACGCTGCGTGTCCGAGGAAAACGGTGTCTCCGTAGTTGTGGACGAAGGGTGTGGCTGTCAATCGCATTTTTGAATTGTCCTTAACTGCCATTAAATCTTGTATGCCGAACACGAAGGCAGGTTTCTTGATTGCGTATGCTTGGAGCTTTTCTACTATAGGCATATATTTTCACCTTGAAATAGTAGATGCGTTTTAGTTAATAAGTTTAACCATAGATTTTTTTAGGAAAGACTTTTTTGATATTTTGTGAATATTGTTTGGTGGTGACATGTTTGAGTTTAGTTAAAGGCTACACTTTGGACGGTTGGGAGTATAGGGTTTACTGGGTCAGAGCAGATGGGAAGTTCAGGGTTGAGTTTAGTAACGAGTGGAAGGAGGTATGGGTTTTAGATGATGTTCGGGTTGAAAGTTTCTTAGAGGATTACCGTGCTGTGATGCCTGGTGAGGAAATGGATTTTCCCCAGTTGAAGATGGCGTTGGATTATGTGGCTCAGCATATTGCCTTCAGACTTGAACATGAGGGGTCTGTGATTATCAGAGGAAGAAGAGCTGTGGAGCATGCTCATCCTAGTTATGTGGCGGAGATTAAGGTTCCGCCTGTTTCGCCTTTTGGCAGAGTTAGATTAGTTTTTGAAAAGGCTACACCTCTTGTTTCTGCGCCTGCTGCTTGGGCGCGAGAGGTTAGGCGAGAGATTACGCCGACTCCGACACAGCTAAAGCCGAGGGTTAAGGAAGCTTATGGTTTAGGCAGTGAGGGAATGAGGCGTTTAAGGGTGCTGTTTGAAAGCACGCTTTACGGGTTGGGAATTAAACCTACTGCTGAGGCGAAGGTGCGAGCTGAAGAAGTGATTTACCGTTTAGAAAGCAAATATAAAGATATGCTGAGAGATGAAGCGTTGGAAAGAGCTGTCAACGAGTTTTTAAAATGGATTGAAGAAACCTTCTATCAAGCCTAAACTCATTTAAGTTGCATGCGGATTTGTTTTAGCCTGCTAAGAGTGGACTCTGCCAGCGCTGTGTCATTTGTTAAGACGGCGCTTCTGTAGGTTGCCCACAGCTCTTTCGCTTCTTCTATAAGTTCTGTTTTGGCTGGCTTCGGCACTTCTTTCGGAGGCACTTTAATTTTTTCAAGCTCCTGCTGCAGTTCTTTAATTCTGTCTTCAAGCATGGTTTTTTCATGTGTTGCTTTTTCAGCCTTTGCTTCCAAGGCGGAGATTCTGTTCAGAAGCTTTGTTTCTCTTTGGATGAGTTCTTCAGGGGGTGGCGGTGGCCATTCTGGTTTTTCTCCTAGACGCTTAAGTTCTTCGACAAGGTTTTCAACTTCCTGCTGGTATGCTGCAAGAGTTTGGTAGAGGTTTTTAATGTATTTGCTTGCTTCACTCATAAGTTCTCTTTGTGCTCTTTGCAGGTAGCCTCCTTCTTTTGCGCGGAGTTCAACCTGTTCAGGTGTTAAACGGTGTTCCCATGCTTCGGGGTGTTCTTGATAGTATAGTTTTATGGCTCTTTCGAGAATTTCCTGTTTGGTTGGAAGCCTGCGTGTTTCCTCTTCCTCTTCTTCTTTTTTCTCGCGTGGAAAGAACTCTTCTCCTTCAGACACGCTTTTTCTTCAGCTCCTGTTCGATTTTTTTAATTACTTCTTCGCCCTTTTTTATTGCTTTTTTTCTAAGTTTTTCAGCTTCTTCGTAACTCATAGATTCTGCCTCTAGAATTCTGTTAGTGTTGCCTGTCGTTTAATCTTTTCTATCGGTTGGAACTGGAAGATTTCTTGGGCTTGTTTAACTGTTTCTTTGTTGTGGTTAAGCCATTCCGCATATCCTTGATAGGTGAGGAAGTAGGCTAGGGCTAGGGGAAGTTTAACGGTTTCTCCTTGCATGTATGGTCCATACCATTTTAGGTCTTCTGCTGAACGTGTTTTGGGCAATGGTTTAACTGTTTTCACCCATTCGTATTCTGGTTTTTTGCGGACTGCTTTCAGCGGCGGGGCTAGCTTGTAAAGTTCAGGTCGCCACCATGAAAACGTGGGGTTAAGCTTCACTTTCTCAAGTATATCGATTCTTGTTGCATGAGGGATGCCGTAGACTGGTTCGCCGAGTATTTCTGATGTCCATCTGCGGATGCCAGCGCCGAACGGTGGGAGCGGTTTTCTCGCGAACAGGATTTCTCGACGGTATTTGTAGAGTGTGCCGTCTGCAACCATTCGGGATATGGCTTCGCCTACGCTTGTTCTGTCGGTTTTGAAGCCTGCCGCTGTTAGGAAGCCTGTAGCCATTGTCGCGGTTCCGCCTGTTGTGGCAAGCATGTAGGCTAATATTGCGTTTTCAAGCGTGTCCTGTCCTGTTGCTTTGGCTGTTTTCATTAGTTTGTCGAAGGTTTCAACTTGTTGTTTTGAGTATAGAATGTTTAGTTGTTCGGGGTCTTTGCGGATTGATATGGCTATTGTGTTGTCTGGAAAACGTTTCGCTGATACAAGTTGTGTTGGAGCTTCTCGGATTGACGGCGGAGGCTTCTCTTTAAGTTTTGTTTTGATTTCTTTATATGATGGTGGAGGCGGTGGCCATGGTCTTACAGCCTTTATGTTTTCAGGCTTAACTGTGATTCTGTGGAATTTTCCTTTGATTGGAAAGGGGCATTCGACGGTTCTTCCAACAAGCCGTTTTTCTGCTTCCTCCCTGGTTTCAGCTTCAACAATCATGGAGAAGACTTTAACTTCTTCGTGGCGTAGAACGAGAGGCTCAGCTATCCGCCATACTCTTCCTCTTCCAACTGGCTTATGTGGACATTCAATGAAAACTTCCCATTTGCCCAAGCCTACTTCCCAAAATAAAATTGGAACTTGATAGATAAAAAGCTAATCATAAAAAGGTTAGGGTTGGGACAGGTGCTGGTAGACTAGTTGTTTTAGCTGTTCTGGCGCGTTTTTGATTAGGGGGCATCCTTTAACTATTACTTTTTGCTTTTTGGTGAAGAGGATGGGTTTGCAGAGGGATGGGCATTTTTTGGGGTAGTATGGGCAGGCTATGATTGTGATGGGATTGGAGAATATGAAGAAGCTTCCGTTGTGGCATATTGTTGTTTTGGGAAGCTGGTAAAGGGTTACTTTTCTCGTTTTCTTTTTTATGGTGGTTTTTTCAAGCAGTCCTTTCTTTACAAGCCTGTTCAGCCTGTAACGGAAAACAGCGTCTAAAGCATTTCTTTCGCTGGGGGCTTCAGCGTATTTTTTCGCTAATTCCCATACTGGAAGTGGGCGGTTGCGTTGTTGTTTGGCTTCAGCTATGGCGTAGAGGAGTGCCGCGTCAAGGGTGTCGATTGCCAAGGGTGCTCCTCAGCTTTCAGCGATTTTTTCAGCTGAGGTTTTCCCCGTTAACGGTGTGCCAATCTGGGCTAGGCTTGCGGCGAGTATTGCACAGGCGTTTTCGTCGCCCAACGTTTTCCATTCGCCTGTCGCCTTGTCCTGTATCAGGTGGCATGTTTTCTGGGCGTTTCCTATTTGGATTACTCCTTTGTAGCCTGGACCGAAGTCTGTTTCTATCTGCTGGACAATTAACAGGTCTTTGCTTCCTTTTAATTTGCTGAAGAGACTCATAATGGTCATCGTTTAGAGTAACTATGGTTTTCCATAAAAGCTTTACGGTTCGTAAAGGAAGCATTCTGTGTTGATGCTTGCTTTGCAGCCTCCGCAGTAAGGCTTGTATCTGCATGTTTGGCATTTTCCCGTGTAGATGGCGGTTGTTTTTTGTCTTGTCTGCGCTAGTTTTTGAGGTATGTCAGCGTCGGTTATGTTGCATATTTTCATGTTGAGGAAGGGGCATGGGTGGATGTTGCCTTCTGGGTCTATGCGTATGACTTGTTGGGCTGCTGTGCACAGTGCGTTTTCTGTTAGGTTTTGCGAGGTTTTCTTTTTGAGGTAGAAGTTTACGCTTGGACAGTCAACTACGGCTTTGTCTGCGTAGCTGTTTCTGAATATGTAGATTAAGAGTTTTTGCAGTTGTTCAGGTGTGGGTGTTAGTTGCGGGTTTGCTCCTTTGTATGGAACTATCGTTATTTCCTTTTCATGTTTGATTGCCTGCTGTATTAGTTTTTCAACGTCTGCCAAGTTGTCTTTCAGCAGTGTGGTGCGGATGTTGGCTATTTCCGCTATCTTTTGATAGCTTTTCCATAAACCTCTGGTTCTTCGCCACTTGTCGTTTTTTTCTCCGCAGTAGTCTACACTAATCCATATTTTGGCTTTTGAGGAGGCTTCTTTTAGAAGTTTAGGGTTGAAGCTGTTGGAGATTACAGCTGTCTTAAACAGTCTGCTGGAGAACTTGACGATTTCAAGAAAGTTCGGGTGGCATGTTGGTTCTCCACCGCTTAAAACAACGTTTTCCACGCCGAGCTTATCCTTTAAAATCATAAGGTCGATGGCGATGTCGCTGAAGTGCCGCTGCTTGGGAAAGTCATGGCGTTGCAGGATTGGGATGAGGCAGTGTGGACAGTTAGCAGGGCAAAGGGTGGTTGTTTCGTAATAAACAGTTTTTAGCATGGTTTTCCACAGTTGTTGTCTTGCCAGTGCTTGGCTATTTCTGGAGGGATAGCTATTTTTTCAAGTTCAGCCTTTAACGCTTCAGCGTTGGCGGTTGTCTCCGTTTCTGTTTTGTTTTGGCTGTGGGTTTTGCCTCGTTTCAGCTTGTATAAAGATGAGAGGCTCAATTTTACTCAGTCCTTAGATTGACGTGGTGGTGGGTTTACGTGTCAGCGTGTACATCATTGTTTTAGGGTTGTAGGTTAATATGCCTTTCCATGTTAATTGTTCAAGTTTCTGTTTTACGGCGGCGGCTAGTTTTGGGGTGAGTTTAAGCCAGCCTGTTCCCGCTGGCGGAGGTGTGGTTAAAGCGTTTATTATGTCTGTTTCTGAGGCTCCAGGTCTGATTTTCATGAGTTTTTCGATTATGGTGAGGATTAGCGTTTCAAGGATGCCTGCGCCGTAGGGAAGTATGGCTCCTTCAACTTCGAGTTTGTCGGGCATTTCGGTTATTGGTTTGCGGTTTAAGTCTGCTTCGAGTTTTGTGTCGTAGAGGTTGACGTAGGCGACTGGAATGTAGGGTGTGCCGTTTTCTATCAGGGTTTCCGCAAGTTCTTTAGTGATGTATTCGGATTTCCATACTTTTTCAATTTCCATTTTTCCGTCTGGATAAAGCCTTGCCACAAGGTTTTTGTTAAGCCAGAAGGTTTTCGGGGGGTTTGGCGAGATGCTGTAGGGGTCGAATGTTTCGGTTACTGCTTCTGGAAAGTGGATTAAACCGTATTTCTCGAAGATTTCCTTCTCTTTTTTGGCTAGTTTACGCGCTAGCTCCTGAACAGCCACCTTGTCTTTTCCTCCCTTGTTTCTCCGATTTGTCGGGCAAGGTTTATAGCTATTTCCAGCCGCGGAAGAAAGTCCACGTCGCCTTTCACTATAAACTGGTTGTTTACGAGGACTGTTGGAACTTGGGGAGGCTCGCCTTTTAAGACGGCTTGAAGCATGTGTGTGGCTTCAGCGCTTTGGTCAGCGTCTATTTTAACCAAGTTTATTTCAGGATGTTCCTGAACGTAGCGGAGAAAACTTTTTTCTATGGCTTGGCAGTGGGGGCAGGAGTCTGACCTGAAGTAGATGAGTTGGATTTCTGGTTTCGGAGTTGTGGCTAGCAGCTCTATTAGTTGCCACTGTTTCTCGCCGAGTTTTTCCGCTTGTTCTTGCATTGCGCTTTCAACGTTCATCTTGTCACCTTCCTTTAGGCTGGAACGGTTGCTCCGCTTTTCCTTTTGAAGAGCTTTTTGATTCGGGCAAGGAGGCTTGTTTCTTCAGGTACTGGTAGTTCTTCGTATTTAGGTATTGTTGGAGCTATTTCGCTTAGTTTCAGCGGGGCTGAAGGCGGTTTGATTCGGGGCATTTCTTTCAGGTTTTTCATAACTCTGCGTGCAAAGTCTAAATCTGCTAGGTTTTGGTTTTGCCGCAGCTGGTCTAGGGTTAAGGCTAGCTGAAGCGCCTTGGCAAGGTCGGTGGTCTGTTTATCCGAGTTCTTCTTCTCCAAACTCTTCTTCCTCCTTCAGTTTTGGTCTGGGCGCTGCTGTTTCAGTTTTTATGATTCGGGTTATTTCTTCAACTATTTCTGGCGGGGCGCGTCTTTTCTCCATTATGTTTGCTATTTCGGACATGAGGTGTTCGTAGCCTCTTATAACCTGGTCTTTTGCTCCAAGCTGTTCCTGGAGCAGTTTGTTTGCTGTTTCAAGTTTTTGTTTTTCGCTTCTTAAAGCTTCAATGTTTCTGAAGGCTGTGTCCGTGTATTTACTCATGAAGCTGAGGGTTTCCACTGCTCGGCTTTCTTCTCTTTTCGCAACTTGAAAACTGTTCCATCTCATGCTAAGCTCGGCTTGAATTTCGTCTAGCAGTTTACCCTGTGCCATAGACTCGAAGATTTGGCGTTTAATCTGGTACATGAGGAACGGTAGGCTTTCGCTTTTAAGAATAGCTTGTTCTCTGGTGAGGAGCAGGTGGTCTGTCAAGATTTTGATTTGTTCTTCAAGCTCTTTTATTTTCTGAGCTAAACCGTTTTCTTTACTGTCCTCCACCAAACTTCTCCCAACCTATATCAGTTTTAAATTTTCCATATATTTCAAGGGGAAACGGGCCGAGAACTGTTGCTGTCAAGTTTATGGCGGCTTTAGCGTTTGTCACTTCCCACCTGTTGGCTATTAGCTGGTCTAGAGACTGCTGTTTCGCTGTTAGCAGCATGTAAGGTTTAGCTAACGCTGGGGTTTTAACGTATTTTCCTGTTTTTTTAGGCGGTTTGGAAAGTGCAGTTATAGCCCAAGTGCCGTCAGGTAGCAGCTGAGCTGTGTAGAAGTATAGAGTGTCGCCTTTAAAGTAAAGGTTACCTACGAGTCTGCGGGTTGCGGATGGGGCAAGTTTGTTTAGAAACCTGAAAGTGGGGCTTACATCTATTAGCCGTTCAATTTCAGCGGTTTTTTCGATGCATGGTACTCCGCCGATGTAGTAGATGGGTCTTCCAGTTGGCTGGTTTTCAGGGTCTAGAAGCCAAAGTTTTTCGGGAAGCATTGCTTTTATTTTTGCTTCTGCTAGGCGTTCTATGTCTTTTCGCAGTTGTTTGCGTTCGTAGTCTGCTAAGGTGAGGGTGAGCCTTTCGTTTTCTTTTGAGAGGCGTTTAAGCTCTGTCTCTGTGACTGCGGCTCGGCGTTCAGGAGGCAGTGTTGTGATTGCTGGTGCGGCAGCGAAGACTGGTTTGGCTTGGCGTTTTCTGCTGATGTAGTAGGCTGCCCACGTTGCCCATGCGCCTATGATGAGAATGGTTATTAACAGGCGGTATTCAGCTAGGAAGTTTATTATTTCAGACATGTTATTCCACCACATATATAACGAAGTAGCCTTTTGTTGACTGTGTTGCGATTACTGCTCCTACTGGCTGCCATGTTATCTGCACTGTCGCGTTTACCCAGATGAATATTCGGTCTCCAGGCTGGACGTTGTAGATGGATAGTGGGAAAATGCCCATGGGAACTTCTACGGTTTGTATGCCTTTCAGCAGGTTGACGGTTTGGTATCGTGTCCAGAGGTATTTTATGGTGGCGTTCGGGTTTGTTGTTGCATGGGTTACTGTGAAGTTGGCGGTTAAAAGGGCTGGCGTGCATATTTCAGTTAGGTTTGTAACTGTGAGGTAGCCTGTTAGAAAGGTGACTGTGTTGGGTTTAACTGTTTTTGCAGGCGGGGTTGGCGTGAAGTTAAGGGCGACGGTTACTTTTGGCGCTGTAACTTGAATTTGCTGGATGGTAGCGTTTAGGTATTGGCTCTGCTGGAAGTATTCTATATAGCTTGTTGATGCGGCAGCGAAGTTTGCGTAGAGGTAGAATATGAAGCCTGCGCTGAACAGGAGAAGCATTAGAAGCGTGGCTGCGATTAAGGCGCTTCTCCGTTTCTCAGGCGAATACAAGTTTCACTTCCTCCTCAGCTTCAACTTTTTTTCTGGCTGGAAGCAACGTGGCTCTGGGAGTCCACTTGTATGGCGCAATCATCTTCCACACGTCGCGTTCAAGCCTCCACATCGTCTTCTGCCCGCAGCCTTCGCACTCCAAAATAGCCATGTTGTCCTTAAGGAAGTTGACAGCTTCTACAAACGTGTTGCGGCCGCATAATGGGCAGGATAATCCATGGAGGGTTTTCATTGCTTCTTCGGCTAGGGCGGCTTTTTCTTGAAGTTGCTGTGCGGGCGGTTTGGCGAGTAAGCCGTGATGTTTCAGGGTGGCGTATGTTGCAGCGGCGACGGCGAAAATGTAGAGGATTAGGTAAATTTCAAGCATGGTTATCCCTCTATACCACTGCGGGGTCGTTTTTAACCTCCTCTATTTTTGCGTCGACGATTACGCCTTTCTTTTTAAGTTCATCTATGTTTTGAAGCACTTTGTCTGTTTTGAACTCTATTGTTGCGTTGGCTTTCTCGTGTTTTGTAAGCGTGTAGGTTATGCCCTGTTCTTCAAGCTGTTTAATTAAGCCTTGCGTTTTAAGCATGTTCGGCGAGGTTGTGATGGTGTGTTTGTAGATTTTAGGTTTAGGCGGTTCGGCTGGTTTAGGTTCGCTGAACGCTTGGGGCGAAAACACTATGGTGGACTGGGATTTATGGGCTGTAAGCAGGATTGTAACTAGCACTGCAAGGTAGGCTATGAAGGCGAAAAACATGAGGCTTTCAGCATCCAACATCAAACTTCCTCGATAGTGATAAACATGGTTTACCATAAAAGTTTTATGGTTTTTTTTAAAAAGAAAAAGGCAGGGTTTAAGCCGTGAAGGAGACGGTGAACGTTCCTGTTGATTCGCCAGCCATTGCTCCCGGTTTAGATATGTGAAGCGATACTTTGACCCATCCGTTTACTGGAATGTTGTTTAGGTCTCCGTATTCAACGGTATAGGAGAAGCTCCAGCCTGTTGACAGTCCTGTGCATGATACGGAGACGCTGATTGGAGCTTGCCCATTGTTTTTAATCCACACTATTAAGTTAAAAAGGCTGTCTGTGCTGCTCCATGTCCACAGAGAAGTTAAATCTTGTCCACTAGTTATTTGGGTTTCTTGGTTTGACTGGTAAAGTGTGAACTGGGCGGTTGGAACTGTTAGGGTAGATGTGAAGTAGATTTAATCCACACTATTAAGTTAAAAAGGCTGTCTGTGCTGCTCCATGTCCACAGAGAAGTTAAATCTTGTCCACTAGTTATTTGGGTTTCTTGGTTTGACTGGTAAAGTGTGAACTGGGCGGTTGGAACTGTTAGGGTAGATGTGAAGTAGATTGTGTAGACTGCGTATGCGAATGCCGTGAAGGCTAGGAAGGCTATGGTTGCTAGGGCTATTAGGTATTTTGTCTTTTTATCCAGCTTCATTTTTGTCCCTCAGGGTTTCTATTAGTGCGAAAGAGTTATATAAAAGTTTCTGTTTAGTATCTTTTTGGTGGTTGCATGGTTAAAGTTGCTGAAACAAAGGTCTACAAGGGCAACAAAACAGCGGTTCCACCTGCCGTTATGGAAGCTTTAAACCTTAACGTTGGAGACGCAGTAGAGTGGCACATTGAAAACGAGAAGGTCATCTTGAAAAAAGCTAGGTGACTGGAGGGTTGCGGTGGGTTTACCTGAGGCTTTCCTGTTGTTTTCTGCCATAAGCTATTTTGTGTCCGTTTTTCTACCTTATCCTGCGACGAAAAATCTGAAGAGGGGGATGGAGCGGGTTGTGTTTACGCTATCTGGTTCCTTGTTGTTGGCGGCGTGGATTGTGGATTTTTGGGCTTTTTGGCTTGTCTGCAGCGTGGTGTGGACTGTCAATGCGGGACTGTCTTATTTAGGTTATGCCCTGTGGAATGTTCTGTGGTCTGATAAGGTGTCGGATGCTGCGCAGATGGTTATGTTCTGCTGGGATGCTGCTATAGCTGTTTGCTGTTTGCTCATGGCTGGAGCATAAGGTAGAGGATTATCAGGTTGTATGTAGTGTGAGCTGCGCCTGCAACCCATCCTGTTCGGTAGTGCAGTGTAAGCATTGACACTACAATGGAGAAGAGGAAAGCCGACACCAGCGCGGCTGGTTGAGACTGGTAGACTGCCCAGTGTAGGGCGGCGAAGAATATGGAGGTGAAGATTATGGCGGCTGTTTTGTTGTCGAGTATTCTGGCGACTGTTGGAAGGATTGTTGCGCGCATCATTATTTCTTCGGTCAAGGATATGGCGACGGCGAAGATTAAGGCGACGATGAAGGGTAACGTTTCGTAGATGGAAGTCTGGAAAGGTGTAGCGAACGCTATGCTGAAAACTGCGCCTATGTAAATCCATGCTGCGCCAACGATGGCTCCGATGAGGGTGGTTTTTGGAAGTTCTCTGACGGTTGGGAAGCCTAGAGTCGCAAAGGGATAAGTGAAGTTTGAAGCGTATGCCAACCCGCCGATGATTGAGGCGCCTGAAAGCAGGAAAAGGTATACTGTTGAAAGGTTGAAGAGGCTGGGAACGTTGATTATCATCCAGCTCCAGAAACAGAACAGTATAGACATTAAAGCGAAGGTTAAACGCATCGAGGTTTCGTTTACTTCTCTTATAAACTCCATCAATGTTTCTCCTTTTCAGTGTTGGCTAAAGTAGTAGCTGAAAAGGCTTAGCAAGAGTAGCAGTTCAGCAGATTCAAGCACTAGGAAAATTGTGGGATAAGCTGGAAAAATGGCAAAGTAGGATATAACTAGAGCGGAAAGGTAGATTAGGGTGATTGTGTAGCCTATTCTGTTTCTAAGCCACAGGGTTGCCAAAAGCAGAAAGTAGGCGTAATAAAACATCAAGAGGGAAAGTTTAGTCCATGAAGCAAACTGCGGGGGAATTTCTTCCATGCGTAAGATTGGTGACAGTTGATATGTTAGGATAATGTCAAGCAGGTAAAGTATTGTGAAGATTTTGAGTCTAAGAGGGCGGTTAGACACTGTGGAACCCCTCCCAGAGAGTGACGGTGCCTTCTACAAGCAGATAAACAAGTGTGATTTCGAAGAACGATACGAATTCTTCTCCAATTGGAGACCAGAATGAAAAGGAGGTGATGAACAGAAATCGGACGACTATCTCAATAAATGCTGTTACGGCTGCGAAAAGTCTAATTGGAAGGAGCCATTCTGCCTCAGCCATGGCGCCAATTACTTGAGCAATTATGTATGGAAGCATAAGCACGCTTCCAATTAAAATTATTAGCAAGTGGTCTTTAGGCATATTGAAATATCCAAGCTGTGGCGCCGTCACGATTTCTGTGGGAGACTGGTAAAGTTGAACCTGTATGTTTAGCAGGTACAGGTTAAGCAGTAGAAGTGCAAGGTAGGCTAGGACGCGAATCTTCACGGTAATACCTCCAGAAAAATTAGGGCGGTTGACATCGTCGCCACCGTTATAACTGTGTTTGCAGCCATGTGAGCGAACAGGGCTGGCGCGACACTTTCAAACTTTAACGTTAACAAGCCTAAGAGCAACGCGAACAGGAAAGGGGTTACGAGTCCTATTAGCCCAGTGGCTCCCCATGTGGTGATGTGGTATAGAGCGAAGACGACGCTTGAAAGCATTAGGGCAACGGGTTTCGACAGATACATAGCTAAGGTTGGCAGAAGAGCACCTTGAAAGAACAGCGTTTCAACCATTGGAGCAACGAGAACTATGAAGAAGAAGGAGATGGGGGAGGCTACTGTGAAAACCATGGCTGCTGGTTCAGCTATGGTGCCAGCAAGCAGCGAAATAGCTATGAATATGCCTATTACAGCGCCTATGCCTATGTTTAGCCATGCTTTTTCAGGTTCTCCCATGTCTATGAAGTCTAACGGTGCTTCTGGCGCCAGTGCTTTTGCTATGAAGATTATGAGGATTAAGGCTGGAACGTTTTCGCTGTGAACGGTCAATGTGGAACGCTCCTTCTTTTTTTAGTGGCTAGCAGGAGTAGGCATATTAGGCTTAGCATGATTAGTAATGCTCCTGCGTTTATGGTTATTGGGGCGGTTTCAACGCCGTAGATTGTGAATGGGGCTATGGTGAAAACTGCGTCGATGAGGGTTAAGCCTGCGATGAAGAAGCTTATGAACATGGCGGACAAGATTAGCCCTATCACGTCTAGCTTTCCAACCATTACACTGCACCTACCAGTATGCATGTCCAGTTGTAGGCTATGTGCGCCACGCTTATGGCGAAGGGTGACTCGTATTTCAAGTAGACTGCCTCTAATATTAATCCTGCGATGGTTGCTGTCGCCATGCCTGTTAGGCTCATGCGGTAAGCGTAGTAGTGGAATATGCCGAAGAGGGTTGCCTGTGTGACGGCTGCCCATTTGGAGCCTATTACGGGTTCAAGCATGTGGTAGAGGCTTATGCGGAAGAAGCATTCTTCTGCGGTGGCTGAAGGCACGTTGAATATGAGGGTTAGCATAACGTAGGGTGTTAATATTTGTAGGGTTGGTATGCCTACTATTTGGCGTTGCCCTAGAAAGGCTCCTGCAAAGCCTACGGCGACTAGGGATACATAGGCGAATATTGTGGCTGAAACCGTGTGTTCTGCTGGTTTTATGCCTGTCATGAAGCCCCATGCCAGCGTGAGCATGGCTAGGTATATGGCTCCGTAAAGCTGAAGTTGGGCTGCTTGCAGGTAGTAGGCGGCGACAAGGCTGATGACGAGGAAAGCGTAGCTTAACGCGTATAGGAAGATGAATGGTTTGTCGAAGGGTTTACCCAGCAATCATGACTGCCTCCGTTACTGCTCCAATTATTAATAGAAGCACATATAATATAATGCTTTTCCACGTTTGGGCTGTTAAACGTTCTTTTGCTCCTGTTCTGGTTAAGGTTTTATAGGTTAAAAGCAGGTTTTCGCTCATGATAACGGTGTAGGCGAGGATTTCTGGAAACGCGAGTATGACGATGTTGGAAACGTACTGGAGTGGCGGTATGCCTGTGGCAAGCGAAAGCAGCCCTATTGTTTGCCCAGTGTTTATCCACGCTAGCAGGAAGGGAGCTAAGCCTACGGCGGGAACAAGCATTGACAGGCTTATAAGCATGTTGTTTATGAATATGTCAAAGGCGGTTACTGTTTGCCGTTGAGCTTCAATTTCCTGCAGAGTTTGGTTTGCAGTTTCCATTGTGGATGTTTTGTAAGTGTTGTTGGCTGTGACGTAGAGGCTGAAGACGAGGAATATGAAGACGATTATCATGGCGGTTAAGAATTCTCGGTTCAAGTAGCCTCTCATGTTAATGCCTCGCGTTAATCCAGTTTTTTATTGCTGTTTCAGCCGCGCGGTTTTTGATGGCTAAAACGTGGTTTTCCCAAACCCATATTATTACAGCTTCAACCTTGTTTTTGCTGAAGAGGTTTAATCCACGGATGAGGAAGTCTCTTTGAACTTCGTCGGTGCCTGAATAGCCGAACTCGCCTATCCAAATGTTGTTTTTCCCTGAAAGGGTTAGCAATGTTTGAAGTTGCACGGGGAAAGAGTCAAGTTGAACTGGCTCGTAGATGTCTAAGGCTACTATGTCAACTTTGGATGAGATGTCGCCTATAATGTTGGGAAGGAAGGTGGTGGCGAAGCTTGCCACTGTTTTAATGTTTGGGTTTATGCTTTTGGCGGTTTCCGCGTTGTGCTGTGCTATGGCTGTTAACTCTGCAGGCACATACCATTCTTTTATGAATCGGACGTCTGCCTCGTTTACTGCTTGAACGTAGCTTACTCGGCTGCCGTAGACGATTAAATAGTAGTATAGGGCTTCAACGCTGTATGGTTGGCGAACGTATATTTTTAGTCCAAGCTGTGTAGCTTTCATGTATAAAACGTCTGTTTTAACGCGTGTGTCGCTTTGGGGGTTGCTGTCCCATGCGAATGGGATGCTGATTATCTGGAAGCCGTCGCTGTGTATCTGTTCAAGGTCTGCCACAATGTCTAATGTTGACTGTTCACTGTGGTAGTCGTAGTATATGCCTATTAACGGTTCAGGCTGTAACGTGGAAACTGTGAAGATTTGAAGCGATAAGAAAGATGCGCCGAGAATTAGAAGTATGCCTAAAACGCCGATTAAACCTGTGAAGGCTTCACCTATTCTTATAAGGTTCACTTTTGGAACGCTCCTGTCAGCAGTCCAAGGATTAGGATTGCAAGGAGGACGGCGGCGCTTCCGTAGAGGAAGCTTTCAACGGGGCAGTAGGCTCGGAAGCCGCTGGTGAAGGCGGCGGCTAGGATGAAGATGACTGTTAGAAACAGCCATGTCAAGTATACTTTGAAGGTTTTCCAGATTAGGGTTAAAGCGTTCATTTTATTTTCTCCTTGATATTAGGAAGGCTATGATTACTGCGATGATGATTACGGGAAGCAGCTGGGTTAGTGTCGGCTCAAGCGTTATGGACGGCTGTGGTGTTTGAGGCGCTGTTGTCCATAGGGGTTGTATGCTGAAGAGGTGTAGGCGTTCACCGATGTAGCCTATTCCAGCCATTATGAACGGTAGAAATGCTAGTAGAGGCTGTTTCTGAAGGTCTACGGCTTTGAAGTAGTGGAGTAGAAGCACGCCGCCCAAGGTTAAGACGAAGAGGATTATGGCTGTTACAAGTCCGTAGTAGATGATTATGCCTACGGCTACTGCAAGCACGATTAAGCCTACCGCTAATAGAATTATGAGTAGCAGTGGGTTGGCAAGCGTTAAAGCTAAGCCTGTCTTGGCAACGTCTTTCAATTCTTTAGCCATAGGTTATTCACCTCCTTTCAGGTCATGGGCGACTCGAAGGTTATCACTGAAAGCGACTGTGCGCCCGTGGTTGTGTAGGTGAAGTCTAAGCCTGCGTAGTTGCTTCCCTGCAGTTGCACGATTGTTCCGTCCGTGTAGGTGGCGGTTAAGGTGGCTGTGACGTAAACGTTGAAGAACCAGTCGCCTGTCCCGTATTGGGCTACAGCGTTTTCAAGCACGCTGCCTTCTATAGGTGTCTGATACACGATTTTTGTTTCTCCGCTTGCCCATGTTGTTCCTGAACTCATGAAGTTGCCTGTGCTGCTTGTTTTAGGCACTACGTCTGGTTTCTTGTAGACTTCTATCCGCTGTTGAAGTGCCACTTGCCATTGGCTGACTGTTTTATCTGGGTAAAACCTTATTTTAATTTTGACGGTTATGCTGGCAACCTGTTTTCCACCTACTAGGATGTCTAAGGGTGCTACGCTCATCTGCGGGTTAGGGTCGAACGTCTGCACTGTTCCATCCGTGTAGACAACGGTGAACAACACGCCGAGGTAGGCGTCAGCTTGCACACCTGCGGTTGGAAAGATATACTGTACTGCAAGGTATACTCCTATGGCTGTCGCTGCCAAAAGCAGTATCAGAAGCGCCGCCGCACTTTTCCTCATCTTCTTTTCACCTCCATTAACCTTTTTTGCGGAGAGCTGTTACAAGGGCTAACCATACTCCTGGGTTAAGTACTGTTATGACGATTATGACTATGACGATTATTATGAAGAAGAGCCACAGTTGGTTAAGCGGGTTTGAAAGCCACTGGGCTGCGCCTGCGAAGAAGTCGGATAATGCTTTTCCAATGTCCCATCCGTAAGAGACGGTTTTAGCCATTCTGCCGTATTCGCTTGGAAGTTCACGGATGTCTTTTACAACCCATTCTCCTACAACAAACTGGGTTACTTCAAACATTAAAGTGATAACGTCTCCATGAGCGTAAAAGTTGAAGGGAACGTACCAGTCGATTACTCCGAAGTCTTCAAGCGCTATGTAAGTGTAAACTTTATCTCTGAAATACTGCGGGTTCAATGCTACTCCACGATAATAGAACTGGCGGAACTGGTCAACGTTAGGGGCAGGCTCGTCTCCGAAAGGATAAAGGTATATTGTTAGCAGAGACCCAGGGGACTGTGGAGCGAAATCTAACCCTTGTCTTGGCGGAATAACGTTTCCACTCAGGTCTTTAGCGGTTGTCTGCACATTGAGTAATACAATCTTGCCGATGGCGAAGTATGCGGTTTGGGTTCCTTCAAAAACCCATGCTGGCCGAAGGTCGAATTCAAACCATACTTCCGTGTTGTGGTACAGTCGCCATTGTGCTTCGTCAGTATTGCTCCAGTCGGGTCCTGAGTCCCATCCGGCGCTTATGGTTATATACCACACAGTCTTCCACTCTTCCATGCTATAGTAGTGAATGTTTCCAGCCGAGTCTGTTATTTGCCATTCATACCTGTTCACAGGGTTTTGCCAGTAAACGGTTGAGCGAGACCATTCCCATGGAACCCATGAAGGGGCAACTTCTTCAGCTTTAGCTTCAGCTTTAGGGATGAACACGCTTGTTGTTTCGCCTATGAGGTTGCACTGGTATTTATCCCACTCGTCTGGGTCGAACCTGAGGATAGTGTCGAACCTGCATAGAGAAGCCCCGTGTTTTTCAGCGTTTGTATATTGAGTGTTGTTGTAGTATATGCCGTAGTAGGCTACTTTTGCACCTTCATAGGCTGTTGGGTAGCTGGCGGTTTGAAGTTGGTAAAGTGGGATGGATACGGCTAGGATTAAGGCAACTAGCAGTATGGCGATTAACCATTTCTTCATTTTGGCTTTTTCCTCCACATGCTTGCTTCTTCTTGCAGACTAAAAAAGGGGAAACTTGTATTTTGCTTGCGGGTTGGCTATTCGAGGAGGGCTTTTTTGACGCGGTTGATTATGAAGCCTAGGATTACTCCGCCTACTGCGATTTCAACGTGGGCGATTATCATGGTGTCGCTGGATAGGGCGAATGAGGCTAATGCTGGCATTAACGGTGGGATGATGAATTCTGCTGCTATGCCGATTACTATGGTGGCTACTATGGCTAGCAGCCATTTTTCAACGCTGGCTTTTTGTTCGTCTAGGGTTGCGCCGAACAGTATTCCAGTTATCAAAGTGATTGGCCACATGGTTTTCACCTTTCGTAGACGAGGCTAAGATGCTACAATGACGTCTACGTCGCTGGTTGCGTCTGTCCACCATCTCAGCGCTGGGTTGAGGCATTGGTAGTATTCAAACATTGTCAGCGTGTATGTGCCTGCGGCTGGAGTTCCAGTTTCAGCTATTGTGACTACTAGGAGATGTGTTCCCGCAGCCATGTCTGGGAATGTTATGTAGTTGCCTATTTGTCCGTCGTCGGTGCTGTCGACGTCTGTGTAGACGGGTACGGCGGTGCCGTCGAGGGTTGCGCTTACAACGGTTAAGCCCGTGTAGGATGTGAGGTAGAAGCGTCCGCCTTTAATTGCCCTGTTTAAGCCTGCGATGCTGATGCGGTATTCAACCTGCCACCTGTCGTACGCTGTTATGTCTATGCCGTCTTCGTCCAGCTCGTATGTGCCTGTGGCGCTGTTGTAGCCGTATACTGCGGCGGATATGGTTGGCGTTGCTCTCTGCACCATGTGAAGCATGGCTGGTCTAAGCATAACTTCCATGTCAGTGCTGTTTGTTCCTGGAACGGTGACTGTTGCTATGGTTGGATACTTGTCTGGCGCCACTTGCGCGTCTGTTACTAGAACCACGTAGCTTCCAGCATCCAAGACTACAGTCCACATGCTTTTAACGGTGTCGTAGGCGGCTGCGGTTATGGGCATAGCTAGGGGAGAGTAGCTGAGCGGGTTGCTTCCAGCCGTGAAGAACAGCACTTGAATGTCGGATGTTAAAAGCGACGCTGAGGTGTCGTCCATAACTTTGAAGCCGACGGTTAAGTCTTCATTGTACAGATAGGCGGCTAGGCCAGGCGGGGGCACGGCAGCCATCTGCTGTTGAAGCCATGGAATCCCAAACCAAAGTAGCGCGATTACAAGTGCTATTAGTATCCCTGAACCCACAAGCTTCTTGTCGTACCATTCTGTCATTTTCATTCCTCCCTTTGTTTTTTCGTCTTATGAGTTAGCTTTTGAGGTTTAAATTTCTTTGCAGTTGAATAAAAATTCAAATTGCTATTTTTTAAGCAGCGCTAGGATTTCTTCCAGCCTGAGTTTTTTAAGGTGGCTGATTTGCTGGAACGCTGATAGTGTTCCAAATATTGAGGAGAGGACTAGGAAGATGGATGAGACGAGGTAGTGGCTTTGGAGGAAAAGTATGATGCCGAATATCAGGGGCGTGTATGTTAGGGCGGTTTGAATGTAGAAGCGGGTGGGTATGCGTGTTAATTCTGGTTTAAGCATGTATCTGGAACCGTATTTTTTCTCTTTTTTAACCATTAAGCCTAGCTTCACGAGTTTTTCAAGGTGGTAGCTGGCGGTTTTAGGGTCAACATTAAAGACTTTAGCAATGTGGGGGACGGTTACGCTGCTGTGAGTGTACATGTAGCGGATAAGCTGTGCGTCGTCTAAGCTGCGTTCAGCCACTATCGTCTACCTCTTCTCTTTATGAACAAGGTTAGAACGGCGAGGGCTGCGCATGCAAGCAGGATTAGAGGTAGACCGCTGAAGGCTAACAGCCAGTCTGGAGCGAAGCCGTTGAGTAAAGCCATAGTGTTGGGCATGCCTTTGCCTAGAAGCCACCAGATTAACGGGGCAAGCGGTAAGCCTAAGCCTCCAAGCATGTGGACTGACGCTGTGAGGATTAGGTATGCCCATATGCCTAATAGTACGAGTCCGTATAGTTGTAGGGATGGTTCAGACACCACATACTGGTCTATTGGGGCTAGGATGAATAGGAGTCCTGAGGCGTGGTTGAACAGTATGGATTCTACTGGTTCGCCTTTTGAGGTGGCGGTGAAAATGTTGAAGAGTGTGATGCCCCATGACGGGCTTGAGAGCAGCAGGTAAATCCAAATTTTAGTGAACAGTTTGCTTAGGAGAATCATGGCTGCTATTAGCCCAAGCGTTATAACTGCTACAATTGCCTGAGGTTCCAAACAGCCCCCCTCTATAAAGGTTATGTTAAGGGTATTTTAGGGTTTTTGTTCAGCGTTTTTTGAGGATTATGTAGCCCATTACCAGCGCCGTGGTGATTATGATTATGATGAGCCAAAAGGGGATTGCGCCTACTGTCGTGACTGTTTCGTATGGCGTTGGTGTCGGGGTAGGTGTAGGCGTCAGCTGCGGTGACGGGTTGTATTGGTAAATTTCAAGTGTGTGGGTTGAAAGAGTTACTGTTATGTTTAGGATTCCGTTTGTCCATGTGTAGTTTGATGTTGGCAGCGGATGGTTGTCCACTATGACCGTGTAGGGTGCGGATGGAATGAATATTTGGATGGTTTTTGTTCCTGTGCCTGTTATGGTGAAGGCTAACTTGTCTATTCCGCCTTGGAAGTTGACGTTTGTGAACACTATGTCTGATGGGGGTTTAACTATGTGGACTTTGGGTAGAGTTACTGTTATGTCTGTGGTGTTGGAGACCAAGTTTGTTATGTTTAGGGTTATAGGCGGGGCGACTGTTACGTTTTGGCTTGAAACTTTGGCTTTTGGCTCTATTCCATAGTGGGTTATGAGTGGATAGTTTGGAGTTTCATAGTATAACGTGAAGTTGTGGTTTATTATGCCTGAAGGTGTTGCTAGGGTAAATGTGTCGGTGTGCTCGTAGGCTATGCTGACGCCTACAGTTTTTTCCGCTTGGGTTGCTGTCCAATCTGAAACTGTTATGTCCAGATTGTAGGTTACTGTTACTGCAATGTAGTCTATGGAGACGTTGAAGTCGTAGCTGGAATCGTTACAGTAAAATCTGGGCATAAGGGTGTTGTCTTCGTCGAGGAAGTGGAGGAAATTAGTGAAGTTTGATACAGCAAAGTTTACTGGAAATTCGTCTGTGTGGTTCAGATATGCCCCTAACTCGCACCATTCATCGCTTGTAAAGTTGTATAGGTAAAGGTGTGCTTTTGTGTCTGGTAGAATGCTTACGTTTCCATACGCGGTCAGCATAAGCTTCGTTATCCATGACGAATTCAATATGTAATGGTTGCCCAGCGTTATGTTTACGGAGAAATCCACCTCGTATGGTCCAGTGCCTGCTGCGGGAACAATATAATAGTCGTCGTCATCGTATGTTTTGCTTAATGGAGTGGAGATTGAACCTCCAACATTTGTGTTGTTGGCTTCAGCTGCTAAAGTCTGTGTAACGTTAAGCGTGCATACAGGGAGCGCATTTGTAGCGTTTGCTATGAAGCCGTTAAACGTCCAGCCAAGTTGGGTTTCCTCTGGTGTGCCTGCTGGAATGCCTGTTGCTTTTAGAGCTATGATTCCTACTGGCTGAGGTGTTGTCTGTGCGTTTGCGGGTGAAGCTAAAAGTGCAGCGAACAGCAAGAGCAAGCTTAATGTTAACAGCTTCTTTTTCATTTAGCACGCCAAAATATAAACTCGCCAAATATCTTATAAGTTTAACCATAAAAACGTTAAGGTTCGGCTTCTATTTCGTAGTCGGTTCTGTTTAAGCTCCATTTCTTAAAGGTCGGGTCAAAAGTTACCATGGGGAATCCGTAGCCTTTCTCTGTTATTTTCGCTATTCTTTTTAGGCTTCGCCAAGTTTTGGTTCGGTTGAGGTTGAGTTTTTCAGCTATCTTGGCGTTTGAGATTAGTTCTTCTTGGCTTTCAAGCAGAATCTTTATGACTTGTTTGTCGAGGTCTGTTAGGAGGGTGGATTTAAACGGGTTTACCCTTTTTGGCAGGATGCCTATTTGCTCTTTTATTTCGGAAACAATTTTTTCAAGCCTTTTAACGCGCTTCTCTAAATGTCTAAGCCTCGAAGCTTCTGTGGACATTTGTTTCAACCTTGCTATGTAACCATTACTTTGAACAGTCTTAAAAGACTTTCGCAACAAAAAATAAACGGTTTGAAATAATGGAACGACCATTTGAAGGTAACGTTAAATTTTAAGCAAATAATGTCCATCCTTTACAGTAAAATACTAAAGGTTTTGAGTGTGATTATGATGATGTGTTTATCATTTTTGTTAATTGTGAGTTAATCTAGTTTAGCTCACTGTTTCGTTAGGTTTATTAAGATGTGTGGTTGTTTTTGTTTTGGTGGTTTAGGTGGCTTTTCAGGGTGATGAGGAGAAGGTTGAGGTTGCTGATAGGCTTAGGAGGCTTGACGGTTTCAGCCGTATTGCGTTTAGGTTTGGGAAGATTTTGGGTTTAACGGGGTCTGCTACTGTTAGGGCTGTTAGTGCGAGGCGTCCTGTCACAAGCGTTGACAGTGTTTTGGAGTTTCTGCAGAGTGTAGGTGCGTATGACTGGGAGAGCGGACGGAGCAGTTTACACATTGCGAAGCATTTGGGTTTGGCGCAGATTACGGTTTCTAAGGCTGTGCAGAAGCTGTTGGATAGAGGTTTAGTTAAGGCGGAGAAGCGGGGTAAAAGCGTCCGCTACTATCTGCCTAAACGTGTTTGAGCATGCGGTTGATTAGTTCTCTTCTCGCTTCTTCGGCTATGGCTGTTTTCAATGGTGTTATGATTATGTGGCTGGTGGTTAGGTAGAGGTTTTTCCATTCTATTTGAAGGGTGCCTGTTGCTTTCAACACTTCGTCTGGGTAGCGTGCTGCGTCCACTAGGTTGGTGAGGGCGTCTGTGACTTTTTCTATGAGGGCTACGAGGGTTTTGTATGTTGCCTGTAGGCTTTTGCTGAGTTCTGTCTCCACTTCAACGGTTGGGTCTGCGGCGAGTAGGACGTCGCAGATTTGGATGAAGCTTTCGACAAGTTTGCTG
>Ga0209102_1000444_pt1 | contig 27528 bp, 23 predicted proteins | sample ConPoolayeHmetaG_FD_185483 | JGI IMG/M metagenome (GOLD analysis project Ga0209102, IMG submission 185483) | Hot spring microbial mat communities from California, USA to study Microbial Dark Matter (Phase II) - Cone Pool mat layer H metaG... ...
GAAAATGGAGAATCCTGCTTCTTGCAAGCATAGTCCTCACATGTTCACAGCCTCTCGTCCCCTACTACAGGGATTTCCAGAACGAACAGTGGCGAGATGTAGCCAGTCTTCTGTGCGAAGAAGCCTCGGTGGATGAGGTGGTGTTCGTTTGGCCTTCCGGATTCTATGAGGCCCTCCACTACTACTACCGAGAGGCTTCTCCTGAGGCATATCCTCTCGGACCGACGCCGGGAACCGTGCCCAGGGTTAACAAGGAGATCCTGACAACGGACCAACTGCCTAGCATCCTAGCCGGCAAGGAAGGTTTCTGGACGATCGTGGCCTACAGCGGAGAGGGTTACCCCAAGGAGTACTTCGAGGAATATGGAATGCGCGAATCTCACTACGTTTTCGCTGAGTTGAACGTCTTCCACTACGTACTGCGAAAATAGTCCCCATGCCAAGGTCGCCCACTGGAACGGATGGCGGCCATTTCCTGTGGTCGTTCCGGTGATTTCTGCCCGACAATCGCGCCGCCTGCCAACAGGATAGGCAGCATCGATGGCGCGGGCCCGCGCATGTCCAGTGCCTAGCTTTCGCTGGACCTTAGCCAATCGGGCTTGACCGCGGAGTCCACGATCCTCCGCTTGCCGCCCGTATCCTCTACGCTCTCCACAGCCCTGACTTTGAGGCTGATCCTTCCCTTAAGCCTCTCAGCAACTACCTTGAGGGCCGGTATGGTTTCCAAATCGATGTCGGGTCTCGCTGGGACGATCTCCACAACCGCCTCTCCTCTCTTGGTCTGACGCACCTTGAAACGTCTGATGTTGTTGTAGTCGTCCATCAAGGGATTAAGGATCATCGGGCTTATCCCCCAGCCGTCATGGTCCACAAGAAAGTCATGGATGCGTCCCTCGACTCTTCTCAGGTAAGGAGATGTCCTCCCGCACCCGCACCTGTCTGTGTCCCCGACGATCGCCAAGTCCTGCGTGTCGTACCGCACCAGCGGCTCCACCGTATTGTTGAGCGTTGTGAGCACGAGGATCCCCCTCTCCCCGGGTCCTACTTGCTCCCCCCTTGAATCCAGCGTCTCAACGATCTGCTCGGGGATTATGTGGTAGTTATTCTCTTCACATGTCCAAGCAACTCCGGGGAACTCGGCGGATCCATACCTGTCGAACACCTTGGCTTCGAATGAGCTTGAGAGCAGGGCTGCGGCAGACTGGAAGAGCGTCTCGTTGGAGGTGAAGATCCACTTGACGCGGAGATGCTCTTTGGATTGATTGTTGGCCATCGCAAGGGCCTCGCCAAGGGACGGAGAAAAGTAGAGGCAGGTTGCCCTCCAGTCGACGAGCTCCCGGATGGTCTGGAAATGGTCTCCCACCATCGGGATTGCCTTCATCCTCATTATCCCAAGCTTCATCCACCACTTGCCGATGTCCCGCACGGCTTGCTTACCCAAGCGGTCCCTAAGCGTGTATCCGGACTCGAACATGTTGAAGTAGGACGCGGCCTTGTCCACGACGGCCCCGGTATACCTATCGAACAGGAATCTCATGGGCTCGCCTGTTGAACCGGAGGAGAGGTTGGTCCAACACTTCTCTTCGTCTATCCCGGGCAGGAGATGGCTGGTCGGGCTGGTTCTCAGGGTATCTTTGTTGATGATCGGGAAATGGCTCAGATCGTAGCTTTCCACGGGGTTTTTGGTGAACCAGTCCCTGTAGAACGGTATCCTTCGTCGGCAGTGATCAAGGATGCGGGCGAGCTTCCTCTTGGTGTATGTCTCGATCGCCTTGGGTTCGGCGTGTTGGAGTTTGTGCAGTCTTGCGAGGAGGACTGCCCTCGAGCATGCTTCCCTTCCCTCTCTGAATCTGACGCGCGGGTGGAAGATCAATTGCATCCAAGGCTAATGCAACCTAACGATTTCAATGTGTGCATCATACGGCGCTTGATTGCCACGCCTTTCTCCCCGTGCGACGACGGAACGGCTGTTGATCCGAGACGGGTCTTGGCGATCGCCCTAGCTGGAGTCCCTTGGTCCGGCCTTCAGGTCCTAGGCGGCATCCGGGTATCCCGAGGAATCCGGCTCGGGCAGAGTCCCTGCTGCCCGGTGGAGGATCTTGGATTTGAAGAATTTCAGGAGCATCCGATCCCTGTCACAGGCTCCGATCCGGCTTCAGGCCAATGCCCCAAATAGGTATTTCAGCCTCGAGACTGCCTACTTGAACGTGCCATGGTGTCGCTGACGCTGGACAACATATCAGTCTCCTTTCCCCAGAGAGGAAAGGTCATCGACCGCATCTCCTTTAGCATCAACGACGGCGGGATCGCTTGCATCCTGGGTCCCACCGGCTGCGGCAAGACGACGACCCTCAAGGTCATAGCCGGCATCATCAGGCCGGATGAGGGGAAGATGGAGATCGACGGCAAGCCGGTCGGCACCGCCGGCACACGCGTCGGCTACGTCTTCCAGGAGCCCAGACTTTTGCCCTGGAGGAGCGTGCTGGGCAACGTCGAGTTTGGCATAGAGCCGATAGAGCCCAACCCGGAGGCGAGGCGATCAAGGTCCCTGGCGCTCCTAGAGATGGTGGGACTCGGCGACAGGCAGAACGATGGCCCGGCCAACCTATCCGGCGGCGAGAAACAGAGGCTGGCGCTGGCAAGAGCCCTCGTCTTGGAACCCAGCCTCCTCCTCATGGACGAACCGTTCAACTCGCTCGATGTCGCAACCAGGAAAAGGGTTCTGGGGCAGTTCGTGTTGGTGATCGAGAAGGCAAACAAGACCACGGTCTTCGTGACCCACGACCTCTACGAGGCCCTCTTTCTGGCCGACAGGATCATCGTTTACTCCTCCTGCCCGGCGACGATCAAGGCCGACATAACGCTTGAGGACGGGAAGCCGCGCGATCCCTCCAGCCCCCGGCTGCTGCGCGTCAGGGAGGAGATCGTAAGACTGCTGGGGAGTTCATCTTGACGGACTACTACCATCCGAGGATCGAGACGATGCCCAGGAAAGCCCTCGACAAGCTTCAGGAAGGGCTGCTGCGCAAGATCTGTAGGCACGCCTGGAACATGGAGACTTACAGGAGGCTGTGGTCCCAGTCCGGCTTCACCTCGGCCCCATCCTCGAGAGAGGAGTTCTCAAAGCTTCCCTTCATATCGAAGGACGTGATCGTGGACGGCTTCCCGTACGGCTTCTGCGCCGTCCCCAGGGACGAACTGGCGAGGCTCTACTTGACCTCGGGGTCAAGCGGCAGGCCCGCCGGCGTCCTGCTCTCCAGAAGCGACATCGACGCCCTTGCCAACTTCGGCGCCAGATCCCTGATGATGAGGGGCGTCAGGCCGGGCGACGTCTACCAGATGACGTTGGCCTATGGACTCTGGGCCGCAGGGCTTAGCGGACACGCCTCGGCCGAGAGGCTGGGCTGCCTTGTGATTCCGGCTGGCCCCGGCAACACCCAGAGGCAGATCTGGCTGATGAAGACGATGGGAACGACGGTCCTCAACGCCGTGCCAAGCTACCATCTCAGGATCGCGCAGGTCGGGGAGGAGATGGGCGTCGACTTCTCGAAGCTTCCGCTCAGGGTAGCACTTTCGACAGCGGGGCGGCTTGAGCCAAGCACAAGGAAGGAGATACAGGAAAGGCTTGACGCCGAACTCTTCAACAGCTACGGCACCACCGAAACCGGGGGAATCGGGAACGAATGCGAGGCCCACGACGGCCTCCACGTATGGCACGACGTGTGCCTACTTGAGGTCGTGGACCCCAAGACCGGCGAGCAGGTGGCGGCCGGGGAGGTCGGGGAGATCGTGGTGACCACTTTGCAGAGGTTCACCATGCCTCTTGTGAGGTACAGGACCGGCGACAGAGGGAAAGTCCTCAGCGAGGAGCCCTGCGCATGCGGTCGGACCCATCAGAGGATCTCCGAGGACATCAGCCGGCTCGACGACATGCTGAAGATCCGCGGGGTTCTCGTGAGTCCCAGCACGGTTGAGAGGATCGTCAAGCACTGTCCCGAACTCTCGGGCAACTTCCTCATCCAGGTCAGGCCCAGATCCCATCCCGCCTTGATCTGCGAGCTGAACTCGTGGGTGAGGACTGCTTTTGAGGACGAACTGGTCAAGGCGGTCGCCGCAGAACTCAAGAACAAGACCGGCCTGACCTTCGAGGTGAAGCTGGTCCGGCCGGGCGAGTTACCCGCTGAGCGGGGCGAGAAGAGGGTTCAGATCATTCCGGATCTGCCCGTATAGACGTGTCGAGGATGTCAGTCTCGAAGACGAGCTACTTGGCAGCGGGTTTGGCGATTCCTCTTGTCATCGCCATCTGGTGGGCTGCATCGACCCAGTTCTCCCGCGTCGTTCTCCCCTCGCCTCCGGAGGTCGCGGCGGCCTTTCTCCAACTGGCATCCTCCGGCAAGATCGCGTTCCATGTCGCGCATACGCTGTTCAGGGTCGGTCTGGCATTCTGCATAGGCCTCGCGCTGAGCATGCTGCTCGGCTTCCTGACAGGGCGCAGCCCGTCGGCGCGCGCCTCTTTGGAGATGATCGTCCTTTTCCTCCAGTCCATACCTTCCGCGATATGGATCGTCCTTGCCATCATATGGTTCGGCATCAGCTCGCTTTCGCCCATCTTCGTCGTGTGGGCCATCGCCTTCCCCATACTCGCCGTGAACATACTGCAGGGGATAAGGAACGTCGACCAAACGCTGGTCGAGATGGCCGGGATATTCGGGCACAGCAAGGAGTCCATCTTCTCCAACGTCGTCATCCCGAGCATCTTCCCCTACATCCTGACCGGATCCCGGGTGGCCATGTCGCTCGCCTGGAAGGTGAGCGTGATCGCCGAGGTGCTCGGAGCACAGAGCGGCATCGGCTACGCCATAAGCTTCGCCTGGGAGAGGCTCAGGACAGACGAGATATTCGCATGGGCGATCGTCATCGTGGCGGTGCTGCAGGCGTTCGACCAATTGGTGTTCAGGCCGCTTGAGAGACGCGTCCGCAGATACCAGCCGGCGTGAAGGCGACCGGGCCCTACCTCCAATCGTCGTAGAATATCTCGTCGCCCGGGGAAGCTGTCAGGAATCCTTTCTGCACCGCGTAGTCGAAGAAGGCGAGGATCCCTTCCTTGACCTCCTCGTCCAGATCCCCCATGTAATGAGTCATGGCGATGACTGCCCTCGTCTTCTCCACGGGTTCTTCGTTGTACCTTGCCACTATCTCAGCAGCCTCGTCCGGGTGTGCGGTGACCTCCCTTGCAATCTCCCTGACAGCGCGAAGGAAGTTGTCGGCAGTTGTCCTCTGGGTGTCGAGGAAGTCATCCCTCAACACGAAGACGGGGAGGTAGTGGGCGTACCCTATGAGCTCTTTCAGGGCTTGCGTGGTGCTCAGAAGGACGGAAGCGCCTGCGGACTCCACATCATAGGCGTAGCCGCCCCACAGCACAACCGCATCCAGCTGACCCATCATGTAGCTGGTCACGAGGTTGGCCGGTGTCCTGATCTCGACCACCTCCATGTCGTTTTCGATGTCGATCCCCTTGCTTTCGAAGTACCACTTCATCACGTTGTAGTCGTCGGACGTGCGCCCATGGACGCCCAGCTTGCACCCCTTGAGGGCATAGATGTCGGATATCTCCGGGCGGGCAAGGAGCTTGTGCTCCGCCGAGTCGCTGAGAGCCATGGCTATCCTGAACTTCTCGCCCTCGTTGTACGTGCTGGCAGCAATGCTTGGCGACAGCGGTATGGCGTCGACGCTGCCGCTGATGAAGCTAAGCGTCATGGTGTAGACATCCTTGAAAAGCACGAGACTGACGTTCACGCCATGCTTGCGGAAGATGCCTTTCTCGACCCCGTAAGCATAGACGCAGTATGCCGTGCCCGATCTGCTGGTTCCAGCCATGGTCAAGGTGCGCGGCGCCCTCTGGTTGGCCAGGTACGCGGCCGTTACCGCTAGGGCTATGGCCAGCGCGCACAGGCCTAGTATGCCCATCTTTGTCTTCTTCACTCCATCACCACGCCTTCCTGCTCCGGGCTTCGGATCTTGCTGCAAGCTGGCCAGAATGCACCGCTTCATCTAGCTCTGCTCGGATAATGCGGGCCGATCTGTGGTACATGGCATCGCTTCCGGGCCGTTTGACCGGGGCGGGACGTGGCAGGTCCCGGATTCGCCGACCCATCCCGGTCTTCGTCCAGCTCACCGGTGACGGCGACAGATAAAGCAGATATCTGACGAATCGATGCGTTTCGATCTCTCCGCCTTCCCGTCGGATAGGGATTTCCAAGTGGTCTTTATCACCCTGCTAGTCTTTTAAGCCGCCGGCGACGTCCCTACGCGTATGGCCCCGATCACGGTCCGCCACTACATAGAGGGAGACGAACTTGAGATCTCGCGGATATACGAGAAGTGCTACTCGGCCTACGCGGGGCATACTCCGAGGACTCCTGACTTTTGGAAATGGTTCAACCGCCTTCGCCCGGAGGTTGGGCCAGGAGTCCTTGTTGCCTGCAGGGGCGATAGGCTGGTCGGGTGCCTAACGCTTGCCAAGAACGGGGAGATACTGGATCCCTGCTACGATCCGGATGATGACGGGGTAGCGGTAATGACATCGCTCCTCCGGGCCGCCGAGAAGCAGGCAATCGAGCGCGGCTTCGACAGGATCGTGATGAACGCGCCTGACGATGACGGAGTGATGAAGCAGGCCTGTGAGTCGCTGAGGATGGGGCGCAAGAGGCTCCTTCGAACCTTCTCGGTCTCGGTGGCGAACGCCTCCGGCCTCCTTTGCGAGGTGCTCGCGAGGTCTCCGCCGCCGAAAGGGACCTATCTTCTCAGGGTTCTCAGGAAGGACGGCACAGCTTCGGCATTTAGGGTGGAGGTGACCGAGGAGGGCGTCTCCGTCAGCGAGGGCTCGACGGCGGAGGTCGTCCTAGCGGTCGAGGAGAGCACCCTGGGACGGATTCTTTTCCAAGGCGGGCCCGGGCTGCGGGACTGGATCTTGGGCAAAATTTCTTTTTCGCCCGCCTGGAATGCGCGAAGGGCGCTGAAGCTTGTCAGATCACTGCGGGTTAGGTCCAAGTGGTTCGTGCCGAGGGGGGCAATGTTCTGAATTCCAACAGGGCCGGGGCGAGGATTCGGCCCTTGGAGGGCAGGGACCTAGGGGCCGTTGCCGAGATCATCAGGGCCGGGTACGGGGAGCGTTCGGACGAATCCCTGGAGTGGGCGCTCCTGAGGAGCCCCGTATTCAGGGCCGACCTCTCGGCGGTGGCCGAGGTGGAGAACACGGTCGTGGGCTGTTGGCTGACGACCCTGCAGAACCTTAAGATCGCACCGGGCTTCGTGGTTCCCGCGGCAAGCGGGCTGGTTGTCGTTCACCCTGACTACAGGAGGCTGGGCATCGGGACGAGCCTGTACATGTGGAGGCGGTCGATAGCCCGGGAGGGGGAGGCCCTTGTCGGCTACGGGGTTGCCGCCCCCGAAACGCGCAGGTTCTTCTGGTCCAAGGTGAGCGGCGCACCGTTGGTTCGCGACTGTGGGACCGTCTACACGAAGTTGCTCTCGGTCCGCCCGGTGGAGCGGTTCCTGAGAACGGTTCTGCCGGACATCGGGCGAGCACGTTCAGGGAAGGGGGGGCGACAGCCGCTGCACATAAGTTTCGATCTATCAGGCATTGTACCTTTCTGCGTTCAGATCGAGGATGGCGGAATATCGATATGCCAGGAACATGACGCGCAGATCCACGTCTGGGGGGAGGTCAGGTCGTTGCGCATCCATTCTTTGCTTCTGTCACTTCTCACGATGCGTCTGAGGGTGTCCGGGAAGCGTCATGCGCTTCGTCTCCTCCCAGTGCTATGCTCTCTGCGCAAGCATCCCCGCCCCTTGCACGCCTGACCCTGGCATCAGGTGGTTCCCCGAGACCCGGAAACAGGGTTCCTCGCTCCGTTCACCAGCTTTCGCGGATCACGACCCTTCTCTTGCCGGATGGGTCCGGATCTATGGCTTCCACATCCCGGAACTCGACCTCAAGGCGCTGATCCATCAGGGCTTGCCGCATGCTGTCGGCGATCCTTGCCGCGGCCTCGTCTTCTATCTTCCCCACGGATTGGATCTCAAGCCTAGAAGGGCTCCTCTGAATCACCCTGAACGCCTTGACGCGTGCGTTGCTGAGAACCGCAGCCTCCACAACTATGGCCGCAACTTCTCGTCCCGTCCTACTCTTGAGGAAGTCGTCGCATCGCCCCTGGATCCGGTCAAGCATCTCGCCGTGCCGCCCACAGCAGCATTCGTCCGGCAAAATTCGGCTTGCGTCCCCCATCCGGTACCTGATGAGCGGCATCGCCCTGTTCGTCAAGGTCGTCAGGAGGATCTCGCCCGTCTCACCGGGCGCAGCCCCTTCCCCATCCCTCGCCACCTCGATCAGGGTGTTGTACATGTTTACGTGTAGACCGCTTTGAAGGGGGCACTCTGACGCCACATAGGGCTGTTCGGCCGCGCCGTACAGATCCAGCACGGGTGCCCTGAAGCCTTCTCGGAGGATTTCCCGGGTCTTGGGGTCAAGGACCTCCCCTGAGGAAACGACCAAGACCAAGGGGAGCGCGCCGAGCCGTTCTGAACCCTCCAGGCACAGCGTCCGGAGATAGGAAGGCACACTGTACAAGACGTCGGGGCGAAGACGGATGGCCTGTTCAATCGAATCCTCAAGCGGCTGGAGTAGGCTGATTCTGATCCTCCTGCAGAAGCCTAACCTCTGATACCACCTCGTCGCCGGGGCCAGATAGGTGAAGATGCATTCCAGATGCTTCGGCCTGTACCCGAAGAGGGATCTTGCCCTGTAAAGCAGCGCGAAGTTTGCATCCCTTGTCGCCCAATCGGAAAGGTATGTGGCGGGGATGCCGCTTGTTCCGCTCGACCTGCATCGAAAGGATGTCTCGGAGTCGTACCCTTCCGCGACCATCCGGTGGGGGTAGTTGCAAACAACCTGCTCCTTGGTGAGGACTGGCAGCTTGTCCAGGTCGGCCGTCGACCTGATCTGATCAGGATGGATGTCACATCTCTGGAAGGAGTCCCTGTAGAACGGGACGTTCCTGTAGCTGTACCGCACAATCCAGCGGAGAAGCCGCGCCTGGCGATCCCTGATCGCCCCCAAGGGCAAACGTTCCAACCGGATCACTTCGGACAGCGTCCTGAGCTCGTTGCTGAACGACCTGATCTCCCTGTACCGCAGCCTCGGGTGGAGGATCATCGCAAGAACGGGTTGGGGAGAACGGCTCTTAACCTTTGGCTGGTCGGGGCGGCACTCCGTAACGCTTTATTAAATTCCGTCCGGCACTCGCTGTGATGGCGATCTTTGTCGAGGGACGCCCGGTCGTCAGCGTAGTGGTCCCCATCTACAATGATGCGAATAGGGTCGAAAGGCTGGTGGAGTCGCTTTCCCGCCAGAAGTTCGAAGGCTACGAACTGATCATGGTGGATGACTGCTCAAGCGACGGCACGTGGCAAAAGCTGGAGCATCTTGCCGACAGCCGCCCCATCAGCCTTTTCCGGGCACCGACCAACCGGGGAAGCGGCTTTTGTCGGAACCTAGGGGTCCAGGCGGCCAGGGGCTCGATCATCGCGTTCACAGACTCGGACTGCGTCCCTGACCCGTCATGGCTTGCCGAGCTAACGGGTCCGGTGGCCCGGGGGGAGGCCGACGCCACCATGGGTCCGAACCACCTGTGCCTGCGGAATCTGAGGGGGTGCAGGCTCGAGTCTGTCCGCGCGAAGCAGTACCGTGGACTGGACACCAAGAACATGGCCGTTAGGAAGGACGTATTTCTCAGCCTCGGAGGCTTCCGGGAGGATAGCAGACTGAACGTCGACTGGGAGTTCCACCGAAGGTTCGTTGCCGCGGGCTACCGACTCGTCCCAGTCAATGCCCCCGTCCTCCACGATTTTCCAACCGATGCCATATCGTTGGTGTTCAAGGCGCGCCGCAGAGGACGGGAGGAGGCAAATCTATCCAAGGACGCGGCCGCGCCGCTTGCGACGCTCCGTCTGGTCGGCGCACGGATGCTTGCAAAGTTGCGCAGGTTGCCGCACGTCTGGTCGGAGGGGACCGGCCTAGCCGAGAAGCTTGCCATGGTCACCTACTATCTTGCGTTCCATGCATCCTGGAATGGATCTCTCATGTCGTGCCTTCTCTTCTCCCACGGGAAGCGGGCAGCGTAGAAACCCACCCGACCTTGTGTCCCAGGTCTGTCACGAGATCGAAGACGAAGTCCTCCCAGCTTGTTCGGCCGAGGAGGAACTTGGCGAAAGACTTGAGCAGCGACCGAAAAGCCATGACAAGGATGAAGATCCCCACTAACAGCAGAATCGCAAGTTCCGTTCCCCTAGCCCAACGGGTCCAAGCCAATGCCGCCACGCAGGCAAACCAGGCGATCGAGAGCATTGCCCAGTTGCCCTCGCCCGCATATCTCTTGTGGTAGATGGGATCCGGATTTTGGGAGAAGAGCCCGACCCCGTACTTCGCCCTGAACTGCCTCATCCCCCTCGCGTACCAGACTGCTCTCCTGTACAGCGCCCGGACGCTCTGGGGGTCGAAGTGTCTTACCACGGCCTTTGGGGCATACCCGATCTGGTCCCCCGATCTCAAGACCCTAAGGCCCAGATCCCTGTCCTCCTTGGAGTCCAATTTCTCGTCGAAGAGCCCGAGAGATACGAGGTAGCTCTTCTCGACAAGGAGATTCTTGGTGTCGATCCTCGCCACGAAAGACCCCCTCGTGGCCCCCGCAAACCACATTGCGTACCGCTTTGCCGCAACCCTGGCCCATCTGTTCGAGTCCGCATTGGCAGACCGCGTCGCGCCCACGACCATTCGTACCTTGAGAGTCTCCTTGGCGATCACGAGCTCTTTGAGCCATGATGGCTCCGGAATGCAGTCTGAGTCAAGGAAGGCAAGAAGATCGTTCCTCGCCGCGGCGACGCCCAGGTTCCTCAGCCCGGCAGGGTTCTTGCACGTCCCCTTAACATACGTGATCTTCCCGTCCGGATACCTTCGCAACATGCTCTCGGCCTCGCCCTTCGAACCCTCCGTCATTATGACCTCGAATCCGGGATAGTCAAGGGAGAGGATAGCGGCCACGACAGGTTCCAGTAGCTCGTTGTGCTTGCCTAAAGGGACGATGACCGAGACCGCAGGGAGGGTGGTCAACGCTAGTCCTTGGCTTTCTAGCCTTATAACATCACGTGCATCCGATGTATCTCGAGGCGGTTTTCGCCGGACGGATATTGTCGGATCGTGGGACAGGAAGAGGCCCCGATACAAACGGCTGGGGCCAAAGCTTCAAGATCTTCCCCATATGCCCCTCCTTGGCCCCGGAAAGGGGCTGGTGCTTCAAAGCTCAGGATCCGGCCTAGGCTCCAACCTCCACTTTTGACAGTCCTTTCTTGCGAATTCGGGCCAAGCTTGGCCACAAGTTCGGAACCAGGTACCAGGAGGATCTGCCTCTGGCGGTCAACAGCCAGCGCAAGAGTTGCGCCGTCGTGAGGTGCTTGAAGGCGTACTTGATGCAACTGACGGCGTAGACGTGCACCAAGTCTGGGCTCGTCATGCTCTCGGCGGACTGGCTCTCTGCGACCTTGGTTGTAGTCGCTCCCCCAACGTGGACTGCTCTCGCTCGATGGACCACGCCGACCCGGAATCCGTAGTGCTTGGCCCTTCGACAGTAGTCAACGTCCTCCCGGTATAGAAAGAACTCAGGGTCGAAACCCCCTATCTTGGCAACGACTTCCCTGCGGACGAACATGGCGGCCCCGATCACGATGTCGAGCTCGGTGAGGTCTCCGCTGCCCTCGCCAACGATGTGGGGCTTCCACCAGCCCAGGTGGGTGAAGAATCCTCCTGAATGTGTGAAGGCGCCATGGCGGTTAAGAAGCGTGGGCGAAAGAATGCCGAAATCCCTGTGCCGCTCTGCGCAAGCAACTAGGGCCTGCACGGCGTTCTGATCGAGGTTCACGTCGTTATTCATGCAGAGGTAGAAGTGGGCCAACCGAGCCCTGTCGCTTGCGAGTCCCGCGTTGATCCCGCTCCCCCAGCCCTTGTTCTCTGGGAGCTGGATCAGCCCGACGGAAGGATATCGCGCAACGACACCAATGCTCCCATCGGTGCTGGCGTTGTCCACGACAAGGATGTCTATGTTCGGGTAGTTGTTCGCCATCGCGGCCTCGATGCAGCTGCCGAGGTATCTCTCCCCATTCCAGTTAACGATTATGATCAAGACCCTGGGTCCGCTTTTCGCCGACATGACCGGCCCTTCCTGCTTATCTAGCTCCGCCCGGAGCCCGGCCCTAGGACTCAAAGACTGGCTATACTACCCATCTCAGAGCGTGATAGGCCTCAGCAAATTCCACTCCGATCTCGCTCCCTCTTAGGCGCGCTAGGCATCTGATGTTCTCCGGGCTGCGGATGTGTGGAGGTTTCCTGAGCTGGCTGGTGTAACTCGCGACGGCTCTAAGTTTAACATCGATCTCCCTCGTTATGTCCCAGTAAACCGTGGGCCGGAAGGGTTGTTCGGACCAGACCAGCTTGGGCATCTCGTACGTCAGCACCTTGGCAGGGAAGTGTTTGCCAAGGCCCTCAGGTATGGGCCTTGTCGCCGCGAGAGCCGCCCTGAAGCACGCGACATGGTCTTGGTCGAAGTCCATGCCGTGGGGCAGAAGCACCATGTCTGGCCGGTGCTCGTTCAGCTCGCTTTCGTACAGATCGACTAGGTCCCTTTGGGGGACTGTGTCCAGCTTCTCCATTAGGTCACGCCCCTCGTAGACGATCCTGTATTCGAATCCCAAGGTTGCGGAGGCCTTCTCGATCTCCTGCTTCCTCTCTGCGAGCGTCGTGTTCCGCTCGATGCCGTAGTGGTGAAAACCGTCCACAGCCATGAACAAGACCCTGACCGAGACGTCTGAATTCGTCAGCTTGGCGATCAGGCCGCCTGCCCCCACGGCTTCGTCGTCGGCGTGGGGCGCCACAACGAGTACCGAGCGGATCGGCCTAACTGCGAGCATCTGCCCCACGTGTATCCCGGTTGTGGCGGTAGAATTCGGCGGTCTCCAGGATGATCTCGTCCAAGCCTTGCTTTGGCGACCAGCCCAGCGCCGAGGCGTTGCTTATGTCTGGCAGCTTCTCGAAGCTCTCAGCCTCGTAGTAGAGGGGACCGTAGACGGACTGCGGGTTGACATGGACGATCTGCGACTTGCTGTCGAGGAGTTCAATTATCCGACGCGCGAGATCCTCGATGGTCGTGGCGTTCTTTGGGTTCCCGACATTGTAGATCTTGGGGGTGTCGAACGTGCCGTCGGCCACGTATCCAGCGAAGAAGTCAGCGAGGTCCCGAACTCCTAGGAACGCTCTCTTCTGCATGCCTGTCCCAAACACGGTCAGAGGCTTGTTGCCCAAAGCCTGCTGGACGAACGTGGGCATGACGAAGCCTCCTGCACGGCTCTGGCGTGGCCCCGCGACGTTGAAGGGTCTAACCACAACCGCTCTCAGCCCCTGCGCATGGCTGTTCACGACCATGGCCTCGCTGGTCAGCTTGGCCAGCGCATACTCGATGCGGGCGTTATAGTACGGGGGGACGCGGATTTCCGAGTCCTCGCTCAGGATTCCGCTCCTTCCGTAGACCTCGGCCGAGGATATGAAGACCAGGGGGATGTCCCAGGCCAGGCAGGCCTTGATGATCTTCGCGGCATCCGAGACGATGCTATGTCCAACCGCGCCCTGGTATTGGACGATGGATGCGGGCCCGACGAAGCTTGCGGCATGGATGACTAGGTCATGGCCGGGCACCCCGGCTCCGTCCGTGAAGAACTCCTCTACAGAGGAGAAGACGACCCTTGCCTTTGGATAGCGGTCCAAGAGGGATTCCGGCTCGATCACGTTCGAGATCATGGAGTCGAGGACGGTGACCTCGGAGCCCTGCTGAAGGAACCGCTCGGAGACGACGGACCCGATGAATCCGAGCCCTCCGGTCACCAACACCCGGTCGTAAGGCATGTTTCGCGCTTACCTGACGCCGTCTTATTAAGATTCGCAACCCGTCCCTGAATGTACCATGTCGTGGATGACCAGGCGACCGGATGGATTTAACGTTGTTTCATCCACCCCGCCCGCAGACGGACTCGAAAGCCTCGGTGTAACGGCGGGCCACGATCTTCCAGTCGAACTCCTCCGCCTTCCTTCGGGCTGCCAGGCCCATTCTGCGTCGCAGGCGATCATCCCTTATGAGCAAGTCCAAGGCATCGGCAAGGGACCGGGCATCCCGGCACGGTACGAGGATCCCCGTCTTGCCATCATCGACGATATCTGCGACCCCACCGCTGCTTGAGGCAATCACCGGCACCGAGCAGGCCATTGCTTCGAGAAGAACCTTCCCGAGCGCCTCCTTATCTGAAGGTAGCACGACGATGTCGCTGGAGCGGTACAACTCGGGCAGCATGGTGTGGGGGACCGGGGGCCGGATCTCCACGTTCTTGCCGAGGCCCAGTCTCGCTATCTCGGAGAGCACTTCTCGGTACCCGTCGTCCTCGGTGGTTCCACCAGCGAGGGTCAGTTTGAGGTCATGCCTCCTTTCGAGGACGTGAAACGCGTGCAGAAGGTGGGGTATGCCCTTCCCAGAGGAGAACCTTCCCACGTAGAGGATGCTTCTTGCCTCGCCGGAACGCAGCTCTCTGGGGGTGAAAAGGTCCGTCTCGACCCCAGAAGGGATGACTCTCATCATCCTGGGGTCTACCCCGGTTGCCATCAGTTCCTTTCGAATGAAACGAGATACGGGCAGAACCAGATCCACCGCTCTTGCCAGCTCGGCAGCAAGCCTTCTGAACTCCTGCACGTAGAGCTTCCTAGGTGAGGGCCACCCCGCGATCTGCGTCCGGCTGTCTATGGAGGCATGCACGGACATGACGTACTTTGCGGGAAGGATCTTCCGCGCCCTCGAAAATAGCCATCCAAGCGGCAGCGGATTCAGCGAATGGACGACGTCAGGCCGCTGGCCCGATTTTCGGATCGCCTGACAGATCCTAAGTCCCATGAAAGTGCGCGTCATGGGGGGTTTCTTAATCCTGACGACCTCGACCGAGCCTTCCCGCTGGTGCGCGGGTTGGCCGGGCTCCCGCACGGTGTAGATGGTGACCTGGTCCCCCATCTCGCTTTGGAACTTGGAGAGGTAGTGGACGTTGGGGATCAGACCCCTATTGATCTCCTTGGATTGCGCAGGGTACCTCTCGGTGATCCGAGCGATCTTCATTCACCCTAGGCTCGACGGCCGCCTTCTTAAGCCATTCCCACCGGGCCGCGAGCCGCGCCCCAGACTCAACGAATCGGCGGCAGGGCGACGGGGACTCCCCAAGCCGGGCGCTGACCTTTCATGCGTGGACTGGCGGGGATGTCTCCGCGCTGCATCCCATATGCCTGTAGGTGAGAAGCCTTGCGAAAAAAGGCTGGAGTCTATCCGGGGTTAAAGGATTCAGGATGCCCTACGATGCCCGCAAAGTCACCGTGATCAAGCCCCTGTACTCCTGGTCGTAGAATGGCTGCGGCACGGTGACCGAAAGCGCCACCCTGAGAGGGGTTACGCTGCCGCGAGGGAGCCTCGACGCAATCAGCTTGGGCTCCGCCGAAAGCTGGGTGGGGCGGTTCGCTCCAACCCACGCGGCGAAGGCCGAGGGCGGGAGTCTGAAGCTGTCCTGCTCGACCCCGACGAACCCGGTTGAGGACATGAGTAGGTCGACGTCAGCGTTCGAAGTGTAGATGACGTTGAGCGCAGTCGCACTGTAGCCTCCGGCCCGAACCGAGGTTAGGTTCAGGCCAGCCGGGTCGGCTATCGCGATCGAAACGTACGTGTTCACCGAGATGACAGTCGATGCTTCAGCGCAAGACTCCTCGTCGCAGACCAGCGCTCGGACCAGCCACGACCCGGCTGGGGCATCGCCCCGCAGTATGGCCGCGAAAGCCCACGTGCCGTTTGGCGAACCAAGGTTGGCCGGGACCTTGCACGCATATGTTGAGATCTCGCCCGGACCTTCAAGCACGTCGAATCCTTCCGGGGTCCAGACCACAGTGACCGTGAGATCGACCGCGGTGCAAGCAAGCTCGACGCGGACTTCGCGAACGTCGTAAAGGGTGTTGTTGTCCTCCACCTCAACCACGATGACAAAGGGGGATCTCGGGTCCACGGACGCGTCTCGAACGGCCACGGACAGGACCCTGGGCGGCGCGTTGAGCACTGTGGCGCTGACGGGTACTTGTATGGAGGCGATCTCCGGCAGCCCGAGCGCGATGCATGCTAGGACGAAGGTCATCGCGCGCTGGAAAAGGGATCGGTTTCCGCCCTCCAAGGCAGGGGACCCCAGTGGATTCTCGGATATTAATCCTTCCAAGTGAATGTAGCGGATGAACTGGAATGGAAACCTCGTGATTGAGCTAGATGGCCTCGGCGAGAGCCTTGCCGCGGGGATATGGATGGCTGACGGAGACGATCGGCACCTTCGTTTCCACCTCCCAACTCAAACTCTGCGAACGCTCAAAGCGGTGTCTGCCAAGCAGAGCCTAGCAGCTCTGGCTCTGTGCAGGCCGCCTGAGATCCGGCTTCCACCCAGTTCCGGCCGTTCCCAACCGAGCTCCTTCAGGACCTTCCTTCTACTGGCTGGAGGGAGGGGTCATCCCCTACGAGATCAAACCACGCTTCAGGAGCGCCTTGGTCACCGCGGCGATGGGGGATTCGAGGCCGGAGACGGGCCTTGGTGCCCTTCTTTCTCTGAGCATGGAAACCGATGCCTCCGATATCTCATCCGGGTCCGTGATCAGAGGTTGCTGCGAATACACCATGGAAAGATCCGGGTAGTTGTCGTTGGTCGTGCGGATCGTCGGGATTCCGACCACGAAGGACTCGGCGAGCATCCTCCCGTAGCCGATGAAGAGGTCCTGGTTCAAGACCGGCGGGTGTGGGATGAATTCAAGGAACCGGACCTTTCCAGACCTCGTTGCCCGGGCCACGCCCCGGGCCGGGAGCTTGCCGAGGACGGTCAGCTGGGAATCCTCGACCTCGCGGAGGATCTTCGCGGCGACATTCCTGACCCAGCGAGCCGAATCGTGTCCGTTCGGCCTCACGAGAACGCGCGGGCGTGATCCGCTCTTCCTCTCGATCGACCTGATGTAGCACTCGTTGAGCCCGTTGAAGTGGACCAACCGGTCTCGGGGGATGCCTTCCTGGACGAGCTTCTCCTTGGGGATCAGGCTTGAGGCAAAGATCTTCTCGCAGAGGGGGTAGCTCATGCGTTTCGCATCGAGCCCGTTGGGTCCCGGCTCGCTCGTGTAGATCGTCCAGGTCGGGATGCCGAGCCCAAATGCCGTGCGAACCGCCGCCGAGTCGAGGTCGGAGATGAGCAGGTCCGGCTTGTAGTGCTCTATCTCCCTTGATAGCCGCAGGATTCGGCGTGCGTACCGCTGAAGCGGGTCCCTCCCCTTCCCCACGACCCGGTTTGTCGACATGTGGAGGAACCTGAAAACCCTCGCAGGCCTGGGATCTGCCGACGTGGTGGCTAGGATCTCCGCCCGCTCGGATAGGGACTTTGCCAAGACCGACAGCATGTTTGCCTGCCTGATCCCCGTTGCATCCAGCCAGATCCTTGCCATCGAATGACCCGCGAACCCCGATAAGCGTTCTGTAGGATTAAAAGCTTCTTGATCCGCGCCCTTGGCGTCATTCAAGCATTGGTAGCCGTTTGGAAGGTGGGCTCACTCGTGGAGGCCGGCGATCAAGGTTTCTTCGGTTGAGATCCAGGCCTGCAGAGCTCTCAGCCAACTGCGATCGATTCCCTGCGTGGCGCACGGTTCAGCCCAAAAGAAGGCTCAGTTGGTCGGAAATCTTGTCTATCGGGTTCTCCATCGCGCCGATCACCCTGCTTGATGTCTCCTTGTAGCTTTGAATCGTCTCCTTGTCGAAGAGAAGCTTCTTCGCAACTGCGATCGCCTCGTCAGGGTCCGTCGTGTGCGGTATGTACCTGTGCAGGAGCCTCATCGGAGCCGTGAGCGACCAGTAGATCGAACTCAAGGCCGGCGTGCCTATCGTGAAGGCCTCGCACAGCATGGATTCAGCGCATCCCATGACGAGGTCGGCGAAGGCGACCGGCGTGTCTTCGAAGGGCTTGTCGACCGTCAGGGCGCCGATCCTCCCGAATCTCTTCCGCTGGTCCGGGGTCCGGGGGAACACGACTACGTTGGCATCGATGGAACGGATGAGTCCTGAGGCGATCCTCGGCAGCACGGGTTTGTACCCCTCGAAAAAGACCGAGAACTCGAACTCCGGCCTGATCAGTACCGTGGGCAACCCTTCTCGGTAGCCCTGGACGCTAAGGAAGGGGTTTCCGGAGGGCCTACGGAAATCCTTGAGGTAGCACGTGATCAGCCCGTCGAACCACACGATCCTGTCCGGATCGTAGACCCCGTGGGCGGACAGGTCCTCGTTCCTGTAGAACGATGGGACGAATACCCTTGATGCCGTCGGGTGGGTGAGGTGGTTTACGTGGTGTTCCCGCTCGTCGTTGAAGACCGTCCAGTAGGGGACGCCCTTTAGGTAGCAGGCCCTGCAGGCAGAGGGATAGCGCTCCGTCACCATGATGTCCGGCCGGAACTCATCCACTATCGTGCCTATCTCCGAAACCCCATGGGCATACTCCCTCAGTTTCTCACCCAGGTCACGGCCGGAGTATCCCCCTACGTCCACGAAAGGCAAGCCCTTTGCCCTCAGCATCTCAACCGTTGCGTCACGATTCCGGGCTGCGAAAAGGAAATCGTGCCCGTCGCCGAGGCGCCTCACCAGACCCTCGAAGAAATTTACTTGGAAAGGCGTGTGAACCCCTATTAGTATTTTGGCCAAGCTCAGACCAGCCTTTCGTTGTTTTTCCTCGGTAATAAGATTCAGTCGCAACCGCACTTCGTGCTTTGTTGCGCGTCATCGTCTGGCGCGGAAGCTCATCCGGAGGCCATCCCGGGGAGGGTGGAAGAGTTTAAAAGGTTTCGGAACACCCGACATGCAGAGCATGCCTCTGATGGGCTGAGTGATCCTAGTGTTTCGAAGCCGAGCAGCTTCTCCAGTGCGCGCTTTGAACGGGGTCTGGTTTCCGGCCCTGTTCGCCTTTTCTGTCAGGCCATCAATCAGCCGCTTCACAGAGGCAGCTCGCCTGGCAGCGGAGATGATGGGGTTGGCTTTCTCCTTCGCAGTAAGAGCGCTGGAATGGTCGTTGTCGCGCATTGCCCAGAGCGCCACGACCGTCGTTTCGGATGGCCTCATCCCCATCGCCTCGCGTGCGAAGCAGGCAGGCACAAGCCTAGTTTCGCTGGTCTTTAGGGTCGCCGGGGTTAGGCAGTTCGCCTCCGCGGTGGGCCATTCCCATCCCTACAACATGATAGGGTTCCAGGTGGCCCTTCTTGCCATCGCCATCGTGTTTTTCGCCTACTCGCGGGGAATTCGGCTGGCGGGCGTGGGCAGTCGACCCCGGGCAAGGTCGGTCTTGATCGGATTGGTGTGCGTCGTGGCGATCCTTTCGGTCGGCTTGGTCCAGCTCGGATACCCGCCGCGAAAAGTTGTCGAAGACGTATCCTCTGCCTCGAACCTGACGGGGAGGCTGATGAGGCCAACCAGCGCCAGCCCGGACCGGGTCGAGGTCGCCGTTCCCAGGAGGGCCCGGGTGCTGGTCGGAAAGGTAACCTTAAACTCGACCGTGACCCGTCCGCTTTCACCGCTGCTGTCGGTCACCGACACGACCGGCGACCGCGGTTTCCTAGTCTCCGCCGATCACTTCGCCGCCCACGGTCTTGAGCTCAACCGGACCTACGCTATCGGTGGGCTTGAGGTCTTGGTGGGGGCGGTCGCCAACCCGGGGATGGACCTGACTCTTTCCGCCTACCGTGACGAGGCCGGCCGTCCCGGCGGGGATCCGCTTTTCCGGGCTACGGCAGCACCTGGCGATCTTGGCTTGGCTCCCCGCTGGCTAAGCTTCAAGCTTTCCTCCCCCTTCCTACTTTTCGGGGGATCTAGGATCTGGATCGTGCTATCCTCGGGTGCGCCAAGCTCATACATATGGTTCGCCTCGAATGCGACGGGGGGCCATAGCCTCGTGTTCGCAGCCGGGAAGGGTTGGTCTTCCGTCAAGGAGAGTCCGTGTGTGACGGTTGCCGGCGAGCACGAATATCTCGGACCATTCAGTATTGACGTTGGCCGGACAAACAACTACTTTTCCGGGGAAATTCCGATCGGCGGGTCCTGTACCATCGATATCGCCGACCCGCTCGCGGACTACGTTCGTTTGAGCCCGGAGAACTTCAAGATGATTCAGGTTCCGCTGAAGGTCTCCTCGGCAACCCGATCCGAGCTTGTCATAGCGAGGATGGAACTCGTCGTGGAGGAACCCAATCCCGTGCTCATTCATGCCCGTGTATCGCTCATGCTCTCGGTCATCGTTGGAGTTCTGTGCCTCTATTCGGTTTGGAGACTCCTGACGGTGAGTCTGGCCCTTCCTGGCCGCGTTTTCTCCGGATTCTAGCTGGAACGCCGTAGGCAACGGACATTGGCGGGATATCGCGGGTCACCACGCTCCCAGCGCCAATGACGCTCCCCCTGCCTATCCTCACCCCGTCGAGGATCCTCACCCCGCAGCCCGTCCAGACATCGTCCTCTATCGTTATGCCCTTGCGGGTTTCCCCCTGATCTTGAATCGGCCTCGACGGGTCCGAGAATACGTGGCTGGCAGGGACGATGTAGGCATGTCCACCGATCAGGCAACGCGATCCTATGCTCGTGCCGCCTTGTCCCTGAATGACGGACAGCGGCCCGATGAACGTGTCGTCTCCGATCCGGATTCCCTTGCCTTTCCAGCAATCGATCAGGCAGCCGAAGCGCACCTGGCATCGGGAGCCGATGGTCAGCCCGTTCTCGCCGAGGCCATTGAGGCAAACGTAGTCATCGATCCTTGTGTGCGAGCCGATCCGGACCAGCCTCTTGTTGTAGATTCTGACGCCCGCGCCGATCGATGACCCTGGGCCGAAGCTGCCAATGCCCCTGAGCACAAGACGGGTCCTGATCCCAGATGCGATTCTGAGCAAGCCTGTCTTGCGAGGTTCTTGGATCATCGTTTCAGCACCTCCTCGAAGGCTTCAAGGTACATGCGGGAGATTCGAGCCCAGTCGAAGCCCTTGCAGAATCGGACCCCCCTGGAGGCCATCTTCAGCGCCAGCTTCGGATCGTCCATGATCCTCGAGAGTGCATCGGCAAGGGAGCTGGGATCCTGTGACCGGAAAAGAAGTCCGTTCTTGTCATGCTGCACCAGATCCGGAATGCCGCCTGCGTCAGAGGCCACGACGGGCCTCCTCGAGGCCATCGCCTCCAAGAGCACCTTCCCTAGGGGCTCCCTTATCGAGGGAAGGACGAAGCAGTGGCAGTTCTTGTAGAAGTTGGGCATCTCTCGGTGGGGCGTGGGTGGGTAGAGCGCAAACAGATGCTCCAATCCGTATTGGGCTATGAGCGAAATCGTCCTTGAGTAGTCGTCATCATCTCTCGAGCCGCCCACGAGGACGAACCGCGTATTCCTGCAGTCCTTCTCCTGCTGCAGCAATGCCGCGGCCTTCACTAGGTTCTCCAGTCCCTTTATGGCCGCGAACCTGCCAACGTAGAGGAACTTGTGATACGGGGCTGAGAACGACAGGGGTTGGGGGACGAAGAGGTCCGTGTTCAGGCCCGAGGGAATCACCCTTATGCGATCCTCCGGCACGCCTATCGCGACGAGTTCTCGCATGACGAAACGCGACACCGCGATGTTTAGGTCCACCTTCCCCGAGGTCCTCCTGAGGAGGAGTGCGTACTCAGCGTTCTGCGCGTACCTCCGGGTCGGGGCGAACCGGTCGGTCTGCCTGACGGGCGTGTGCACGGAGAGCACACACCGCGCGCCGACCCTCCTAGACGCGGAGGGGTCGTACAGCCAGCCCAGAGGCATTGCGTTCATGGAGTGGATTATGTCGGGATGAAAGCCCGTCCTGCGGATCGTTCTAAGGATGGCCGGCCCAAGCAACAGTCTCTGGAGTCTTGGCCTTCCACACCTGTAAACCGGTACGTCCCCCACGCGTTCCGGGCCCGGCCCGTCACCGCCATACGTGAAGACCGCGGTTTCGTTGCCCCGGCGGATCTCCTCGGTCGAAAGGTGATAGATGTTGGGCAAAAGGCCGCCCGTCAGCAGGCCTCCGCGGGGAAACGAAGTCACAAGCCTCGCGATCCTCAAGTCCACCGACCTGTCAAGAAGTTATGGCAGAGACGAGACGGCCATAAACATGTTTGCAAACAGTTCTCGAGGCGTTCATGTGATCCGACCCTCTCGGGCAAGGCCAGTTGTCCCGGGCGCCCTGCCGACGCCCTCAAGAGAGTAGATCTCCTCGATCCCATCATGCATGACCTCGGCGCAGTGGCGTTCTAGGAATATCCGGTTCGACGCATCGGCCAACTTGCGGGAAAGACCTGGATCCGAAAGGACCCTCACGATCGCTTCCGACATGCTTTGCGGATCGTCCGGCGGCACGAAGAGGGCCGACCCCTCATCAAGGATGAGCGGTATCTCCCCCACCGGGGTGGTGACGATGGGCCGGTGGGCACCCATGTAGTACATCAGTTTGACCGGCGACTGCGCCCTGTGGATCGGATTGTCGGGATTCGGCAGAACCAGACAGTCTGCCTTGGACAGCCACTTAGGAATGGCCTGGATCGGCTGAAACCCCGGGCAGAAGATATCGTTCACCCTGTCGATCCTCCGGCTCATGCCCTCCCAGCTGATAGAGTCCTCATGGATGGGCCCGACCAGATACAGCTTAGCCTCAGGGACCTGTGACTTGGCCAATGTGAATGCCTCGATCAGCGTCTCTATCCCTTTGTGAGCCCTGATCGCCCCCGCGTACATGACGATCTTGTCGCCCGGAATGTCACGCGTCTGTCCCTCAAAGATCCGTGACGGGATGGGCACGTAGACGACCTGGCCTCCGTACTTCCTTCTTAAGGCGTGGGATGCAACCGTCAGTCGGTCGGCGATCACGCGCATCGAGAAGTTTACCTGTATCACAACGGCCTCAGGAAGCCTCGCGGCGATGCCCTTCGGCCCGATCCTCCCGGCATCCGTTCGCAAATCGAAGAACCAGTTTCGAGGGTCGTCGTCGTCGATATCAAAGATCAACATCTTGCCCATTCTCTTCGCCATCACGGCCGCCAGGGTCCCTTCCCAACACGGTTTGGACACACAAACGATGTCATACCGCGACACTTTTCCGGAGAGCCATCGCGTTCTGGACCTCAAGGAGAGGCGGGGGATCGGTCTTATCTCGAAGTTGGAGTCCTCTATGTACAGACCGGACCCGGTCTTGGCCGGCCCGATTATCTCCACCTTTCTGCCTCCCTGCGCCAAGAGCGAGGCGAACGGATAAGCTCTTGTGAGCTGGTTGCCCGTCACCGAAGACACGACAAAAAGCACGCTCTGGCCCTCGAAACGATCTCTCACGGTTGGTCGCCCTTCGACTCGTATGCCTTCAGGAGGAGATCGACGTGTCTAGAGACCGGGAAGCGGGTTTGTACGATCTTTCTTGAGATTCTGGAGTACTTCGCTCTCCTCTTGGGATCCCGCGCCAGTGAATCTATCGCTAGGGCTAGGCCCTCGCAGTCCTCGCGGTCGAAATACAGTGCGTTCTTACCGTCGGCTGCCACTTCGGTCAACCCCCCCGACCGCGACAAAACCAAAGGCAACCCTGCGGACTCGGCGTCCAGCGCGATCATGCCGAACGTCTCAAACCCCCTGCTAGGTACCGCGCAGAGATCCGCACTGGATAGAAGCGCGTGTAGCTTCTCGTAGGCGACCCATCTTTTTTGTATGTAGTTGACGCCCGCCTCGCGCGCGCGTTGGGCCAGTCTCTGGCAGTACTCCGTTCGTCCCAATCCGTAACTGGTCAACTGAACATCCACCCCCCGAAGGGAGTCCACAAGCAGGTCGAGACCCTTTTCGGGGACTATCCTGCCTCCGAAGACGACCTCGACGGGATTCGCTTCCCTGTGGCTCATGACAAGGGGCGGTGGAACGGTTGCATTAGGTATGACCCTGACGGGTTCGCCGACCGCGCCTTGGAGCACACGTTTTGCCGCCCGCGAGGGAACGATGAGGTTGAAACGCTTGGCGAGCGTGAGGATCACCTTGGAAGATATGAGGAACCTTCCATGGCCAATTCGGCCCTTGATGCCTTTGGGGAAGCAATTCTTGCAGTCTGGTTCGCGATCCAGATAGCAAAGGCCCGACCTCCCCGGGATTGCATCGCCTCGGCAAAGCGAACACGGAGGCCACAAAAAAGAATTCCTGCAAAGGGGGGCGAGGTTGTGCCAGGTCCAGAACCTGGGCGCGGGATTGCGCGACAGTCTCCACAAAAGGGGCAGCCCCATGGGCAGCACGTCGTGAAGGTGGATCACGTCAGCCCCCATCTCGGCTTTCCTAAGTGCGGAAGGAATGCTCCGGTTGACACCGGCTCTACTAGCCTTAAATCGGACAATCCGCAGTCCTTTTCTGGGTTCCTCGATGTCCGCCCCCCGATGGGGACCCGCCAGGACGACTACGTTGACCCCCCTGTCGACCAAGCCGTTGGACACTTCCCAGAGCAGGGTTGCAACGGCCCCCAGGTCATTCGGCGGTGGGAACTTCCTCGTCACCAAAAGTACGTTCATAGCTCTTCACATTCGCGATCCTTTCAAGCCGAAATCTAGGCGCACATCAAATATAAGTAAACGCGTCGGGATCGTTTGTTCGGAGCGGAACGAGACGACCGGGACAAGAGTGCTCTTCGTGAACACTCCTCATCCCTCCAGTTACCCCGTGAGAATCGATGGCTTGGATCTGACCCAGTATTTCCATTTCACAAACCGCAGGAACAGGCCGCCCCTTGACCTCGCGTACGCCGCTTCTATGGTGAGAAGGGGGCTAGGCGAGGGCGTTGATCTCGCCCTTCTTGAGGCTAACGCCGCCCAGCTGTCCGTCGAGGAAACTGCACGAAGGATAGCTGCCCAACGGCCTGATGTGGTGGTCCTGAACACTGCGGCATTCGACAGATGGATATGCCCCTACCCGTCGGTTAAGGTCCCTGCCCAGCTCCTTGACGCCACCCGCGCTCTATTACGGAACGTAACTCTGGTCGTCATAGGCCCACATGTGACGGTCTTCCCCGAGTCAGCGATGCAGGAGATGGGATCGGCCGACATCGGCGTCGTGGGAGAGCCCGAGGTTCCCGTTTGGGAGTTGGTCGCGGCAATTGCTTCAGGCAATGAACCGCTTGATATACCGGGTACTGTTGTCCGCCTCGGCCCCCGCGATGTTGAACTGAACCCTCCGGCGCGGACGGTGGACTTGGATGAAAACCCCTTTCCCCTCTACGAGATCATGCCACTTTCCCCCTACCAGAAGTTCGGATACTATAAGTCAGACCTGTACAGCTTTCAAGGCCTTTCCACATTCATCCTGAGCTCAAGGGGATGCCCGTTCGGCTGCGCCTTCTGTGCTCTCTACATCCACAGAAGGGGGTTTCGGTCCAGGTCGCCGGGGAACGTCGTGGACGAGCTTGAGCTGCTGTATAGGGATCACGGGGTAAGGATCGTTCGGTTCCAGGACCCCGAGTTCTCGATCGACCGCGCGCGAACCGCAAGGATATGCGAAATGATCATCGAACGAGGCATCCAGATTGCGTGGAGCGCGGAGACGAGGTACTCCTCCGTGGACGCCGATCTGCTTGAGCTGATGAAGATGTCGGGCTGCTACCAGCTCAACTATGGGCTGGAGTCAGCAAGCCAGGAGGTCTTGGACCGTATAGGCAAGAAGCAGACGGTGGAGGAAGCTGAGCAGTCCATCAGATGGACCTCAAGCGCGGGCATCCACGCCAGCAACAACCTTCTTTTCGGGCTCCCCGGTGAGAGCAAAGATACCATCGAAGCGACGTTGGAGTTCGCGCAGCGCATGTCGAGGCTTCCGCGGGTCACCTTCGCCCGCCCGTCCTTGTCGGTACCATATCCAAAGACCCCGCTCTATGAGATGGGAGTCGAAGACGGCGTGTTCGACCCGATAGACTCCTGGCGCGAGTTCCCGACGATCATCCGTGCAAGCGGGCAGATACGCACCGAGTTCAAGACCATGCGGGATGTCTTGCGCGGCATACGCAGGTTCAAAGCCCGCATAAGAAGAGTCGAGTGGTCCTCCCGCTATGGGAGGATGTTCTGGCTCAACCCCGCGTACTACTCCAGGGTCGTTGCGCCGGCGCTGCTCAAGCGACTGAGCTCGAGGGTTGGGCTCAGGCATGTCCGTCCGTCCGAAGGGTGAGCCTCTTGAGGGTGCTCCTTCTCAACCTTCCCAGCCCGCCTGGGAGGAACATCGAAAGGGATTTCGCCGGTGGCTTCGGCGTGGTCGGTTCCATATCCAGGAGGAGAAGCTTCGGCCACGACGCCAGCGCCCCAGTCCTTCCCCCATTGCTCGAGGCGTACGCCGCCGGTTCCGCCCGGATGCGTGGGCACGACGTGCACATCCTCGACTGCCAGGTGAGATGCTGGGACCTCGAAAGCATGTCGGCATACATCAAGAACGGCTCGTTCGAACTCATCGTGAGTCGCCCGTGCTTTCCCTGCTTTGATGGAGACCAACAAGTCCTTCGCAAGATCAAGTCATCTGCTCCGGACGCAGTTAGCGCCACGTGGGGGCCCGTTTCCTGCATCTACCGTGAGGAACTCCTCGGCGATTCGGTCGACGTTGTGATCGAGGGGGAGCTTGAGACCTGCCTTGCCGATCTCTGCGATGCCCTGTCGGGGAAGACTGGGCTCGCTGAGGTCCGTGGCATAAGCTTCAGTGATGGCGGCCGGATCGTTCGAACGGCGCCTTCGCCACCCCTCGATGATCTTGACTCTCTGCCGTCTCCTGCCTATGAACTTCTGGACATGGAGCGCTACTACGATTACGGAAAGATCGAGATGAAGAGAGGGGGGCGGGGCAGGAGGTTCTTCACGGTTCTGTCCAGCAGGGGCTGCCCCTACGGCTGTGAGTACTGCCCCTACATCCTAGAGTTCGGGACGCGATGGAGGGCGCTTTCCGCCGAGAGGACCGTGGACGAGGTAGAGACGCTTGTACGGAAGTATTCGGTAGAGGCGATCTGGTTCAGGGATCCAACGTGGAACTTTGACGTGGAAAGGTCGATTGCGATCTGCAACGGGCTCCTCGAAAAGGACTTGAGGATCGTCTGGAGGGCCGAGATGCGGGCTGATCTTGTGACCGACGAGCTTGCCGCGGCGATGAAGAGGTCAGGGTGCGTGAATGCACAAGTCGGCTTGGAGACGGGGGCAGATCTTCTTTTCTCACAGAGGGGGAAGAGGGGATCGACCCTCGGAAAGATGATCAAGGGCTTTCGCTCGCTGCGTTCGGCCTCTATACCCATCACCGCTAATGTGATGGTTGGCCTTCCCGGGGAGAGCTGGCGGA
>Ga0209102_1000445_pt1 | contig 27476 bp, 17 predicted proteins | sample ConPoolayeHmetaG_FD_185483 | JGI IMG/M metagenome (GOLD analysis project Ga0209102, IMG submission 185483) | Hot spring microbial mat communities from California, USA to study Microbial Dark Matter (Phase II) - Cone Pool mat layer H metaG... ...
CATTAAGATAGGTTTGATTTTTGGGTGCTCATTTTTTATTATTCCCGATATCTTCCTAGTGAGCAATATATTCAATCTCAATTGGGTCTCCGGATGAAAAGAAGATGAATGAGACGGAACGGAAAACGAGTCTAAGAAATTCATTTTTTGATGGTCTGTTCGCCTCAATCTCTCTTGGTTTTACACAAAACTATCTTATCCCTTTTGGTCTATTTTTAGGGGCGAATAGTTTCTCAATTGGGCTCTTATCCGCCCTCCCCCAATTTTTCAGTTCCCTTTTCTCACTTGTCTCTCCGGACATTGTTGAGTGGATAAAGCGGCGGGTTAAATTTATCTTCGCCACAGTTTTTGCTCAGGCATTTTTATGGTTATCTCTTGCCCTTCTCCCAATTCTTCCCGTAGAAAGGATTCTCTTATATATCATCCTATTAACCCTTAATACCTCCTTTGGAGCAGCAGGCACCTCAGCCTGGCAGAGTCTAATGAGTGATACCGTAGAAAAGGAGCGCTACGGTGAATATTTTGCTTGGCGGGGAAAGGTCTTAGGATTTGTCACCCTGATTTCTAATTTTGCCGCCGGCTTTTTACTCTTTCTCTTTTCCGAGAATAAAATCATTGGATTCTTCCTTATCTTTCTCATCTCCGCGGTAACTCGGGGAATTTCTGGTTACTTCATAAATCGGATGTATGATATCCCATTAGTCGTTCTACCCGAGAAGCGATTCTCTTATTTCAGTTTCATAAAACGTCTGCCGGAGAGTAATTTTGTGCGCTTTACCCTTTTTGTTGCCGGGATAAATTTTGCTACCTTCCTCGCTGCCCCTTTCTTTTCCGTTTATATGTTAAGGGATTTAAAATTTGCCTATTCCACTTATACTTTAATTACCACCTCTTCAACCTTAACCTCCCTCCTCACCCTCCCCTTCTGGGGGAATTATGCTGACCGGGTGGGCAACGCTAAGATTTTAAAGGCCTCCGCCTTACTTCTCCCTTTAATCCCACTTTTTTGGCTGGTCTCGGGCAACCCAATTTATCTCATCTTCTTAAATGCCTTTGCCGGTTATGCCTGGTCGGGATTTAATCTCTGTGCGATAAACTTTATCTTTGATGCCGCATCACCACCGGTCCGAACCAGATGCCTCGGCTATTTTAATTTCACAAATGGTATAGCATTATTTGCTGGTAGTTTAATCGGTGGTTATCTGGCAACCCGCCTGCCCGGCTTCTTTGGCCGCTCCCCGCTATTGACCCTCTTTTTTATCTCCGGTCTATTGAGAATCCTCGTTAATATCATCTTCCATAGGCGATTTAAGGAGGTGAGGAAAGCGGAAGCCATAGAAAGCAAAGAACTCTTCCTAATAATCTTAGGGATAAAGCCATTCCTTGCTTTAAGCGAAGATATCTTCTTCTGGAAGAAGCGAACTTAGAAAAGAATGGATTATGGAAAGAGGGAGGCGCGCCAATCTTTATGCCCTGGTCGTTGTTTTCTTGTGGGCGACGGTTGCCTCGGTTTTCAAGGTTACCCTGCGCTACTTAGAACCCAGCCAGTTATTATTTGGCGCCTCCGCGGTTTCGGTTGTGGTTCTCTTTTTAATCTTAATCTTTCAGAAGAAATTAAATCAGCTCCGCCAGCAAAGAAAGTCGGATTATCTCAATTCAGCCCTCCTTGGCTTTTTGAACCCATTTTTCTATTATTCAATTTTATTTAAGGCCTACTCGTTACTTCCGGCCCAGGCAGCACAACCCTTAAATCAGACCTGGGCGATAATCCTCCCCACCTTCTCAATTGTCTTACTGAAACAGAAGATAAAATTAAAGAATATCCTGGCCCTCTCCCTTGGTCTCTTTGGGGTCTTGATGATATCAACTCAGGGGAAAATCACTCACCTAAATTTTACTAACCCGGCAGGCGTCTTTTTCGCTCTGAGCAGTGCCTTTATCTGGTCTTTCTTCTGGATTTATAATCTGCGGGATAAAAGGGACGAGGTCGTAAAACTATTCCTCAATTTTCTCTTTGGCTTCATATTTATCACTATCTTTATTTTACTTTCTGTTAAGCCACTAATCCCACTTAACGAGCGGTGGGGAATTTTGGGTGCAATCTATGTCGGATTGTTTGAGATGGGGATTACCTTTATCCTCTGGTTGAAGGCATTAAGTTTAGCCAAAACTACCGCTCAGGTGAGTAACTTAATCTATCTGGTTCCCTTTCTCTCCCTAATATTCATCAAATTCGTGGTCGGTGAGCGGATATTATTTTCCACCGTCTTTGGGTTAGTCTTTATCCTCATCGGTATAATAATTCAACAATCCGCCCAGTAGGCCAATCAATCGCTACGGGCTAAACTATTACCTACGGTTAATTATGGAGTTATCTCTGGTCCGAGTCTTGCCCGGTAGAGAAGGGCAATCAATGCCTTTGCCGACTTGAAGTCTAAGATTTCTTGCCCGACCGCTGATTCTCCTATCACAAAAGCCAAGTGGCTGGTTTTTCCGTAAAGTAGGATAAGAAACTTAAAGAGGATATGAGCCACTGCCCAACCGAGGCCAATCCCAAAGAGAAAACTCAAAAAGGCATCAAGTGAGCCAAATGACCACTCCATGAGATTGGACAGAAGATGGGCAAAGAAGATAAGCAAAAAACTAAAGATGAAAAAAAGGATACCGAGGGTTAAAACCTTTGACATTCCGATAAATGTTGCCAATCCTTCATACCAGGAAAGGGAGATGTAAACCGCAACAATCACCCCAATCATTTCCAATAATGTTCTTACCATTCCCTGTGCCCCCCGAAATGCCTGCAGTACGGCAAAGCCAAGGATAAGAATTATCCCTAAGCAATCAGCCCTGTTCATATTCCACGCTTTTGATTTTACTTACTAAAAGCCTGACTACTTACTTTTGCTCGGATAAGAAGAGAGCCTTCGGGTTCATTTGGTTTCTACCCGAGCGACATCGGTCAAGGCGTCATCGCTTTTTAGACTCATCAACCGGACACCCACCGCTGCTCTACCGCATTCTTTAATCTCCGCTACCTTAATCCGCATCACCTGACCCAACCGGGTGATGAGAATCACATCGTCTGTCTCTTTTGTGGGCAGTGCCCGGAGCAGAAAACCACCCTTCTCTGAAATTTTGGCCGCGGTCACTCCTTTACCGCCTCTCTTCCGACGCGGAAAGAGGCGAAAGTCTGTCCGCTTACCAAAACCCTTTTCGGTAACAACCAACAACTTTTCATCGCGCTTGCTGACCGTGCCATCAATTACTTGGTCATCTTTCATTAAGGTTATCCCCTTGACTCCTGCTGCCTGCCGACCCATCTCCCGAATCTCTTTCTCTGGGAATTTAATCGCCCGCCCTTTCTTAGTGACGAGCAGTATCTCATCTCCGCCACTGGTCAAGAATGTATCAATTAACTCATCGCCCACCCCTAAACTTATTGACCTTATCCCCTTTTTTCTTGGGTTGGCAAAGAGTGATAGGGCAACCCTCTTCACCCGCCCCATTTTCGTTACCATAAATAGGTAATTCTTTGCCTGGAAGTCTTTCACCGCCAGATAAGAAGTAATCCTTTCTCCCTTTTCCATCGCCAAGAGGTTAACGATTGGTCTCCCCTTTGATGCGAAACTCCCCTCCGGGATTTCATATACCTTCTGCCAATAACACGTCCCCTTATCGGTAAAGAAGAGGAGATAGTCGTGAGTCGTAGCGGTAATTATCCCCTTCACAAAATCCTCCTCAGTAATTTCTAATCCCATCCGACCGACACCCCCGCGCGTCTGTTTCCGATAAGATGAGACCGACATCCGCTTTATGTAGCCCTTATGAGTAATCACCACACAGACATCTTCCTCAGCAATTAAGTCCTCAAGGGTCAATTCCTCAACCTTTCCTGGGATAATCTCGGTTCGCCGTGGTTGGCCAAACCTCTCCTTCAAGGCGAGGAGTTCTCTTTTAATCTCTTGCATTATTGCCGGCTTAGAACCTAAGAGCGATTTTAGTCGGCTAATCTCTTTAATTACCGATTGGTATTCCTCCTCCACCTTCTTTCTTTCTAATCCGGTCAGCCGGGCAAGGCGCATATCTAAGATTGCCTGGGCCTGAGCCTCGCTTAACCTAAACCCCTTCATCAATTCCTGACGAGCACTATCCGTATCCTTGGCCTTTTTTATAATGGCGATAATCTTATCAATATTATTAAGGCAGACCTTAAATCCTTCTAAGATATGCGCCCTCTCTTCGGCCTTCTTTAATAAAAACTTATACTTCCGAAACAATACCTCATAACGAAAAGAGAGAAAACCTTCACATAATTCTTTCAAATTGAAGACCTTGGGGCAGTTATTCAGAATACCCAAAAAGATAATGCCAAAGGTCTCTTCTAATTGGGTGAATTGATAGAGTTGATTGACAATCACCTCTTTTGCTGTATCCCTCTTTAGGTCCAGAACAATTCTAATACCATCTTTATCCGATTCGTCCCTTAAATCTGAGATACCTTCAATCTTCTTCTCTTTTACTAATCGGGCGATTTTTTCAATCAGGTTTGCCTTATTTACTTGATAGGGCAATTCCGTGATTACAATCCTTTCCCTTCCCCCCTTTATCTCTTCAAACTTAACCTTACCCCGGATAACAACCCTTCCCTTTCCGGTGCGGTAAGCTTCTCTAATCCCCTCTTCGCCAATGATTAAGGCGCCGGTGGGAAAATCCGGTCCTTTAATATACCTCAACAACCCATCCAGAGGGATTTCTGGATTTTCAATCAGGGCACAAAGACCATCAATCAGTTCTGAGAGATTATGGGGTGGGATATTAGTTGCCATCCCAACCGCAATCCCCGAGGCACCATTTAACAAGAGATTGGGGAAAGCGGCCGGCAGGACAACCGGCTCAATTAACCGGCGGTCAAAGTTTGGGACGAAGTCAACTGTATCTTTATCTAAGTCGTTTAAGAGTTCCATCGCTATGGGGGTCAATCTGGCCTCGGTATAACGATAAGCTGCTGGGGCATCGCCATCAATTGAGCCGAAGTTCCCCTGACCGTCAACCAGCGGATAGCGCAAGGAGAAGTCTTGGGCCATCCTCACCAGGGCATCATAAACCGCCAGGTCACCGTGCGGGTGATATTTACCGAGGACATCACCGACCACGGTGGCGCATTTTTTATACGGTCGCTCTGGGAAAAGACCCAACTCATACATTGAGTAGAGGATTCTTCGCTGCACAGGCTTTAACCCATCGCGGATGTCGGGCAGGGCGCGTCCAATGATGACCGACATCGCATAATCCAAATAAGACCTTTTAACCTCGTCTTCAATATAAACCGGGATTTCTTGCATACGGATAATTATAATCAAAAATAATCGGCTGTCAATTATCCCTTAGCACTTTCCTGGGAAGTTCGCTATTGGACAGGGCAAATGGAAAGAACCTATCTTTATTGCTGAATGTCAATAACTTAGATTTGGTTAGACTAAGCCAACTGAGACAAATTATCCGCTTTCTAACCCTCTTCATTTCAATGCCTTTGAAAGCCCTTCTGGTCTATTATTTAAGGAAATGTCACAACGATAAAAGAGAACCGCTCACTTAATCTCTATCCAACAACAACTTAACTTTGGCACAAATATTGCCTATTCTGATAGAACTCGCGGAAGGGCGGTAGGTATTATTCTTAAACTCCTTTATCCAATGGAAATCTCATCTTCGGGATATTCATACCTCTTCACCTTCTCTCTAATTGCCACTTTTAATAAGTTTATCACCCCTACTCTCCCCAAAAACATAACAATAATAATCACTAGTTTCCCGAAAGAAGAGAAGTCATAAGAGGCCGAGAGCGTTCTCTTTATCCGTGAGCCAATTGACAGCCCAACGGTGCCGAATGCCGAAAAGACTTCAAAAAGACCTCTCATCAATTCTATATCTCGGTTAGACAAGGTGATAAAGAATACCGCCGCGCAAATCAATAATATTGAGAGGATAAAAATGGTGATGCCCTTTTCGGTAACCGCTGACCGGACCCTCCGTTTGAATATTCTGAGCGATAAATTTTTTAGATTGGCAAGTGGATAAAGAATCGCCACCAGAAAAGTCGTCGTCTTTATCCCGCCTCCGGTTCCGCCGGGGGAGGCGCCAATAAACATAAATAACATAATCAAAATGAGTGAGGCGGGTAATAAACTATCTACTGGGATGAGATTAAAACCAGCAGTGCGCGGTGTCGCCGCCGAGAAGAAAGAAATCACAATTTTATTGACCAGTGGGTATCCCTTCAATCCATTTTCATATTCCAGAAGAAAAAAGGAGACGGTGCCGAGTAATAGAAGAAGGAAGGTTAGAAAGATTACCACTTGGGAGTGGAGGGAGAGACGAAATTTCTCTCGCTTAATTCGTGTCCGATAGATATCACTCCAGACCAAAAATCCTAGACCACCACTGATGAATAAAAAGGCAATCACCAGTGGTGCAAAGACGGAATTACTTAGGGTGCGGAGGTTAGAAGAAAAAGTAGAAAACCCCGCATTGCAAAATGCCGAAACCGCATGAAAAATAGAGTGCCAGACCGCAGACATTATGGGAAAGCCATTACTAAGAAAGTAGATGAAAAGTAAAGTGGCACCGACTGCCTCAAATACTAAGACCGCCTTTAGAATATCAAATATAAATCCCCGGAAATCACGAAAGGTTAAAATCCCCATCTGTTCTTTAATCAATAACCTCTCCTGCATACTCGCCTTATGCCGGAAAAAGAGGATAATAATTGTGCTGAGGGTCATATAACTCAAGCCGCCAATCTGAATTAACAAAAGAATCACCAATTTACCAAAGAGGGTAAAGTCATTTTCCGTATCCTTAACGATTAGACCGGTGACACAGACCGCGGAGGTAGCGGTGTAGAGGGCATCAATCAATGAGATTTTAGCGGTTGTGGCAAAAGGCAAGGAGAGAAGGGAAGTCCCAATTAGGATTGCCACCAAAAAACTTACCACCAGCACCCGGGCCGGATTAAAAGAAGTGGCGAGCCTCATTAGGAAATTAGGTGATAGGAGAGAAAGGAAAGGAATTCCAACCGCTCTAAGTTAAATCGCGCCTCGGTCAAATCTTTCCCCAAGACAACCGCGCCGTGCCTCTTTAAGATGAAGCAATCGCTTTTGGGCTTTCTTCTAACTGCCCTGGCAATCCTTACCCGGGCCGCGGGGAATAAGGTAAAGAGTCGCATATTAGCGGTTAATCATTATCAAGAAGAAAAATAGTCTGTCAAGGGAACCCCATTAGAATTTACTTACCTTATACCAGAGATTTTCATAAGATGTGCGGATATTCACAAAGTAGATGCCAGAAGATTTCTCTTCCCATAAGAGGTGATAAATTCCGGGAGATTGTCTACCTTTCCAAAGAGAAGTGATAATTCTTCCGGCACAATCGTGAATTGAGACCCTTACCTCAGACGAGTTCCGTAGTTGCCATTTGATAGTTAAGAATTTCTTAAAGGGGTTGGGATAGCAATGCACCTTTGATACACTGCTGAGCAGAGGTTTAGATTCTTCGACACTGGTTGGGATTGCATCCAAGACCTTTTTACAGTTTAGCCTTCCCCAGCCATAGGTATTATTCGGGTAAGGTTCTCCTCGCGGTGGTCGGTCGGCATTATCGGTAATAAGGTTGAAGACTTCAATTGGAGTGAGCCCGGATCTTTTTTGGAGCATCAAGGCAACACAGCCCGCGATATGCGGACAGGACATAGAGGTGCCGTTATAAACTGTATAATTGCCTCCCGGATAGGAAGAACGGATGTTGACGCCGGGTGCGGAGATAGAAGGGTTTATTAAATTCCAATCACTTCTTGGCCAAAAGGTTGTATCATTCCAAGAAGATTGGTTGGGTGCTGGTCCGCGAGCCGAGAAACTTGCTATGTTATCGCTGGAATCGGTCGCTCCAGCTCCAATCACCACTGGATAACTTCCCGGCGGGCAGGAAGTGCCCGAACCAGGACCACTGCTGCCGATTGAGAATACGGTAATAATCCCCAAATTTCTAAGATTGACGCAGGTATTCCAAAAATAGGTATCGGTTCGGTTGCCTACGCCCCAGGAATTAGATATGATATTGGGACGACCGGTATCCGCAAGCCAGTTAAAGCAGGCATCAAGCCAGGATAACTGAGCCGCACCCTGGGCATTAAAACCCTTTGCCGCGATAATCGTAGCACCAGGAGCAATCCCAATATCGTTCGGAAAAGGACCCAGGCCATCACCGCCGGTAATAATTCCCATTGTATGGGTTCCGTGGCCATTGTCATCATAGGGATTTGTCTGCCTGTTGACCGCATCAAACCAGCCGTTGGTTTGACGCCATCGGCCACCAAATGCCGGATGAAAAACATCCACGCCAGTATCAATGTTAGATACAACAATCCCCTCTCCGGTCCAGCCGGCCCGCCAGCAGGAATCGGCTCGGACCTTAACTATATTCCATTCTGGGGTATCGGTAGCATCGGTGGGTTCGGTACTGGGATTAAAAGAGTCTATAGATACAACGAAGTCATCGGTTATGAAATCAATATCTTTCCTTTTCCCTAATTCCCGGATAACCTCTGGCGTCGTCTTTGCGGCAATCCTTGAAACTAAAAAGAAACTTTTTATCTCCTCTGCCCCCACTTTTTTAAGATAGGCGAGTATATCCTTCTGTGATTTCTCGGCAACGAATTTCAAATATCCAATCTTCTCATCATAAGTAGCGGTAGATGGGAGAAGGGATAAGTCTCCCTGCTCTTTCGTCTGAATAATTATCGGAATCATATCCGAAGGTGCGGTATTTTTTAAGATTTCTTCCAACTCGAAAACAATCGTCCCTCCGAAGAGGAGAGTAGTTATACTAAGAAAAACTAAAGGATTCTTCATAACCCCCCCTCTTTATCCGTTCGCAGAAGATTAAGAAAATATAAAAAGGAAAAGAATTCTAACCTCTCCAATTTAAATCGCGCATATTTTAGTTCCTTTCCCAAGACTATCACGCCGTGCCTTTTTAAGATAAAAATGTCGCATCCGGGATTTTTGGCGAGCGCCTTGGTTACCGCCCAAGCCAGTTCTTTACTCCCCGGCGGAAAATAAGGGATAAATCTTATCTCCCCTAACGTTTCCGCCTCGGGCAAATCCATCAATCTCCCTTTCTTCTGTAAGGAAATGAGCGTGGTAAAAAGGGGATGGGCATGCACTATTGCCCCAACATCGCTCCTTGCCCGATAGACCGCTAAATGGAGTCGCCACTCCGAAGAAGGTTCGCCGGAAATAACCTTACCATTAAGCCCAATCTTACTTATCTCCCTTATTTTCAGTTCCCCCTTACATCTTCCTTTCGGTGTGATTAAAACTATTCCTGCTTTTACCCCACGGGCGGAAATATTGCCATCGGTCGCCACCAAAAATCCCCGCTCATAGAGGAATTTACCCAAAAGAACAATTCCCCTTTTTATTTGAATCTCACTCAATGACATCAAATCCAGTATAAGGATGTAAAACGGACGGGATAATAATTTTACCGTCCTTCCTTTGATTGTTTTCAACCAGCGCGATGAAGAGACGGGGAAATGCCAGCCCCGAACCATTTAAGATATGACAGTATTCTAAACTATTGTCTTGTCTGCGGAAACGGGTCTTGGTTCGCTTCGCCTGAAAATCGGTGCAGTTGGATAAAGAAGATACCTCAAGCCAATCTTTAACCCCGGCGGCCCAGACCTCAATATCATAGGTCTTCGCTGACTGAAACGCCATATCCGAACAAGGGAGGAGTTTTATCCGATAGGGTAAAGCGAGTTCCTGTAATATATCCTCGGCATCCTTAACCATCTTCTGTAATTCTTCTTCGGAATCCTCCGGTCTGGTGAACTTTACCAATTCTACTTTATCAAACTGGTGAACCCGAATAATTCCCCGAACATCCTTTCCATAACTTCCCGCCTCGCGCCGAAAGCAAGGGGTATAGGCACAGTAATATTTGGGCAGTTCTTCCTCCCTTAAAACTTCATCCCGATGGAGATTAATCAGCGGCACCTCCGCGGTCGGGATGAGATAAAAGGGGTCATCTCTTATCCGATACATCTCATCGGCCAGTTTTGGCAAATCACCCGCAGCAAAGAAGCACTCCTCTTTATTCAAATAGGGCGGTGAGATTTCTGTATAGTTATGCCTTTTCGTATGATAGTCAAGGCAAAAATTTATCAGCGCCCTCTCCAATATCGCCCCTTTGCCTTTGAAGAGAATAAACCTTGAGCCGGATAACTTCACCGATGCCTTCAAATCTAAAATTTTCAACGCCTCACCCAAAGTCCAGTGGGGCAGGGGTTCAAAATCAAAACCTGGTTTCTTGCCCCATTCCTTAATCACCCGCTCCTCATCGCCGACATCGGGCAGGATAATATTCGGGCAAAGGATAAGGAGTTCTTCCAATTCCTTTTCAATTCTTGCCAAATTCTCTTCCATTTCCCTAATCACCCCTGAGAGTTCCCTCGCCTCAATCTTCTTTTCTTCTATCTCAGCATCTTTTATTCCTTCTAACTTCTTACCCTCCCCTTTCGTCTTTCTTATCTTCTTTCCGATACTCTCCGAAAGCACTCGCAGTTCCCTTCGTTTCTCATCTCGCTCTTTAATCATCTTCCTTCTCTTTTCGTCTAAGGCGAGGATTTTATCAATATCCACCCTTTCTTTACGGCGGCGAATCACCTCCTTTGCCAAATCCGGATTTTCTCTTATGAACTTCAAATCCATAACCAATTATAACATCCCTTCTAATTTTTTCAAGCCCTACCAGTAAGGATTTTATAATCTTTACAAAAGCAAAGGAGTGCTGGGCAAAACAAGACCAAGAAGACAGAGTAAAAGACCCAAAAGGAGACCAAGTAAGAGACCTTGGTGAAATAAGACTGGGAGATGGAATAGGAGGCAGAATAGGAGGCTATAAAGGAGCCAGAGTAGGTGACAGGAAAGGAGGTATAATAAGTGATTGGGAATGAGACCGAGAAGGTGGCCAATAAGGAGGTAGAGTAGGAGACCCAGAGAACTACCCCCTATAAATTAGAAAAAAATCCGATAAGTTTTGTAAAATCAAATGGTTAAAGGAAAAATCGGCTGTTAAAACTTGGTCGTTATACGACCATTCTTGATAATAAGCCCAAATTTCCCAAAGAAAGAAAACTGACTATAAGTTCAGTAAATTCAAAGACTTGCCAGAAATATGTATAAGAAATATTTGACTTTCTTATAAGATATTGATTTTACATAAGTTATAAAACTAACAATTGCGGAAAAAACTTTCTCAATTTCTTCAATCTTGGGCGAAAAATCCGTATATTATATATGGGCGAAATAGAAAATGGAGGAAATTATGGACCGTATAAATCACCAATACCTTGAAGCCCTGAATAGATATTGCTCTCTTTTAGTAACCAGGTGCTTGAATTTCTGGCCGAGGAGTTCTCATTATCCCGCCCAAAGTGAAACACTGGTTCGGGGTATCTTTAACCAGTTTGAATCCACGCCACTCTTACAAGAATTTGAAACCAAAATTAAAAAGGCAGAAGAAAAGATTGAGGAGATTAAAGAGAAGGCAGGGGAAAGGGGTGTGATAATCCCCTTAGAAAAACTCTGCGCCGATTATGAATTGAATAAGGACGAGTGGATAATTTTATCCCTCCTCTTTATCAACCGCTTCAGCGATAAAATGCTCAACGGGCTCCAATTACTTCAGGCCGTCTCTTTTAATGAAAACCCACTAAGTAAAATAGAACTCCTCTCCCCGAAAGGGAAATTAAGAGAGACCGGGTTAATCAAATCAGAAGGCGAGCGCCGCTTTAATAATGAAAGGCTTTTGCTCTTTGAACAATCCTTCTCCCTTAACGAAGAAATCTTCTGGCAGATTGCCGGGGTGGAAAACGGGCCAGAACTGGAGGGGTCAGAAACAGACCGAACCCAAGGGTCGCTACTTTTAATCCGAGAACCGGAGGTCTCCTTTGAACATCTGGTCTTACCAACCGAGATGAAAGAGAAAATTGACAATGCCTTATGGCAGTATGAAAATGGTTCTGAGGTCTATGAGCGATATGGACTGAAAGAGAAGATTCCTTATGGCCGGGCGGTCGTGATGCTCTTTTATGGACCACCGGGAACTGGAAAGACCGCAACCAGTGAGGCAATTGCCCGACAATTGAATAAAAAGATTGGCGTCGCTAACTATGCCCAAATCTATGACCCTTGGGTCGGTGAATCAGAGAAGAACATTATCCGGACATTTGCCGAGGCAAAGAGGCATAATTGCATCATCTTATTTGATGAAGCCGATGCCCTATTCAGCCAAAGACTTAATGAAAGCCATTCCGTTGACCGGATGCATAACCTAATGACCAACCTCCTGATGCAGAAGTTAGAGAGGTTTTCCGGGATTATCATCCTGACGACCAATCGGGAGGTAGTGATTGATAAGGCATTTGAGAGGCGGATACTCTTAAAACTGAAATTTGAGATGCCAAACCAGGAGCTGAGGGCAAAAATCTGGCATTTCTTTTTGAAAGATTGCCCCCAACTCAATCAAGATATCTCCTTTGCAGAATTGGGAAGTTATCACCTTACCGGTGGTAAAATCAAAAATGCCATAATAAAGACCGTGATGAGATGTGCCAAAGAAAAGAGACCAATCACGATGCCTGATTTAATCCACTCTGCGGAAGAAGAGATAAAGAGCGACTTTCGGAAAGGAGAAAGGATAGGTTTTTAGCCAAAACTTATTTGGCCTAAAGACTCCCCAAATCCCGTGGGAATGATTAACAAAATTTATGCCAAGATGGTATTTCTTTTCTTTCGGCAATTAAAATTCTGTGAAACACTTTGCGCCGGTTTTTACTCTATATTTAGATATGGGAAAAAGACTAATTTTATTAAGTATAGTTAAATCAATAACTTATACTTGGGAGATAAAAATGAAAGGATTAAACTGACACCTAAGGCGTAAACCGTATTTTCTAATTAGCACCGCAGGGGATTTTTCTTTTTGAAGGGGGGAGTGCTACAGGGGGTGCTATTGGGTATGGTATTAAATGCCCTATTTTCTACCCTATTCTCTTGCCTATTCGGAATTCTATTCGCTATTCTATTATCTTCCCTATTGGTAATTCTATTCTCTATCCTACTGAGCGTCCTATTCCCTTTCCTATTGGGAATCCTATTCTCCGCCCTATTGGGAGTGCTATTGGGTGTTCTATTCTCTTTCCTATAAAGAGCCCTATTTAGGGTCCTATTTAGATACGGATAGGAAACTTCAGTGACTGGGGGCTTGACTTTGGAGATGATTTCTTTTATAATTGAGGTTCGGAGGCGGACGAGTGCTGGTGTGCTTGCCGGACTTCAAATCCGGTTCCTCTCCCAAAAGGAGAGGGGTAGGTTCGATTCCTACACGCCTCCGCCAAAAAGAATAATGGCACTCATCCCAATCTCTCTCTTTTCCTTTCCATCCTATCTCCTTGCCGAAGAGGTATCTAACTATCCAGTTTAGGAGATGCCCCTATCCCCACCGAAGTTGAACTTCTTAGTAAAAAAGCACCAAAAGAAAAGAGAGATGTCGGAATTATTTAAGAAAAACTATGAAGAAGGATAAAAAGATTGTCTTAATTACCGGGGTATCATCCGGGATTGGTAAGGCCTGTGCCGAACATTTAGCCAATAAAGGATACTCGGTCTACGGCACAAGTAGGAAAATTACCCACCCGCTAAGAAAACCGACAAACTCCGGATTTCTTGAGATATTCCCGATGGATGTCAATTCCGATAAATCTGTCCAAGAAGGCATCAGTTATTTAGTCGCAAAAGAAGGGCGGTTGGATGTGGTAGTGAATAATGCCGGGTTTGGCATCGCGGGCGCGATTGAAGATACAACGATTGAGGAGGCAAAAAGACAATTTGAAACCAATTTCTTTGGTGTCCTGCGGGTCTTGCGGGCTTCTTTACCGATTATGCGAAAACAGGAATCCGGTTTAATCGTCAACATCAGTTCCATTGCCGGCCTAATTGGTCTCCCCTATCAAGGTCTATACAGTGCCACCAAGTTTGCCATTGAGGGTCTGAGCGAGGCATTAAGGATGGAAGTGAAGAAATTTAAGATTAAGGTCGTTTTGATTGAACCGGGTGATTTCCAAACCCAATTCACCGCCAATCGGCAAAAGACAATTGAGTCAGAAAAGAATCCGGTCTATCAAGAAGATTTTGCTCGGGCTTTGTCCGCAATTGAAAATGACGAAAGGAATGGCTTCCCGCCCGAAAAGATTGCCCTCCTTTTAGAAAAGATAATTAACGCCCCCTCTCCCCGTTTTCGTTATCTCGTCGGTCCTTTCTCCGAGAAGTTGGCGGTCTTCTTAAAAAAAGTTATGCCGAGCCAACTGGAGTCAATTCTGATGAAACACTATGGAGTAAGAAGCCAGGAAGAGCGAAGGGGGAAAAGATAAACAAAATTATGTTAAAGGAATACCTAAAAAAGATTCTTGAACTTCTCAATCGAGGTGATGCGCGGGAGGAAAGTTTTTACCCAATTCTGGTGGATTTATTACAAGGGGCAGCAAAATTGGTTGGAAAAGGAGAAATCCAGATAACCCCACTACCGAAGAAAACCGAAGCCGGTAATCCTGATTTCCGGGTATGGGATGGTAAACAGCATATCGTCGGCTATATTGAAGCCAAAGCACCAACCATTGAACATTTAGACCGAATAGAAGAAAGCGAACAGGTAAAACGATATCGCCACACCTTTTCCAACTTAATTTTAACCAACTTCTTTGAATTCCGGCTTTATCGGAATGGTAATAAGATAGACGGAGTTCTTATCGGTAGACCATTTACTGCCCATAAACTCAGAACTGTTCCGCCGGTTGAGAATGAAGCGGGTTTTCTTGCCTTACTGGAAAGATTCTTTTCCTTTTCCTTACCCAAAGTCCATGATGCGGAAACTCTGGCAAAGGAACTAGCGAAGCGGACCCGATTCATACGCGATGAGGTCGTGCTTGTGCAGTTAAAAGAAGAAGCCCGAGAGAAAAGCCCTCTGACCGGTTTCTACGAAGCCTTCCGGAGATATTTAATTAGCGACCTTACGCCGGAAGGATTTGCTGACCTTTATTCTCAGACTCTTACCTATGGACTTTTTGCTGCCCGCACCCGTTCCACCGAGGGATTCAACCGTAAACTGGCCTATGATAAAATTCCGCATACGATTGGCATTTTGCGTGATATATTTCAATTCATCTCTTTGGGCGACCTCCCGAAACCATTGGAATGGATTGTTGATGACATCGCCGAGGTCTTAGCGGTTACTGATGTTAATAAAATTCTCCACCAGTATTTCAACGAAGGAAAGGGCAAAGACCCGGTTGTCCATTTCTATGAAACCTTCCTTGCGGAATATGACCCAGAAACCCGGGAAAAAAGAGGGGTTTATTATACACCGGAACCGGTGGTTTCCTACATTGTTCGGTCATTGCATAGCATCCTGAAAGAATATTTCAAAAAACCAGATGGGTTTGCCAATACCGGTGTAACTGTTCTTGACCCCGCTGCCGGAACACTCTCCTTTTTGGCCGAGGCGGTCAAATTGGCGGTAGAGGAGTTTGTTAATAAATGTGGCGAAGGCGGCAGGAAAAATTTTATCCAAGAGCACATCCTTAAAAACTTCTATGCCTTTGAACTGATGATGGCGCCCTATGCGGTTGGTCATCTGCGGATGGCTTTTCTCCTTAATGAACTGGGTTACAGACTACAGGAAGAGGACCGGTTTAAATTTTATCTCACCAATACCCTGGAAATGGAGGGGCTGGCCGAGATGGAGATACCGGGATTGAGGTCGCTTTCGGAAGAATCGCATCAGGCCGGCAAGGTCAAAAAGGAAACGCCGATTCTGGTCATTTTAGGCAATCCGCCATACTCCGGCATCTCGGCAAATATGAAACCGGAAATGGTCAAATTCCTAAAAGAGGACCAGAATGGAGTTCAGAGTTATTATAAGGTAGATGGCAAACAGTTAAAGGAGAAAAAATTATGGTTACAGGATGACTATGTCAAATTCATCCACTTTGCCCAGTGGAAGATAGCCCAAGCGGGCGAAGGGGTATTAGGTTTCATCACCAATCATAGTTACCTTGACAATCCAACCTTTCGGGGAATGCGCCAATCCCTGATGAAGACATTTAACGAAATTTATATTCTTGACCTCCACGGTAATAGTTTAAAAAAGGAGAAATGTCCGGATGGTTCAAAAGATGAAAATGTCTTTGACATTAAGCAGGGAGTGGCAATTGGCATATTCATCAAGAAACGAGACAAGAAAGGTTGTCAGGTTTATCATTCAGAAATTTGGGGATTAAGAGAAAAGAAATATAATTTTCTTTCCAGCAATGACATTAATACAATCAAATGGCGAAAAATTATTCCCAAAACGCCCTATTATTTCCTTGCTCAAAAAGAGGAAAAAGGGGAAAGAAGATATGAGAAATATTGGAAAGTTAACGATATCTTCTCTCTCAATGTAACTGGCATTATTACTGCAAGGGACCACTTTGTAATTGATTTTAATAAAGATTCCTTAAAAGCACGAATAATGACATTTAGAAATAAGGAGTTAACCGATGAATTCATTAAACAAGGGCTGCGGTTAAAAGAAAACTATATGTGGCGAGTATCAAAAGCAAGGAAGGAGCTTATGGCGGTTAAAGACTGGGAAAACTATTTTACAAAAATTCTCTACCGACCTTTTGATATTAGATACATTTATTTTCATGATTCTGTGGTTTGGCGGACCCGCAAGGATGTTATGCGCCATATGGTGGAGAAGAATTTGGGGCTAATCCTCTCCAAAAGATATTCAATGGGTGAATATAATTACGCATTCGTTGGTGATAAGATTATTGAAGGTCATGTCTTATCGGGTCAACAGGGAATCACTTATCTCTTTCCTCTCTATCTCTACCCGGAACCGAATAACCCAAAAAAGCATTCTTCCGGCAGTCTGACAATGGTCTTTGACGATAAAGGAGAATACCAAACAAAAAGACCCAATCTTTCACCAAAATTGATAGAACAATTAACCGAAAGTTATAAAAAGACGCCAACGCCCGAGCAGATTTTCTTTTATATCTACGCGGTGCTTTATTCCAATACTTATCGCCGAAAATATGCCGAGTTTCTAAAAACTGATTTTCCCAGAATTCCCTTTACCAAAAATTATAAACTCTTCCTCCGGATGGCGGAATACGGCAAAAAACTGGTTGACCTGCATCTCCTCAAAGCCGAGGAACTTGAACCACCCGTGGCTAAATTTCAAGGCAAGGGCGATAACAAAGTAGAAAAAGTAAGATATGACCAGGGCAAAGTGTTCATAAATAAGGAACAGCATTTCGAAGGTATTAAACAGGAAGTCTGGAATTATCAAATTGGTGGTTATCCGGTCTGTGCCAAGTGGCTGAAAGACCGAAAAGGAAGACGGCTCTCCCTTGAGGAGATAAAACATTACTGCCTGATTGTCAGTTCGCTTCAAAAGACAATCGCCATCCAGAAATTAATTGATAATACTTATCCCGAGATTGAAGGGGTAGGCACTTGCCAAAAAGATAGTAATTAGTAGTAGTGGGAACCTCCGTCCTGTTTTGCGTGAGGAAATAGGAGACATAATGGACAAGATTAAAAGATTAGGGGTTATCGTTTATCTCTTCACCTTTTATCTCGGCTTTGCTCAATCCTGTCTCTTCACCGAAGACAAACTTTTGATTGATGCCTGCGTCTGGACACTTTATAAATGGACAAAAAGTAATGATACGACCCAAAATACCTTTTCCCTTCGTAACGCCTTTCTCGGTTTTACCAGAAATATCAATAAGTATCTAACTGCCCGGCTCTACCTTAATGTTGGTGATACCACGGGTAAACCAGCATATGACCTTTATGCCTCTCTTAAACTTAAAAATTGGGAGATGCGCGTTGGTCAATTTAAGCAATTCTTAGGGCAGGAGTGTCTACTGCCCCCACCGAAGTTGAATTTCATTGAATACTCCCTGATTGGGAAAGAAAGGGCACCGAAAAACCCAAGGGATGTCGGAATTATGATTATCGGTCGGGATAAACAAGGTGAAATCGCCTTAGCCTGCGTCAACGGCACCGGGAAAAATTGTTTGTCGGATGATAATAAATGGAAAGACCTATCCGGACGGCTTGCCTTACAACCGAAGGATTTTATCCTGGGGGGTAATTTTTACTACGGAAAACTTGGCAAAGACGAAAGCCTAAAAACCTACCAACGCTGGGGACTGGAATTAGGAATAAAAGCCCCATTAGAATTATCATCCGAATTTCTCTTCCTAAAAGACACCCTAAAAGGCAAGGGTTTTTATTGTGCCCTTGTCTATCACCAGAAAAAATACCAGCCTCTTTTCCGTTATGACTGGCTGGAATATAATGCCCAAAGAACGGTATCTTATACCTTGGGGATAAATCTTCTATTCTTAAAGGGAAACTTCACGCAAAGCGAAACGGAAGTCCTCAAATTGGGGCTTAATTGGACCTGGAATGATAAAAGACACTGGCGGGTTTTAAGCCAATTACAAATCGCCTATTAAAGATTTAGAACAGCCTCCACAATCTTCTCTTTAACCCCTTCTCTTTCTAAGACCCTTCTAACCTTTAAGCAGTCTGCTTCATAAATTCCCTTATTGGCTAATATTCTCTCAATAGTTTTTTTAACATCCTCAATATTTGGGCGGATAAATTCCGGGAAGGCTTTTTCTCTTAATAGGATATTAGGGAGCGAAAATAGTCTGGTCTTCACAATAAACCGACCGGCAATATAAGAAATTAAATTTGGGATATAAATCCCGACATAGGGTCTACCTAAAAGAACGGTTTCTAAGGAGATGGTCCCCAATTTGCCAATCACCAATTCTGAGAGGGTGATTAAATCATATTTATCCTCGGCGCTGAAAACAAGGTCTGGGCAATTAGCCTCACCGGTGTAGTCCGCTTTCTTACTTTTGAGCGCGGCGGGTAAAAGGACAAAGCCGAAAAAGGTCTTTTCCTTATTTAAGAGTGAGAAAAGTTCTAATAGAAATGGGAGATGCCTTTCTACTTCCTCCTTTCTTGAACCAGGTGTGAGGCAGATAACCTTTTTCCCAATCGGTGTGGCGTATTGCTTAACTATATCCTCCCGGCTTAATTTTGGCTTAACGAATTCGGTGAGGGGATTACCAAAATAAAAGGCATTAATACCACAAGACCGTAAGAACTCTTCTTCAAAGGGCAGGAGGCAGATAACCTTATCAACATATCTTTTAAGATACTTAACCCTCCCTTTCCCCCAGGCCCAGACCTGAGGTGGTGATATATAAATAATCTTTACCTTCTGATTAAAACCCCCTTCTCTCAACTCTTTAACCAAAGGTAGGGCGAAACTACTAAAAGAGAGAGGTAAAAAGACCGATGGTCTTAAAGTTAGTATCTCTTTTCTCAATCTCTCCTTTAGCCGCCAGAGCCGAAAACTTGCCTTTGCCCCTTCCCAGAAACCAACAACGGAGAGGTCTTTGTTATCCATTATCCGAACCGCCCCGGCTGATTCTAATTCTTCGCCACCGACACAAAATATCTCTACCTCGGGTCTTTTTTCTTTAATCGCTTTAATCACGAAAGAGCCATAGAGGTCACCCGAGGGCTCACCGGATAGAAAAAAGAGTCGCATACTTTATCTTAATCTTATCTTAGAAGATAAAATTGTCAAAATCACACAACTTATTGACAATCACCTTGGTCTCTTATAAAATCCGATTAATGACGAAAGTTCCCTCTACTTTCTGGAGCCACATTTTTCCCCTAACCATCCTCGGTTATGGGATTATATTACGCCTTGCCAATTATCTTGCCAATCGCTCTTTATGGCTGGACGAGGCATTTTTAGCCCTAAATATTATCAATCGGAATTATTCGGGCCTACTTCGGCCACTTGATTACCATCAGGTTGCCCCCACCGGCTTCTTACTTCTCACAAAATTTTTCACCTCAATGTTTGGCTCAAACGAGTTTGCCCTAAGGTTTCTACCATTTTTTTTAGGGATTATTGCCCTTTTCTCCTTCTATCTCCTAAGCCGAGAACTATTTATGGGGGAGTGGCTCATTTTATCAGTTGCCTTCTTCTCTTTTTCTGACTCAATAATTTATTACACCGCTGAATTAAAACCTTATAGCGGCGATGTCTTCTTTACCATTGCCCTTTGTGGCACCGGCTTAAAATTTCTTAAAGAAAGAAGACAGGGGATAATATTTACCATCTTAGCAATTTTGGCACCATTCTTCTCTTTCCCCTCGGTATTTATCGTTTGTGGATTGGCACTTACTTTCTTCTACCAGTCTTTTAAGAAGAGAAAACAAGGTAAATATCTCTCTTTCTTACCTATCCTCCTTGGTATTGTAAGCATCCTCTTTAATTATCTCCTCCAATACCTCCCCAATCTCTCGGACATAGGGCTGAGAAGTTTTTGGGATCCTTATTTTTTTCATCCCGCCTCCCTACCCCATCTTCTCCTGCGGACAGGCAAATTTATCCGCTCACCATTTTATCTTGCTTTCGGTATTTCTATCGCCTTCTTAATTATCTTGGGTGTCGTATCTTTTGGGCGAAGGGTAGAAAACTTTATCTTCATCTCTTCTTTCCTTTTCTTTCTTTTGGCTTCATTTCTCCGTTTTTATCCCATCCATTGGCGACTCATCTTATTTTCTTTACCCATCCTTATCATCTATCTTGTCACCGGCATTGCCCAACTGTGTGGTCCTATTAGTAAAAATCGTTTTTATCTCATTAGGTCAGCCCTTGGCCTTTTAGGCCTTTTCGTGTTTTTGCGGGCGAGTTTTTACCTATTTAACCCCCGGACCGTAGAGGAAATTCGCCCACTCGTCCATTATCTACAAAAGGAAATAAAGGATGGAGATAAAGTCTATGTCTATTACGGAGCGGTCCCACCTTTTCTATATTACAACCGCACCCGACGATTTGCGCCATCGGTTTTCATTATTTATGGAAAAGAGAACCGAGAACGACCCGAAGAATACATAAAAGAGATGAATCAATTATCGGGGCGGGTCTGGTTTTTATTTTCCCATTTCTACGGCAAAGAGAAGGAGATATTTTTAGACTACCTGAAAACCCGGGGTAAACTCTTAGATTCCCAGCCGGCACCCGGGGCACTTCTCTACCTCTACGATTTATAACTTAATCGTTGGCTCTGGCCAAAAGACCGTTAGCAAAATGATTTGGCAACCTCTTTCTCTAACTCAATTATCTTAAATATCCCATTCTTTGCCACTTCAAACATCTTCTGAAAGGTCTCAAACCGAAACGGCACTTTTTCCGCGGTTGTCTGAATTTCTACGATGCGCCCGGTTTCGGTAAGGACGAGATTCATATCCGCATCCGCCTGAGAGTCTTCTTCATAATTTAAGTCTAAAAGAATACGGGAGTGGACGATACCGACCGAAAGCGCCGCGGCAAATTCAATAATTGGGTTCTTCTCAATAATTCCCTTTTCTAATAACCTTTGGGTTGCCTGAAGCAGCGCCAGAAAGCCGCCATTAAAGGCCGCGGTTCTTGTTCCACCATCACATGATAAACAATCACAATCAATAATTATCTGATGCTCTCTTAAGGCATAGAGGTCGCAGACCGCTCGGAAACTTCGGCCGAGAAACCTACTTATCTCCTGACTGCGCGAGTTTGGCCGACCAATGGTTATCTCGCGGAGGGTCCTGGGTTTTGTTGAAGAGGGGAGGAGGCCGTATTCGGCGGTTATCCAGCCACTACCGCTACCGACTAAAAAGGGCGGAACCCTCTTTTCTACGGTAGCGGCACAGAGAACCTGAGTATTGCCAACCTTAATCAGACAAGAACCCTCGGCATATCTCAGATAATCCATCCGGATTTCTATCTTTCTTGCCGCATCCCAATTCCGTCCATCATTTCTTAACATATCCCTAGAGACCTTTCCAATCTGCGATGAAAAAACCTTTTTGCTCCAACTAGGTTAAGAATTTTACCGCAATAAGATTATCTTTATCTTCTCTTTTATCCCTTTCCCTTCTAAGCGGAGGAGGTAGATGCCTGGAGGAAGTCTCCTTCCACTTTCGTCTTCTCCCCTCCAGATAACCTCACCACGCTTCGCTCCTTTCGGTAGGGTGAGGGTCTTTATCTTCCTTCCGGTAATTGTGTAGAGAGACATCTTTATCCCCTCAGGGAACGGAAGAGAATAGAGGAAAACCTTTCCTTTCGCTATGGTATTGACCAAGAAACGGGGTGAAGGCACAGAAGCGGTTTTATCCTCTTTGACCATCACAACCGGTTCGTCAGAAGTGAATTTAATCGCCCTCCCCGGAACAATCGGAGCACACCTTCGGTCATAGATGTTATTATATAAGGCGTTGATACCAATCGTATTCGTCTCATCTTCAATCCCGATAGTAATTGAACCATAGTTGTTGGCGGTCAGATACTGGAAGATTATCTCATTATCACCAGTCGAGGTCTGATTGGTTGTGTCATAGACAATTATCTGAAACTTGTCCCACCGGGTATTCGGGCTATAGTAGTGTACCGAATCCCATTCTAAGATGAAACGATGAGAATCCGGTTCATATAAATACCAAATCTTATTACCGTATCTGGGGTCTAAGTCATCCCAGCAAGGACAAATCATGGCACTGGGATTAGCTGGAGTCGGGTCAGGTAAGGTTCGGTTAGCATTAACGGTTGATGTCGTTCGGATTGGTGAAATCCAACCATTAGAACAGACCGAGAGGGAATCGGTGTATCTCTGACCATAGAACTTAAAAGTAAATGGTAGGGGGATTCTTATCGTCTGGTCATCACTATTTATCGGTAGTTGGGTGCCACGATTTCTTATCTCAATCCAGTTAAATCTTGGAACCTCACCATAGAGACTATCAATCTCATCATAGGCCCAGTATCTTGGTGGTGTCCTTGGGCCATCGGGGATTGGGTCGGCGATTGTCATTTCGCCGACCAGGATAGTAAACGGTCGGATAAATGACCATCTTTCCGAAGTTATCTTTAGGGTGCAAGGGACCGGGAATTCTCTTGGGATATTTGGCTGGGCATAGACTCGGAACTTATCAAAGAGATTAAACTTAACTAAGTCTTTTAGGATTGTATCATAACGGCCGAAGGAATCAATGACGATAAACCGGGAATCACCCGATTTGAGGATGGCATAGACCGAATAACCATTTCCCAGACCGGAGTTTTTCACGCCGACTGCTAAACTGACATATTCACCGGGGTCAATCCGACCATTGCCATTACCACCGGGCGGCGAATCCCAGACCAAAAGACCTTGAGTAAAGAGAAGCGGTGTGCCAACCAATAGGTTAATATTTGATTCCCAGATTGAATCTAAGGTATCCCTGGTTACTAATTTGAAGGGGATTGAATAACCATTAGTGCAAACACTACTTACCGAAAAGTTAAAGCCATCGGCACCGGTGAAAGCCGAGTCCTGCGGTTCGATTCGTGAGAAGTGTTTGAAGGAATCGGTAATTGTGATATTCGGGTCAGGCAAGCGGAGTCTTAAATAGGTCTTTACTCCCCGCACCGGATAGGTATTATAGTTCATTACCCAGGTTGGCATCTCACAACTCTCACCCGGATTAATTATCCCATCGCCATTACCGCCGGGTGGCAAATCAACGATTCGGTGGCGGTGATACCGAACACCATAAGCCGGGCGAAGATAAAGACCGCCGGTAACGACAACCGCATAGGGTTGACGGCTGGTTACAACATTTTGCGCCGAAACCCGTAAGAGCCATCTCCCCAATGGTGGTGAGTTTATCCGGAATATTTCCAAGGGATTTAAGTTATCAAAGGGTTGAGATGGATTTCTCACCGACTGACCACCCGAATATATATTCCCCCGATAGAAACCGCCATCCGGGGCAAAAAGTTCACAGTCAAGGTTATTGATTAAACAGGGGTTAGCACCGGGGGCGGCCGCGGTATCAGTCCAGACAACCGCCACCCGTAGAGGAATCGCATCGTTAACCTCAAACTCATATTCCCGATATTGACCGGTGCTTAAACCAACCGTATCATCGTTAAGGAAAAGTTTTCTCCGATCCGGCGTCGGATTTGAGAAATAAAGGACCGAGTCAATATTCAATCTTCCCCAGCCGACATATTCCGAGGGGATTGTATAGGAGCCAATATTTGGGTCAGCGGAAACCAAGACGCATGCCTTTAATAAGGCAGCGGAGACATAGCCAAAAGAATCGTCGGGATTTCTTGCCCCGGTAGGATAGAAGCCTTTCTTCAAATATTCCCGGATAAGACCAATACTCCCGTTAACGCATGGTGCGGCCATACTTGTGCCGGACATTGAGACATAACTGTTCTGAGTACTCCTCTGAGCGGAATAGATTCCTTCACCGGGAACCGCGATATCTGGTTTTATCCGGTTGTCTGAGGCCGGTCCACGCGAAGAAAAGGAAGAGAGGATTGTGGAATTGAGACCGTTCTGTAAAGAGGCGCAGGCGATTATTGACTTGGAGTTTCCCGGTTCGGTAATTCGGTATTGCGAACCCTGCCCCTGATTACCACAGGACTTAATCAAGACCACATCCTTGTTTCTCCAACAGAAGACATCAGTTGAAGCACTGGCATTGGTATATTGCCCCATTGTTCCCGTCCACCAAGAGTTGGAGATGGTTCTGGCTCTTAACGAGGGATTTCTTAACCAGTTGGTCAGCATATTAAAAGGTCCGGTTAAGTCCCAACCGGTTGGTTGTGGAATTGGGGAAAGCACCGCCAGCCTGCCTCCCTTAGAATGGCCGTCATTCGGATTCGTGCCACCATTTATTGAGTCGTTGCCGCCAATCGTCCCTGCCACATGAGTGCCGTGCCCGTCTGGGTCGCCAACTCCCCGGTAGGTATAATTTTTGAATAGCGCAACCTTCCGGTGCGTAGGAAATTCCCCGGTATCGGTTATTGGAACCGAAGGGTCAAGGAATGCCCAGTGATTAACATCAAGACCGGTATCGGTAAAACCGAGAATCTCTTCTACACCGTAAACTCCCTGGTCCCAGATGCGCCTGACATTCTCTGACCAGGTCTGAACTACCCACTGACATTTCTCATTCTCCAATTCCGGTGGGTGCCATTCTTCAATTGAAAAGACATAAGGTAGTTTGGCAATCGCCAACACCTGCTCTCTGGAACAATCAACCTCAATTACCTTAAAATCCTCTGAGACCGACCAGCGGACAATCTCACAACCTAAAAGGGATAAATCGGAAATCGCTGCTGAAATATCTTCCGGATAGAATAGAGAAACGGTTGCTCGACCGAAACCGGTTTCTTTTAGGGTTTGGGAATGGAACTTATATCCCGGTTGATAAATCCCTACCCAGCGGATGAAGGGAAAGTTTTCCAACTCCTTCTTTTGGTCTCGGGTCATCTTGGCAAATGCTAAATAGCGAGAGTGGAAACCGACAAATAAGACGCCGCGCCTTCTAATCTCTTCAATTCTCTCACGATAAACTGGACCGGCGAACTGGATTAAATAATATCCAGTTCCATCCCCGGGATAATCCAATAGGATTAATTCACTATCAAGCGGTGGTCTTTCAATTGCCGGGTCAAATTGAGCTCTGTCCCAGAACCCGATACGAAATTCATCCGGGCGAAATAATGGAAGGAACTCACCAAATCCTTGTGGTCTAAAAGGATTTTGGGCCGAAAATCCGTTAGTAAATCCACCAAGAATGACAAGCAGGAGGAGAAATCTTAATTGCCAAGCCGGACGACTTAACTTCATACTGCTCATCCTCTCTATTTTCATATTACCCTCCTTTTGCCAAAGATTAATGGATTAACTCTTACGGCTTAACTCCAATTAACTAATTTTATTTCTTATCCTTTATCACGATACTCTTCTTAAAACCTCCTTTCTCCATTATAAAGAATATCCCTTTCTTATCCATCTTTTCCGTCTTCCGACCGAGGGCATCATAGATGAGAATTCGGTTAGAGGTTTCGGTTCTGCTATGACTTGGTATTCGTGATTTAGGTTCTTTTTCTTCCCCTATCCCAACGCCATTATTTGTTCGCACCTCCATACTCTCCACTGCCCAATTCCCAGCCACATCATACGCAAACACCTTCACCCAGTAATTACCGTCCGGGAAGTTTTGGGTTGACCACTTACCGGAGGTATCGGCAATTTCAATTATGGAATCACCATCGGTATTCGTGATAATAAAATAATAATCCCGATTATTATAATCACCACGGGAGCGGCAGGTAGCGTCTTCCTTATAAACCGCCCGGATATCTTGGGTCCCGGATGGGGGGAGGGTATATTTAAATATTAAAGATAGAGTCTGGGGAATTACCCGATTCATACCGGTAATTGAATATTCTATCTTGTATGGTGCCAGTTTATCCCAGGTAGAATTGCCGGTTGACCAGCCGGTCTTATCATAAATCTTAGCAATTATATCAACATCACCGCTAAGGTTCATCGGGTCAAGATAGGTTGAAGAATTATTACGGCAGAAGGCGAATTTCTGACCAGGTCGGGCATTTTCAAAGGTAGGACTTACCGTATCGGTATTCGGATAAATTAAGGTTAAAGGATTTTGGATGAACCACCAGGTTGGACGTGAAGGATTTGACCTTCGCCATAACCTCCCGGTGTCGGAAATCCGGGCAAAGTGGATATGGTCAAAACCCGAGACCGGCCACGGAACTAAATAACCAATCACCTCCCCGGGAAGAACCGAATCGCCCTCTTCCTTATGGGGCCGCCTTGGGTCAATATGGGCATAAAGCCAACCCGGTGCTCTCCCGGTATAATTTAAGTTAGAGTCACAAATTGCCAGGCGCCAATGGTAATCCGCTTCAATCGTGAGCCAGGCTTTAACCCAACCTTTGGCGACCGCATAAACTGGCACACCCTGTTGGCCAGGGGTTATGATATCAATCCCATTATGAAAATAAGAAGAACCGCCATAGTTTTGAAAATTCCCCCAATTATTCCCTAAGGGGTGAGGTGCACTCTGCGGAGAGATTGGCCAGATATAGCCGGAGTCAGCCGAAACAAACTGCCCGGAACTAAAATAGAGGGTTAAGAAAAGAGAAATTATAAACATAGGACATCGTATCTCAATTTTTGGCAACTGTCAAGCGTACTGTTTCTAGACATGGTATCTACCCTAGAGAGATCTTTTGGATCCGGGACTTGAAAAGATTCTTAAAATCCTATAATCTCCCAATAAGGAGGAATTTATGGGTATTGCCGAAATCTATTATGAGAAGATCCGCTATGAAAAAGACCCGGTCCGGGTATGAGAAGATCCGCTATGAAAAAGACCCGGTCCGGGTAAGAAAGAGACTTATTGAAA
>Ga0209102_1000446_pt1 | contig 27361 bp, 26 predicted proteins | sample ConPoolayeHmetaG_FD_185483 | JGI IMG/M metagenome (GOLD analysis project Ga0209102, IMG submission 185483) | Hot spring microbial mat communities from California, USA to study Microbial Dark Matter (Phase II) - Cone Pool mat layer H metaG... ...
AAGGATTGAAACATTCAAAAATTTGAATCCCAGCTTGCGATTTCAGATTATGTTCAGAAGCTCCCTCCCTTAAAAAGGATAGGTAACATGATGATGTGATGCACCTCTTCCGGGAGTCTGTGATAGACTCCCGATTGAGAAATTCTTTCAAGGAGGTGACATCGTGACTTATGCCTGTATTGACCATCATCGTCAATACTCGCACATCGCATTGTTGGATGAGAAAGGGGAGGTAATGAGGTAAGGGAGAGTGGTCAATCTCCGGCGAGAGCTGGAGAGATCCATCCAAGGGACAAAGGATATCAAGGCAGTGATAGAGGTGGTAAGGTCGAGTTAGACGATGGTCGATGTTTTGGCTGATCTTGGCATTGAGATGACCGTGGCCCATCCGAAGGAAGTGAGAGCCAAGATAAAGACAGAAGAGCGGGATTCCTGGAAGATGGCCAATCTACTGCGGACAGGGTATATTCCTGAGGTCCAGAAGCGATGGGGGGAGAATCGCTCTTGACAGCGAGTGTTGCGTCAGCGGGCCTTTTACGTAGGGAAGGAGACATCGGTGAAGAACGGGCTGCGAGCGCTTTTGGCGCAACAGGGGGAAGAGAGCCGTTCAGAAGTGGAGCGGATGCCCAAGACAAACGCTTTGGTCAAGGAGTTTCATGAGAAGATGCCCACGGCCCGACTGATGCATACGGTTCCTGAATTTGGGGTATTTTTAGCGGTGTTGGTAGCGGAGGAGATCAAGGACATCGGACGGTTTGAGGAGGTAGGGAAATTCCACGCCTATGCTGGGCTGATTCCCTCGACTCATAGCTCAGGCGAGATGAGCTGCATGGCGAGTTCATCAAGGAAGGGAATCGCTGGTTGCGTTGGGGGCGCTGGAGGCGATCTGGCCGGGGCTCCGAGTTGATTTTGATCTTCGCTGCTATTATGATTAGATGAAAAGAAGAAAAGGAACTAACCCGGAAAAAGTTGCCACAGCGAGAAGGTTATTGACCATCTTCTACCGGATGCTCAAAGAGAATCATCCATTCATTCCTTATAAAAGATCATGGAAATGATACAAATCAGCGGCCTTTGGCAAATTCCTAACGGGACATGAGGGTCGCGTTCTTGGAATAGGTTAGGGGACCGAGACCTGATGTTAGCGTTGGGGTGAACTTAACGGTTTCGTTAAGAATACGGAGAGAAGGTGGTTAAAAGACCTAAAGAGAAGAAAGATGAAGAAAGGAGAAGAAAAGAAAAATAGTCTTTGCATCACATCATCAAAGAAGAAGGAAATTTGAGAGGGAATTATTCTTTCCATCGCTTCTGAAAAATCTCTCACTAAGCCCGGTTCATATTCGATGGTTGTCAATCCTGCGGTTGAACCAGGGATGAAAATGGTGAGAATACCATTTTTTAGTCCACAGCGCGCAAGACTTCTTGAAACTTCTCTAGTGATGTCTTTTATGTCATTGAAACCTCTTGTTGAAAAACCAAGAGAATCGCTCACGACTTTCATCTCACTTACTCCTTTAAAATTAATCTCTATCTCTTGATTGATTCTCGCTCAGGTGATTATAAGCTAGTAAAGAATTAAGTTAATAGCCAGCCTCTTGGTTAAAGCATGAAGGCTCTCTCTTTAAGTGTTTTGCTTAATCTTTATCCTGCAAAATAAAATAATCTCTTATTTCCTTTCCTTTTTCCAATTTTCGAAGTTCACACTTTAACCACTAAGAAGGAGCTTCTCTAAAATCAGAAAACTGGCATGGGACGGGGGAAAAAGAGTTTTTCATAAAGACCGAGGGCATAGCGGTCTGTCATCCCGGCTATGAAATCCCCCACTCTCTTTTCTAGAGAATCACCTTTGGGATAGGGCTTCACATAATCTTCAGGTGCCTTGAGGATATATTCGTATAAGTCACAGATAATTTTCTCTGTTTTCTCGAGTTCAATGCGAGACTCCCGGCTGAAATAAACCCTCTCATACAGGAACTCACGAAGTCCCTCAAGAGCCTCAAAAACCTCTTTACTCATGGATATTCTTTCCATTCCTAGTTTAAGGCTCTCTCGAATCACGTCTTCGACCATCCTATCAATCCTTGAAGCGTGCCATTTACCCAGAGTCTTTATTAAGTGAGAGGGAATTTCTTCTTCTCTGATTATTTTTGCTCTGGTTGCATCATCAAGATCATGGTTGACATAGGCAATAATGTCAGAGACTCTAACAACCTGCCCTTCAAGAGTTGAAGGCATTTCCTCTGTTCTTGTTTCAAAAATTTTTCCCATTCCTTTGGAATGCTTCAAAATTCCATCTCTCACTTCATAGGTAAGATTCAATCCTTTTCCCTCATACTCAAGCTTCTCTACGACCCGGAGACTCTGTTCATAATGGCTGAAACCTCCAGGAAGAAGGCGGGCAAGTGTCTCCTCACCTGCATGACCGAAAGGAGTATGTCCTAAATCATGACCAAGGGCAATGGCTTCAGTGAGGTCCTCATTCAGCCTCAATGCCTTGGCGATGGTTCGGGCTATCTGAGATACCTCAAGGGTATGAGTGAGTCTTGTCCTGTAGTGGTCGCCGTAGGGTGCCAGGAAAACCTGGGTCTTGTGCTTTAGCCTGCGAAAAGATTTTGAATGGATGATACGGTCTCGGTCTCTCTGAAATGATGTCCTGAAGGCATGGGGAGCCTCTGGCCGTTCCCTTCCTCTCGTCAACGAACTGAGACAGGCTTTCTCTGAGAGGGTTTCCCTCTCAATTGCTTCAAGTCTCTCTCTAATAGTCTCCATTAAAAACTCAAGTGCCAAATTTCAGTCTTCAGGGATTTTAGGTTTTCTAATTCCTCCTTGTTCACCCTTTTTCTTCAGGGCTTCACAAAAACATAATTCAGATTTCCGTTGGGGAGTTTATTGGGAACTGTCTTCAATTCCATCCCTATTTTTATTTCTTCCCAAGGAATATCATTTGAGATTCTTCCAAAAACCTTGAATTCTCCGTAATCCACAACCGCAATCACATAGGGAAGGTCGCCTTCAAAACCAGATGGTGCATACTTCAACCTGCTGAATGCTTCAAGTCTTCCCGCCTCGCTTACCTCAAACCATTCCATGTTGCTCGCCAGACATCTGTAACAGTCTGCGCGGGGAGGGAAGAAACGCTTGCCGCAATCGCAACACCTTGTCCCCATAACTTTTCCCTGTTCCAGATAGTCTATGAAGTCATTAACCTTGGTCACAGAGGTAAAACTAACTGTTCCAAATTTCTTGAAACGGTCGTCTATCTCTTGTTTACTGCTCATTTTCTTACCTCCCGAGGATGGTTACAACTCCATAAAGACCAACACCTCCGATATTATGGACGAGTCCTATCTCGGGGCTCTTGACCTGCATCTCTCCTGCCTCCTCTCTTAACTCAAGCACAATAGTCCGAATCTGCGAACCTCCTGTAGCACCTATGGGATGCCCCTTCGAGAGAAGACCTCCATCTACATTCACCGGAATGCTTCCTTCCTTGTAGGTCTCCTTGCTCTTTAAAAGCTCCTTTCCTTCTCCTGGTTTGGCGAAACCAAGGTCCTCATAGGCCATTATCTCGGAGATCGTGAAGCAATCATGTACTTCTGCCACATCGATGTCTTCAGGGCCTACCCCAGCCATACGATAAGCCTTTTCTGCCGCCTCCCTGGCAACCGAAAGCCCCGTGAAAGAATCCCTCCCCGACATATTCACTGAGGCTGAAGCTGCGCCAAGACCCAGAATCCAGACAGGTTTCTTGGAGAGTGTCTTTGCTCGCCTTTCACTGGCGACGATGATGCAGGAGCTTCCATCTGCGTTAGCGCAACAATCGCCAACCCTCAGCGGACTTGCCACCTCTCCCGACATGAAGTGATTAGGGTCCTGGAACATCTCAAGAGTGACAGGCTTTCTATAGAGGGCCTTCTCGTTTATCTGCCCATAAAGAGAGCTCTTTACTCTGACGAGGGCAAGGTCTTCGAGGGTCGTCCCGAACTTTTCCATGTGAGCCCTGGCAAACATGGCATAATATGCAGGCATCATCGTCCCGAAAGGGCTTTCCCACTGAATATCGGCACCGCGACCCATTCTTTCCTGGGATTCGGCTGAAGAAATTTCTGACATCTTCTGAAAACCGATGACAGCCACCACCTCATGCAGACCGGATTTGATGAGTGCATAGGCCATTCTTAAACCCATGCTTGTCGAAGAACAGAGGCTCTCAAGATAAAAAGTTGGCTGGGGAGTGAGGCCAAGATATTCTGCAAAAACTCCGGAAGGAGAACGTTGCTTGTCATATTCTGGAGCAGAGCAAACTATAGAGGCATCGATCTCTGTGGTTGATATCCCTGCGTCTTTCATCGCTTCTCTGAAGCCTTCAAAGGCAAGCTCCCTTATGGAGCCCGAATATCCGCGGACAAAAGCACTCTGGCCTACACCTATTATTCCCACTTTTCCCATTTTCATCCTCCTCATGATTTTCACTTTTCCTGATGCTCAGATATACTGACCACCGTCCACCTTTATGATTTCTCCCGTGATGTGACGTGCCTTTTCTGTACACAGAAAAGTCACTAAGTAAGCAACATCTTCTGGCTTCCCAAGCTCATCGAAGACAGTTTCAGCCTTTGACCTCTGCTTGAAATCTTCAGGCATGGACTTAATCATTTCCGTCTCAATGAGCCCTGGTGCCACTGCGTTTACATTAACCCTGTATTTTCCAAGCTCCTTAGCCACGGTCTTCGTCAAGGCTATTACCCCACCTTTTGCTGCCGTGTAATTTGCCTGGCCGAACCTACCCCTCATTCCATTTATAGAAGTTACATTCACAATCTTACCCGAACCTTGTTCTTTAAAAATCGGGGCGACTCCTCTTATAAAGTTGAATGTTCCTTTGAGGTCAACGTTTATCACCGTATCCCATTGCTCCTCGCTCATCTTCCACACCACTCCATCCCAGTTCATGCCGGCATTGTTCACCAGAATATCGATTCTTCCAAACTCTTCAACCACCTTTGCACAGAGTTCTTGAACTGCCTTAAAATCAGAAACATCAATCTTATAGGCCTTTGCCCGACGACCGAGTGACTCAATCTCTTTGACAATTTTCATCGCCTCTTCTTCGTGCTTACGGTAAGTTAAGGCAACATCAGCCCCATTTCGAGCGAGATCAAGAGAGATTGCTGTACCGATTCCCTGACTTCCTCCTGTGACAAGGGCTACCTTCCCTTCTAAGTCCATTTTCTCCTCCTTTAAATCCTTTAAAATTTAGACTTGTTTAGGAAAAAATTCTAAATCAGAAAGAAATATTTTCTTTGCCTCTCCAATGATAGACCCCAGCCCTCTTTTCTTTTTGTTTTTCCCTCCTCATCCTTGGGACCTTTTAAATGGGCCAGGGCTCATTTTTCTGCACCTGAGCAATAAGGATTTCAGGAATGGGAAAGTTTATCTCCCTCCTGTGGGAAAGTTCCATCCTCTCGGTTACAATCTCCATTGCCTTTCTGATTCCCATCCTGTTCATAAGGCTAAATGGGCCCTCTTTAAAGGAGAGAGCTAACTGGCATAATCTATCGACATCCCTCATCCTAGCCACTCCGGCGTTTACCACTTCACAGGCAGTCATGAAGGAAACCGCAAGAAATCTCTGCTTAAGTATTTCGACAAGCATGAAGTCCTCGGACTTTCTTCCCTCAACTTCCTCGCTCAACCAAAAAAGCTTTGACTCATCTTGGCTTTTCTCATACTCCACAAGTTTTCTCCTGCAACTTTGCGAAGGAGTGAAGAAATTTTCATAAGTCTTGAAGATCTGGTCAGAGGGATTTGAAGAACCTGAAAAAGAATTCATAGTAACCACACTGTGGAAGATTCCGCTTTTTTCCATCAGCCTTAGAAAACCGAAGGGCAATTCAAAAGCCTCCTTTCCGGCCTCTTCGATGCTCAATACATCAAAACCATCGTCAAGCATCCTTGTTGCCTCAAGCATGAGGGCCGAGCAGATTATCCACGTCGAACCTCCCCTCCGGAATTTCTGAAGACGAACTGGTTCCTTTCCTGCAAGCTTCAGGTAATCTTCACCTCTCTCAAGGTCCTCAAGAGAAACCTGAGAAGAGCCTGCATATTCCACGGCGCGACTCTCGTTTGCCGGGAAAAAGAAATGCATCCAGATTATGCCCTCTGACCTATTTATTTCCCGAGTAAAGCTCTCTACATCAAGAGATGAAGTAGTCGAGCAAAGGATGACGCCCTCAGGACAGAGCCTTTGCAGCTCGCTGAAAATCATTTTTTTTGTCTCTTCGTCCTCCTCTGCAGATTCTATCACAAGCTTTAAATTCTTTCCCAAACACGCTTCCTCATAGCTTGAGGTCGTGAAGACCCTTTGCTTCGCTTCTGAAGCTTGAAAGGACTCAAGTATTCCTTTCTTTCTCAAAGACTCGAACCCTTCTTCAATCTTTTCCCTTGCCCTCTCCAGAGCCTCATCACTTATATCCACTAGACAGACATTCATCCCCTTTTGACTGAAAACCTGGGCTATTCCTGTTCCCATTCTCCCTGCCCCGATGATGGAGACTTCTATTTTTTCGGGGGAAATCGATTTCATCTTCTCTACCTTCATTCTTTTGGCTTGGGTAGAACGGCTTCTTTCAGGGCTTCGTCGAACTCCTTTCCCTGGGCGATCAGCTGTCTATATTTGATGAAGTCAATCACATCCTGACCGGTAATTTTTTTTGTGTTGAAGGCATGAAATCCGAGGAAGGCTTCTGTCATCATGTTCACTGAAAGCCAATGCCTGTTGTAGTTCTTGGCAATATCCCAGAAATATTTTTTCTTTGCTCTCACGCTTTCGATAGATTTAATCAAACAGCCGGGGAAAAGGTTTGCGAATCTCCACACAACTTCATCCACAGCTTTATCGAGGAGTTCAAAGTCGATTTGAGCACTCTTGAGGAATTCCCTCGCCCTCTTCCCTCCCTCCCCTGTCAAAAACTCTCCGTATACAACCTCTCCATCTTCGATGTATCTATCAGTGATTACTGCTGGGTTGCGGATGAACTTCCCTTCTTGTTTTATCACGGGAACAACCCGGCTTATAAGACCCAATCTTTTCATCTTGTAGGCGCTCCACAGCTCGCAAGAAACACAGCTCCATATGGCATCTTCGATGCTCAGAAACCAAGGGAGGAAGTCTGATGAACCGCCATCTGGCGCAGAGCCATGTCTCGGTCCAGCTTGACCAAAAACAGCAGTGTCGGCAGAAAGAGTAAAATCGCAGGCCATTCCAATCTCTTGGCCTCCTGCAACCCTCATCCCGTTCACTCGACAGATAGTAGGCTTCTTACACATGAGGATTGAGTCAACCATCCCGTTGAAAAGGTCCATGTATTCGCCGTACTCGTGCGGTCTACCTGCATAGTATTCGGCATATTCTTTCGTGTTCCCCCCAGTGCAGAAGGCCCTGTCACCCACAGCGGTAAAGACAACGGCAACCACACTTCTATCGAGGGAAGCATTCTGGAAGCCGGCGATCACACCTTTAACCATCTTGGTGGTGTAGGAATTGTACTGGGCAGGGTTATTGAGGATGATCCAGGCCGTATAGAGCCCTTCGATCTCCTTACCTGAAGGGTCGAAAAGCGGTCTTTTTTCATACATGGTACAGGGAGGCTCTTTTCCCCAGTGCTCCTCCCCCCAGAGTAAATGATCCTTAATTTCTTCATCTTTTTTAAGCCATTCTAATCCCATATTTTCCTCCTTTCGTCATGGTTTTGCTATTAAACTTAATTTCTTTTTCAAGGCTTCTGTGAATTCAGCCTCGATTTTCTTCGCCTTTGCTTTGAGTATTCTATCGCCAAACATCGCTAGTTTCCCTGCGATGTTGGCATTACAGACGTAGGAAACCTCAACCTCATTATCACCCACTTCCCTGAGGTCAATTGTAGTCTTCTGGGTGAAGCGTCCTGCCTTCCCAATATCCTCTCCTTCCCCCTTCATCTCCACATGGTATGGGGCTGAAACCTCGGTGATGATACTCTTGAATTTGAAACGCACAGAGATAGGCCCAACCTTCTGCTTAACTACACATTCATATCTCTTGTCATCCAGGCGTTCAATTCTCTCTGCTCCGGGGATACATTCTTGCAAAGTTTCAGGATTCATCACCGTCTCCCACAGAGTCTGAATCGGTGCATTTACCTTGAATTTTCCCTCAATTATCATCCTTTCCTCCTCTCATTCCTCCACTCTCTCCGCCTCCTTCTCCAGAAGATCAGCCAAGATTCTGTATCCCCTGTTTCCCGGTCCCATGGTTTGAATGAGTAAGAGCTCGACGAAATTTAAACCTTTAGAATTAACCCATTCCTTATGCGCCTGGTCTCCTGTGCCGAAGATGTGCCGGGCAAGCTCCATGGTTTGAGGCCAGATCTTCCCGCAGGTAGGGCACTTATATCCCCTCATTTCTCCCCTCATCCTCCTTTTTATTTTCTTTTTCTTTGATAGCCTTGAGGACCTTCTCGGCAGTGAGGGGCAAATTCTTGATGCTCACTCCCACCGCTCTGTAGACGGCGTTAGCCACCGCACCCGCAGTGGGATTCGTAAGACCCTCTCCTGCTTCCTTTGCTCCGAAGGGTCCTTCAGGTTCGTATGTCTCAACTTCCATTACTTCTGTCTTTGGCATATCGGGTGCCCTTAAAATTTTATAATCGACGAGATTAGGATTGAGTATCTTCCCTTCATCCATGGGAAGGTCTTCTGTGAAACCATATCCTGCAGCCATGGCAATGGCACCCTCGAGCTGACCCTGAACTCCAAGAGGGTTGATGACCTGGCCACAATCATGAGCTGTGACACAATTGTGGAGAATAATCTTGCCTGTTTCTTGCTCGACCTCTACCTCTACGGCCTGGACTCCAAAGCTATAGGCAGGGGAAATCATCCCTTTGCGATGCGGGGTATAATGCCCCCTCCCTATGATGGGTTGCCCATCCTTTCCTCTTATCGCCTCTTTGACCACATCAAAGTATGATAATCCCCTTTCAGGACGAGCGATGAGATGAACCCAGCGGTCCTTGATATCCAGGTCATAAACGATATTGGGAGAGAGCTTTGCCGCAGCAAACTCAAGAATCTGACGCTTTGCATCTGCTGCAGCCATCTTGACTGCATTCCCCTGCATAAGAGTTTCCCGGCTCCCCCAGGCTCCCAGGTCTACAGGACAGATATCGGTATCTCCCATATGAATCCTGATATCCTCAACCCTCACACCTAGCTCTTCTGCGCATATCATGGCCAGGGTTGTGTTTGAACCCTGACCCATATCCTGAGAGCCAACGAAGAGGTCGACTTTTCCGTCTATATTTATTTTTACCAGGGCGGAGGAGAACGCATAGGGAGTATCAAACCAGTTGAAGATTCCTCCCGACATGAAGCCATAAGCGGCTATTCCAATCCCCCTGTGGGGGGGAAGTTCCCCTCGCTTCTTTATCCACTCCTCAATCCTGTCTAAACATTCTCTCAGACCACAGCTTTGAATCCAGGCCTGTCCCGGAACCTCATAGCCTGGATACATCGCATTCTTCCTTCTTATCTCGATAGAATCGATACCCAGCTCATCGGCGATTAGCTCAATCTGGGTTTCGGCACAGAATGTAGCCTGAGGTGCCCCAAAGCCTCGCATGGCTGAGGTTGGCTCAGTGTTTGTGTATACTCGATAACCATCATAGCGATAATTAGGCCAGACATAAGGAAATGCCTGAAAGAAACCGGTGAGATAGAGCGCAGTAGCACCCATAGCAGTGTAGGCTCCTCCTTCCGTGAACACTCGAGCTTCCTTGGCCACAAATCTTCCGTCTTTTTTCACTCCGGTTCTTAAATAATAGAACATGGGAGTGCGACGTTTGGTAGCCATAAATTCTTCCTCACGATTTAAAACAATCTTCACAGGTCTCCTAAGCTTCATCGAAAGAAGCGCACTGCAGAATTGAGCAGAGTCAAGCTCAAACTTGCTCCCGAATCCTCCTCCTGTGTAGCGGGAGATGACGCGGATATCGCTTTCTCGAAGCCCTAGCATATCAGCAAGCAAAACCTGGATGTAGTAATGGGACTGGGTCGAGGTCCAGAGGGTAAGTTTTCCTTCAGGAGTAAAGCTCGCCACAGCACAATGGGTCTCCATGCAGACATGGGCTTGAGAGGAGCAGCGAAACCAATCTTCCCTTACATAATCAGATTGCTTGAACCCTTCATCCACATCTCCCCATTCAATGTGCCGGGTGACATTTATGTTGCGTTCTGCGTTCTCGTGAAGTTGAGGGGCGCCTTCTTTTATTGCTTCTATGGGCTCAAAAACGGCAGGAAGGATTTCATATTCCACATCGATTAAATCAAGAGCCTCTTCAGCCGTATCTTCATCCACAGCGGCCACTGCTGCCACTGGCTCTCCAATATATCTAACTTTTTCTCGGGCAAGGATTTCCTCATCACACAGCTCCTTGTAACGTCTCCAGATCCCCTGTTTTACCCCCCGTGTATCTTTTCCGGTAACCACAGCCTTAACTCCAGGAAGTTTTTCGGCCCTGCTGGTGTCTATTTTCAGAATCCGGGCATGAGGATAGGGGCTTCTCAAGATTTTTCCATAAAGCATTTGGGGGAGCTTTATGTCAAAGGTGTATTTTGCCCTACCCGTTATTTTTGCCACCCCATCAATATTGTGGATGGGAGTGTTGATTACCGTGTATTTCTTCCTCATTTCTCCTCCTCTCTGTACTTTCCCTCTGCCACTGCCTTTATCGCTCTCACAATGCTGTTGTAGCCCGTGCAACGGCAGAGATTCCCATGAATACCGCCCCTGATTTCTTCTTCGCTTGGATTAGGATTTTCACGAAGGAGTGCTACGGCGGAAATCAGCATTCCTGGGGTACAGAATCCACATTGAAAGGCGCCATGATCGAGAAAGGAAATCTGGAGAGGGCTTAGTCTCCCACTATTTTCAAGCCCTTCTACGGTTATTATTTCCGCTCCGTCAGCCTGAAGGGCAAGCACCGAACAGGATTTAACCGAATGACCGTTAAGCAGTACGGTGCAGGCGCCACAGGAACCTGTGTTACAGCCTCTTTTAGTCCCCGTAAGCTCAAGCTCATCCCTGAGAACCTCTACCAAGAGCTTCTTGGGTTTTATGTAAAGCTCATAGTAATCACCATTTACTTTTATTCTGATCAATCTCTTTTCCATCTTATCCTCCTTTATTCTCTGCCAATTCTTTCGCCTTCGCCCATGCCCTGCCCACAATTTTCTTCACCAGAAATTTCACCAAGTATCTGCGGTATTCTTCACTGGCATGGATGTCTGAGACAGGTTCTGACTCTCTTGACGCCTCTTCTCCTGCTTTTTCAAGGAGTTTCGAATCAATCTTTTCGCCGCAAAGCACCTTCTCTGCTTTCTTCGCCCTCAGCGGCTTGGGAGCTGCCCCACCGAGGACAATTCTTGCTTCCCTGCATCTTAAGCCATCATCAAGATTAATCAAACCTGCGACTGACACAATTCCCTGATCGCTCTTGAGGATGGTGAATTTCTCATAATAGACACCTGTTTGTTCAGGGATTGGGGGAACTTCAATTTCTCGCAAGAGCTCATCCGGAGCAAGAGTAGTCTCAAAGAAATCGAGAAAGAAGTCCTCAAGCTCAAGTACACGTTTCTCTTCTTTTTTCTGAAGGATAACCTTTGCCTTCATCGCTATGAGCACAGGAGCTGGGTCGCCAGCAGGGTCTGCATGAGCCAGGTTGCCTCCTATTGTCCCCCAGTTTCTTGTCTGAATAGAGGCAAGGTTTTTCTCCATCTCCGCAAGCAGTGGAAAATGCTCTTTAATCAGGGGAGACTTTTCTATTGTTCTGTGAGTGGTTGTGGCGCCGAGTCTGAGCCCTTTCTCAGCGGTAAGTTCAACGAAATTAAGCTCCTCAAGGCCCTTTATATCTATCAGGAATTCAGGTTGAACGAGTCCCTGCCGCATGAGAATCAGCAGGGATTGACCTCCACAGAGTATTTTTGCTCTTTCTCCATATCGAGCTAGATAATCCAAGGCCTCAGGCAAACTCCCCGCCCTCAAATACTCAAAGTCTCTAATCATTCCTTCCTCCTTTCTGCAAAATCTCTGAGCATAAGCCATTTGGGACTGGGAATAAGTCTTTCTGGAAGTTCAAACTTTTCAAAGCCTTCTCTAAAAATTGAGAGAGCTTTTTTCTTTCTCTCATCAACCTCATCTTTCAGAGAGCCGCCGTAGCTCGGATATAAGCACAGATAGTGATGCCTTCCCCTGTAGAGCGAACATTCACGGCAGGCTTTTTTCGAGAAAGGACAGAGCATCTTTATTTTCGTCATCAAGAAGGATTCCCTCTCGCTAAGATTTTCATTTATAAAAAATTTTAAAATAAATTGACGATGAAAGAGATAATCTAAAAATGGATTCTTTGTCAAGGAAATGGAAAGCTTAAATTACATCTTCTGAAGATTCATTCATTTTAAAATCTTTCGCCCTCTTGTTCTCTCTCTTTTCTAAGAGAAGATTTTGCGGACCACAATTTTTCACCCTCCCTCTATCCAGAGGGAGGAGGAATTTTCTCTGCTTTGGCTAAGGATGTTCAACTAACATAGGACAAAATAAGGGGTGTCTTAGGGATGAGATTTGTTATTTTGTTGAAAAAAAAAGGAAATTTGGTATCATAAATTATCCCTTTTAAATAATAATAAGGAGGTCTAATGGGTAAAAGAAATATCGTCATCATGCCCGGCGACGGAATAGGAAAAGTAGTTCTTCCCGAAGCCCTCAGAGTTCTTGAGGCTGTGGGGTTTGAGGCCAATTACATCCATGCAGATGTGGGGTGGGAATTCTGGTGCAAGGAAGGTAATCCGCTTCCAAAGCGCACCCTTGAGCTCCTCGAAAAACATCGCATCGGTCTTTTTGGGGCCATAACTTCAAAGCCCAAGGAACAAGCTGCAAAAGAATTAAACCCTGAACTTCAGGGGAAGGGTTATGTTTATTACAGCCCTATTGTCGGGCTCAGACAACACTTCAACCTTGATATCTGTATTCGACCCTGCCGTTCTTTCAAGGGAAACCCTCTAAACTTCGTGAAAAGGGTAAACAATACTTGCTATGAGCCGGAGATTGATGTCGTTGTTTTCCGCCAGAACACAGAATGCCTCTATTGCGGAGTGGAATGGACTAATCCCCCTGATGTCGTGCGCAAGGCTTTAGAGACTCACCCCAAAATGGCGGCATTTAAGGATGTGCCGAGCGAGGATTTAGCCCTTTCCTGCCGTATTTTTTCAAGGCAGGCCTGCCAGAGAATAGTCCTTGAAGCCTTCAAGTATGCCCGTAAGTTTGGATATAAGAGTGTCACTGTCTGTGAGAAACCGAATGTCATCCGTGAGACCTCAGGAATGATGCTTGAAGAGGCAAGAAAAATAGCGCGTGACTTCCCTGAGATCCAGCTCTGGGAGACAAACATCGATGCCCAGATGATGTGGCTCAACAAGAATCCGGAAGATTATGGGGTGATAGTCTCGGGTAACATGTTCGGCGACATCGTAAGCGATGCCTTTGCCGGACTCGTCGGAGGCTTGGGATTTGCCAATAGCGCCAACTTGGGTAAAGATTGTGCCATTTTTGAACCAACTCATGGCTCTGCTCCAAAATATGAACATCTCAACCCCCCCATTGTCAACCCCATCGCCATGATTCTGAGCGCGTGTTTGATGCTTGAGTATCTTGAGGAGATTGAAAAGGCAAGGAGAATAAGAGAGGCAATAAGTGCCGTGATTGCTGAGGGAAAGGTAAGGACCTACGACATGCTCCGGCTGGTTGGTGGCCCAGATGTGATCGCAAAGGGAGCAGCTTCCACTACCCAAATGACAGATGCCATAATCGAAAAACTCTAATCTCTCTTTTCCGCTCAGTTTGAAATGAAGAATCATCCGAGGTGATTCATGAAACAGAAAATTGAAAGCCTATTTAAAAATCAACTAGAAAAAATAAAAAACTTGACGCTTCGAGAAAAGGTTGTTGCAGTCTGGGAAGAGGCTGCCTTAAAGGGAGGATGGAAAGAGGGAGACCTGGAGGAGATCCCCTTTACCCTTCTCACAGATTCAAAAGGAGTAAATCTCATCGAACATACCCTTGCTGTAACAGAAGGAGCAGTGGGGCTGGCACGCTCGATGATAGAAAACTACCGAAAAATGCCCTTCGAGATAGACTTTGACCTGCTCATTGCAGGAGGGCTCCTCCATGATGTGGGGAAACTCCTTGAGATAGAAAAGACAGCGGAGGGAAAATATCAGAATAGCAGAAAGGGTAAATGCGCAAGGCATCCTATTTCTGGAGCTATACTTGTGGCCCAGGCCGGACTTCCCGATGACATAATCAACATCGTTGCCTGTCACGCCAAAGAAGGTGAAGGAAGGCCGAAAAGAGTGGAAACCGTGTTAATTCACCAAGCTGACTTCGCAACCTTCGACCCCCTTGTACTTTTGGAAAAAAAGCAGTTAATCGTCTGAGACAAGGAGGAGTAAATGGGTAAGACAATCATCGAAAAAATTATTGCGCGTCACTCAAACCAGGGAGTAAAAGCAGGGGATACAGTTGACATGGAAGTTGATGCCCGGATTGCGCGCGATTTTGGCGGAGCAAATGTGGTCCAGCATCTTGAAGAATATGGACTCACGGTCAATGACCCGCAAAAGACTTATTTCACCTTTGACTGCAATCCAGGAGGCTCATCCCAGAAGTATGCGACCAATCAGCAGCTCTGTAGAGAATTTGCCCGAAGGCATGGAATAAAAGTCTATGACATTGAAGCAGGAATAGGAACTCATATCGCCATAGATGAAGGACTCGTATCTCCAGGAGAAACTCTTGTCTCCACCGATTCCCATGCAAACCTTGTGGGAGCCATCGGTGCCTTCGGTCAGGGAATGGGGGATCAGGACATTGCTTATGCCTTCTGGAGGGGAAAGATATGGTTCAAGGTGCCGCCCACGGTTAAAATAGTTCTTAAAGGCAAGCCTTCAGAGCAGGTAACGCCAAAAGATGTGGTGCTTTCGATGTTGAAAAGGCTGGGAGCGAGCGGGCTCCTGGGATTTGCCTGTGAATTCTACGGGGATTATGTAGATGGACTGGGACTTTCTGGCAGAATAACGATTGCCTCTATGATGACTGAGATGGGAGGAATATGCGCCTTTTTTCCCCCAAACGATGAAGTCCTCGCTTACTGTAACGCAGTGAGTCAAAAGAAGTTCACACCCTGTTACGCAGACCATGATGCAAGCTATGCAAAGACTATTGAGTTTGAGCTCGATGGACTCGTCCCCCTCATCTCAAGACCGGGGCATCCGGAAGATGTGGTGCCTGTCAACGAAGTTGCAGGAAAAAAGATTGACTCAGTTTTCATCGGGAGCTGCACAAACGGACGCCTGGAAGACCTTGCTCTTGCAGCCTCTCTCCTCAGCCAGAGAAAGGTCGCTCCGGGTGTGGTCCTGAAAGTCGTGCCCTCGACTGATAAGATCTGGCAGAAGGCACTTAGAGAGGGGTTAATCTCGATTTTTAAAGAGGCAGGAGCACTAGTGGGCAATGCAGGTTGTGCCGGATGTGCAGAAGGGCAAATAGGTCAGAATGGACCTGGAGAGGTTACAGTCAGTACCGGAAATCGTAATTTTAGTGGGAAACAGGGAAAAGGGGATGTCTACCTTGCTTCTCCCTTGACTGCAGCTGCTTCAGCCGTAGCAGGACACATCACGACTGCAGACAGAATCCCCGAAAAACCTTCTCTCTTTAAGGCTCAGCTCGAAATTAAAACCAAAAAAGAAGAAGCTCCGCTTAAAAGAGAGAAAAAACTCACCACAATCAGAGGAAGAGTTTGGGTCATAAGGAAAAGTAATATCGACACAGACATGATCTACCATAATCGTTATTTAACAGTAACCAACCTTGAGGAAATGGGGCAGTATGCATTTTCAAACCTTGAAGGCTGGAAAGACTTCCCCCAAAAAGCAAGGCCGGGCGATATAATCGTCGTGGAAGGAGAGAATTTTGGCTGCGGTTCAAGTCGGCAGCAGGCTGTGGATTGTTTTAAAGCTCTGGGCATAAGCCTCATCATCGCTAAATCATTTGGTGCAATCTACGAGAGAAACGCTATAAATTCTGGATTCCCAATCATTCAGGCAAAGAACATCCAGGAACTAAGCCTCAAGGATGGGGAGGAGATTGAGGTTGACCTCCTCAGCGGCGAGGTCAGAAAGTCATCAACGAAAGAAAGGATTCAAGCCAACCCATTCTCAAAAGTCCAGTTTGAAATTTATGAGCGTGGAGGGTTACTCAATCCTTGAGAAAAAATCGTGAGTGAAGTCACTCTTTGAGGTTTAAGAGTAAAAACTGAATGGAGAGAATGGAGGAAAAAATAATTTTGAGGAGGAAAAAATGAAGACTGAGGTAGAAGTGGGGAAAAAAAACACTGATTCTGACTGTTGGATTTTGTTCGAAAAAAAAGAAAGCGGTGGACTTAAAATAGAGGTAAAAAGCAAAGTTAGTTCGATGTACGGTGAGGCAATCGTTCGCAGCGCAGAAGAGATGATGAAATTTTACGGAATCAGAAATGCTCGTCTCTACATCGAGGATGGAGGAAGCCTGCCCTTTGTCCTTGCGGCAAGGATTGAGGCTGCTATCAAAAAATGTTTCCCCGAGAAGAAAGAAGAGTTCTTAAAGCCCGTCCTCCCCCAAAATCTTTATCCTGTGCAAAGAGACAGATTCCGCAGAAGCCGTCTTTATGTTCCCGGCGACCAGCCCCGGCTCATCATCAACGCCGGCCTCTTTAAACCCGATGGGATAATCCTTGACCTCGAAGATGCAGTGGCTCCTGCAGAAAAAGAATCTGCTAGATATATTGTCCGTAACGCTTTAAGAGAAGTTGATTTCATGGGTGCAGAAAGGATGGTGCGCATCAATCAACTTCCGCAAGGGCTTGAGGATCTAAATTTCATCGTCCCTCATGGCGTGCATACCATCCTCATTCCCAAATGCGAAGACCCTGAAACCGTAAAAGAAATTGACTCGAAGGTTCAATCTCTGCGTAAAGAAAAAAACATCAAGAATGAAGTCTTCCTCATGCCTATAATCGAAAGCGCCCTCGGAGTGATCAATGCTTACAGAATAGCCTCAGCCTCGACGAATAATGTGGCCCTCACCATAGGGCTTGAAGACTTCACCGCAGACATAGGGGCAGAAAGAACTCTCGAGGGAAAAGAAAGTTTTCTGGCAAGACTTGAAATTGTGCTTGCTGCCAGAGCCGCAGGCATCCAGCCTATCGATAGCGTTTTTTCTGATGTTGCGGATGAGGAAGGACTTCGAATAAGTGTCCTTGAAGCAAAATCCCTGGGTTTTGAAGGAAAAGGTTGCATCCATCCTTCACAGATTAAAATTGTGAACGAAGGGTTCTGCCCTTCTGATAAAGAAATAGAAAGGGCGATGAAAATAATCCTTGCCCTTGAAGAGGCTCAGAAAAAGGGAACAGGAGTGGTCGCCCTGGGAACAAAGATGATAGACCCTCCAGTAGTCAAACGCGCCGAACGAATCTTAAAGCTTGCCATAGAAAACAAGAAGATTCCGGTAAACTGGAGAGAGGAGGTCAAGAATGAAGGGAAAAATTAACGCAGCTGGGAGATGGGTTCCCGATAAAATAAACGATCAACCGGTCACCCCTTTCCAAGGTGTAGGGAAATACATCCCTACCGGAAGAAAAGCGGCTCCACCCATCGCTTCCTGTGCTCACTATCCACCCGATGGAAATAAAGTTGTTCCCAGTCTACGGGAGGCACTCGAGCGAGCAGGCCTCCGAGACGGAATGACAATTTCCACTCATCACCATTTCAGGGATGGAGATAAAGTTGCGGTTAAAATCTTCGATATTGCGGCAGAAATGGGGGTAAGAAACCTAAGATGGTTCCCAAGCGCTTCTTTCCCCTGCCAAGCCCCCCTCATCAAGCACCTCGAATCTGGTGTCATCCATCATATAGAAGGAAGCATGAACGGACCTCTAGGGGAATACTGTTCCCGGGGAAAGATGAAAGGCCAGGGAGTTCTTCGTTCTCATGGAGGGAGATACAGAGCAGTGCAGGATGGAGAGGTGCATATTGACATTGCCGTCATTGCTGCTCCCACGGCAGACCCTTTTGGAAATGCAAATGGACTCACGGGCAAATCAGCCTGCGGGCTTCTTGGTTTTGCCCTGGCTGATTCTCAGTATGCGGATAAGGTGATAGTGGTCACTGACAACCTCGTCCCCTTCCCCTGTATTCCCTGGCAGATTCACGGAAACTATGTAGATTATGTAGTGGTCATGGATGAAATAGGCGACCCATCCAAGATTGTCTCCGGCACGACTCAAATAACAAGGAGCCCGGCAAGATTGCTCATCGCAGAATCAATCGCCCGCTTCATTAAAGAAGCAGGGATAATGAAGAATGGCTTTTCGTTTCAAGCTGGCGCAGGGGGAATTGCTTTGGCATTTGTGATGTACCTCAAACAATACATGAAGGAAGCCAATGTCAAGGCTCGCTTTGTGAGAGGAGGAAGCACTAAATATCTCGTGGAGCTCCTCGAAGAGGGTCTCACAGATTACATCCTCGATGGTCAAACCTTCGACCTCGAAGGAGTCAGGTCAATGAGAGAAAATCCTCGCCACGTAAACACGAGCCCCTTCACTAGCTACAATTACCATGGCAAGGGAAATTTCGCTAGCATGGTGGATGTAGTTGTCCTCGGAGCCACAGAAATAGACGTAAATTTCAATGCAAATGTGGTCACCCATTCAGATGGGCTCCTCCTCCATGGAATAGGAGGATGGCAGGATTGTCTCTTCTCAAAATGCACAATCATTGGTGTCCCTTCCTTCCGCGATAGAATACCCGTCATTGTCGAGAGAGTCACCACTTTGTGTGGACCATCTGAACTAATCGACGTCGTGGTCACAGAAAAAGGAATCGCCATCAACCCCAAAAGGGAGGACCTCTTAAAAGCAGTCAAAAATTCTACTCTTCCTATAAAACCGATAGAAGATATAAAAAAAGAAGTTGAACAGATATGCGGAGGGCCACCCGCACCTCCTAAGGTAGATAAAAACCACGTCGTGGCAGCAATCCAGTGGGTTGATGGGACTGTTATAGATGTGGTTTACAGAGTCCTTGATTAAAGGAGGAGGATGAAATGGGAAAGACATTGATCGAGAAGATCATAGCCAGGGCTTCGGGAAAAGGAGAAGTAAAGGCGGGAGAAATAGTCTTTGCCTCCCCCTACCGAATCCTTTCCCACGATAACTCTGCAGCTATCTCAAAAATATTTAAAGAAATGGGTGCAGAGAGAGTCTGGGACCCAGAGCGTATCTTCATTGCCCTCGACCACGCCGTCCCTCCCTCGGATGAAAAGAAGGCTCTCAATCATAAACTCATCCGAGAATTTGTCAGAGCCCAAGGAATCAAGCACTTTTACGATTGTGGCGTGGGCATCTGCCATCAGGTCCTTCCCGAATATGGGCATGTCATCCCTGGGTCACTCATTCTGGGCTCAGATTCCCACACAACAACCCACGGAGCCTTCGCAGCTGCAGGAATCGCCATAGGACGAACAGAGACGGCCAGCGTCTGGGCCTTAGGGAAAACATGGCTCAAGGTTCCTCAAACGATAAAAATCATCCTGAAGGGAAAACTCAAGAAAGGAGTTTATGCCAAGGATGTAATCCTCTATTTAATCGGGCAAATAGGAGCTGATGGAGCAAATTATAAATCGGTTGAATTTGCTGGAGAAATGGTTGAAGGGATGTCAGTGAGCGAAAGAATGACCATCTCAAATCTCTCTGCAGAAATGGGGGCAAAGGCAGCCATCTTTCCTTTCGATGAGACCACTCGAAAGTGGCTTGAGCCGAGAGTGCAACAACCCTACGAGCCTCTTTATGCCGATGAAGATGCATTCTACGAGAAAATCCTTGAGTACAACCTGAGTGATCTTGAGCCTCAAGTTGCATGCCCCCATAAAGTGGACAACGTTCATGCTCTGAAGGAGCTGGGAAAGGTGAAGATTGATGTTGCTCTCCTCGGGACATGCACCAACGGCAGACTCGATGACTTAAAGATAGCCTCAGAAATTGTCGCTGGGAAAAAAATAGCGCCGGGCGTAAGGCTTCTAGTTTACCCTGCCTCTCAGGAAGTCCTCAAGGAAGCTTTAAAGCTGGGTTATATTGAAAAACTGGTTGAAGCTGGGGCAGAGATAGCCATCCCCTCTTGCGGACCGTGTCTCGGTGCCTATGGGGGTGTTCTTGCTCCTGGAGAAAAATGTATAAGCTCAGCCAATAGAAATTTCAAGGGAAGAATGGGATGTAAAGAAGATACAGAAATTTATCTTGCCAGCCCCGCAACTGTGGCAGCATCTGCCTTGGCTGGGTTCATCACCGCGGAGGTTTAAGATGAAAATTGAAGGAAGGGTGTGGATATTCAGGGACGATGATATAAACACTGATCTAATCTATCCTGGAAAGTATACCTACGAGCCTCTTCCTGGAGAAGAACAAGCTAAACATGCCATGGAGGACTATGATCCGGAATTCTCCAAGAAAGTAAATAAGAACGATATCATCGTCACAGGCAAAAATTTCGGATGCGGTTCGTCAAGAGAACAGGCGGTTACCTGCCTGAAAAATGCTGGAGTTGAAGCAATTGTTGCCAGATCATTCGCAAGGCTCTTCTATAGGAATGCAATAAACTCTGCTCTCACAGTCATCGAATGCCCGGAGGCTGTAGAGTTCATCTTTAAAAAAACAGATAAACAAGGCTCCATGCTCTCTGAGTTGAAGATGGAAATTGACCTCAAGGAAGGGAAAATCAGAATTGGCTCTGAAGAATTTTCATTCCCCAAATGGGATGAGCAGGCCATGCTTATCTTCGAGGCAGGAGGTCTCGCAGAATATACACGTCGCTTAATCAAAGAAAAAACAAAGGCGTGAAAGCATCGACCTTCTAAGATTTTTTAGGCTCATAAATTTTATCCTTTCCCTACTTCGAAAACAGGAAATATAAATACAATTGATTTTCATCCCACAACCTGAATTTCATTCAGCAATCAGGTCAAAAAAAAGAAGGAAACAAGACCAATAATTTGAAGAGTTTCCTTTAAATCACTATTTTTCGTTTGTCAACAAAGGCAACCAAGATGAAAATAACAACACTCACCATCCAGCAAAAATAAATAGGGTGGGGAAGCCCGATTCTTTTAAAAAAAATCGCAATCTGGGGAAAAATGAGCCAGGAAATAAGGGCTACTATTCCCATGAGAAGCGTCGTAGTTGCATGGCCCTTCCGGCATACCTCCGGCCAGAAAAGAGTTGCCAGAGTCACCAGGGTGTAAGCCGTGGTGAGAGAAAGACCGATGAGCAGGGTAGGAAGTATTCCTCTTACAGATACAGCCAGAAGGTAGGTAAAGAGACTCAAGACCAGAACACACAGGCGAGAAATAATCTTCTCCTCCTTTTCGCTGAGCTCTTTTGAAACAAATCTCTTAATTAAGTCTCCTACGACAAGAGTCGCACTCCCAACAAGAAGTGCAGAAGCTGTTGAAACATCAGCAGCCCACAATCCAGCAAGAACAATCCCTGCTACAAAGGGAGCAAGGCTAAGCACCGTCCTGGGAAGGGCTTCTGTGGGGATAATCTCAGGGTGAAGAACGGTTGCAGCAAGCCCGATCAAAGCGCTAACGAAACCCACAGGCAAAATTATCAATCCCCCGAGAATGAAACCCTTACTCGCGGAACCTGAATCCTTAGCTGCAAAGCTTATTTGAACCACAGATTGAACCGAAAAAGCCATGGTACACATCACCATGAACCAAGCTAAAATCATTCCCCCGCCTATGGCTCCCAATTCAAATCCTGGGTGTTGGGGAGGAAGCCTTTCAACAAGCTCCTTTAATCCCCCAACTTTTGCCACCGCCATCCCTGCTCCAAGCACAACTCCAAGATAGATGAGGATGACGTTGATGATATTGGTCAGTCCGGCTGCCCAGAAGCCTCCTATCAAGGTAATTCCCACGAAGACTAGTGCTGTAACGAGCATCCCCGTCTTGAAGCTAAAAATACCAGGGAGGAGAGATGAAAGAATTGCTCCACCTGCGACGTATTGAAGTGAAGTAATCACCACCTGAAGAACGAGCTGACCTGCAACGGCTATCATTCTGGATGTGGTACTGTAGTGTCTCTCAAATAGTTCGGGGATGGTTGCAACCTCCATCTTCCTAAATCTATTGGCAGCAAAGAGACCGACAAGTATTGCCCCCAGAGCCCAGGCTGCATTATACCAGCCAGCCGAGATTCCTACTTTATATGCGCTCTCAGCCACCCCGACTGTCGATGCTCCTCCAATCGCAAGTCCGGCAAGAAGAGGAGCCACTACCCAGGAAGGAAGACCTCTCCCCGCCAGAAGATAGGAAATCATTCCACCTCGGCTCAGATGACGAGTTACCCAGGTTATGAGGTAAAGAAGAATGATGTAAAGAACGACAATCGAGAGGGGAATCCAGTTCATTTGATCTTCAGGCGAGCGTCGACGACCAGCGCTCCCTTCCCCTTTTCGAAGACAAAAATCGGGTTTAAATCTACCTCATCTATCTCTGGGAAATCAGAAACAAGCTGGGAGAACCGGATGAGAATTTCCACTAATTTCTCAAAGTCAATTCCCTTCTCCCCCCTCACCCCTTCTAAAATCGGGAATCCCTTAAGGGAACGAATCAGCTCCCATGCTTCTTCTTCCGAGAGCGGAGCCAGTTTGAAGCTAACATCCTTTAGGGTTTCGACAAAGATTCCTCCCAGGCCAAACATTATGGTAGGAGGAATTCCCTCATTCCCTTTGGCTCCAATTATGATTTCTTTACCATCCTCTAAATATTCCTGGAGGATGAATTTTGGTTTCTCCCTCTCGAATTTTTTAGACATTTCCTCAAAGGCCTTACGAAGAGACCCCTCATCCCGAATGTTGAGTACAACTCCCCCTGCTTCTGTCTTGTGAACGATGCTTTCGGCATCTACTTTTAAGACCAAGGGAAAGCCTGTCGCTTCTGCTGCTCCTCTGAGCTCATCTTCCTTTTCTACTCTCGTAGTCACCACGGTTGGAATCCCGTAGCTTCTAAGGATTTCAAACACTTCTTGCTGGGGGATGAATCTCTTCTCTCCTTTGAAGGTAGAAATTATTTTCTCTGCCAGGTATTTCTCTGTTTCATATTTTTTATAAGTGGGGGCCTTTTTCTGGATAAGCTTTCCATATCTTGTCATTGCTGAAAGAGCCCTTGCTGCTGTCTCTGCATATTCATAAACAGGAATCCCGCTACTCCTAATGAGGCGGATGACCTCAGCCCATTTCTCGATAGTGATTACTTGACAGACAATCGGCTTCTCTGCCTTTTTCCCAATTTCTCCAAGCTTACGGGCTATCCCCTCACAATCGACAAAAGGGGCAGTTACAAAAACAAGGAGGAGAGAGTCGATATTGGGATCCCTGAGCAGGATTTCAACTGTCCCTCCGTATTGTTCAGGTCCTGCAGTGGCGACTACGTCGACTGGATTGGAAACAATGGCCTCCTGGAAGACAAGTTTTTTGAGATTTTCTTTAGTCTCCTGGCTTAGTTCTGCAAGTTTCAATCCCGAAGAAATGCACTCATCCACGGCGATTATGGCGGGACCGCCAGTATTGGTCACTACCACTACTCTATCTCCTTTTGGAACAGGCTGATTAGAAAAGGCAATAGCGGCTTCAATCATGTCTTCCTGAGTATAAAAGCGGAGCACACCGCTCTTGTCGAAGATCACATCCACAAGAGTTTCCTGCTCGACGAGTGCGCCGGTATGTGAGGCGACAGCCCTTGTGCCTTCTAAAGTCCTTCCTGTCTTCAGGGCAAGGATGGGTTTTTTCGGAGTGACTCTTTTTGCGACTTCTAGGAATCCGGCAGGGTCTTTCAGAGTTTCTATGTGAACCATGATGACTTTTGTTCCCTCATCCTCACCGTAAAAATCTATTATTTCATTCATGCTCACATCCGCCTCGTTCCCAAAGCTTGCATACATCCTGATTCCCATCCCCACCTTATAAAGATGAAGCTTTAGCGTTTCCCCTACCCCGCCACTCTGAGCCACGATGGAAATATTTCCTGGGAACATGGGAACAAAAGTGAAATTAGCGTACACAGAGACTTCTGGGTCTGAGTTTTGGATTCCCTGTGAATTCGGACCGTAAATTCTCATTCCGTATTTATTTGCTATTCTCACGATTTCTTTCTCCAGTTTTTCTCCCTCTTCTCCCACTTCCTTGAATCCAGCCGTGTGGACAATTGCAAATTTGACTCCTTTCTTTCCACATTCCTCAATTACAGAAGGAACAAGCGTGTTCTTAATGGAAATGTTGACCAAATCAACTTCATCGGGAACATCGGTGATTGAAGGATAGCATCTGAAGCTCTTGATGAATTTGGTTTTAGGGTTAATGGGATAGATGGGTCCCTGGAAATTGTGATCAAGAAGGTTTTTCAGCACAATATGGCCTATGCTCAGAGGATTACTCGAGGCACCAATGATGGCCACTGACCTTGGCCTGAATAAAGCATTTAGCATTTAAACCTCCTTTTGCTCAAAGGCATCTAAAGCATATAAGGCTGCTCCAAAAGCGCCCGTTAACTGAGGGAGAGGAGGAATGAAAACTTCTCGACCCAGTTTCTTCTCCATCATCTTGACTAAATAGGGATTGTGAGCAACCACCCCTCCACTCATGACAACGTTTCCTTCGAGAGGATCCATCTCGAGGGCTCTCTTGATCACCGAGCCAAAAATCCCTTTGACGATATCCCTCACTTCCACTCCTTCTCTTATTTTAGTCAGGATTTCTGTGGCTGTGAACACTGTGCAGTAGCTTCCAATCTGGATGTCTCTCCTAGAGCTTTCGGCAAGTTCGTTGAGTCTATAGAGTTTTATTCCCAACCTGTTGGCAATTTCTTCCAGGAAAGCCCCTGTCCCTGCCGCACATTTCCGATTCATCTTGAATCCTATTCTTGAACCTTTTTCGTCAATTCTTATCACCTTACTGTCCTGCCCTCCTATATCAATCAAGGTGTGAGCTCGGGGAAAAAAGAAAAAGCTCCCTCTGGCGTGGCAACTTATTTCAGTCTTTGTAAGATGGGCGAAATCAACATTTCGCCTCCCGTAACCTGTGGCACAAATAAGATATCTATCTGAACTTCTAGTAGCTTTAATCTTTTTTTTTGAGTGGCTGAAACTTTTCTCAGCAGCGGCCTTAAAATTGGCCCCTGAATTTTTCACATCAAAGCCAAGAATGTTTTTTTCTGAATCGATGATTATGCATTTTGTAGCGGAAGCCCCCACATCTATTCCCACAAAATATTCCATTTTATGGCAAAGCCCTGACTCTTTCTTTTTACATTTTATTCTTTATTCATATTTTATCTTTTGCCGAGCTGTTCAATGAAAGCTTCGATGTTAGTCTTTGCTTGCTCTTCAGAATAACAGCGAAGGTCGTTTAAATCTCCATTAATCGTCAAGCTGGGAATGCTCAACTTCTTCTCCAGTCTTTCGGGCATCCCATAGCGATTGTTGGAATTGTTGGGGCAAGTCTTTGCGTCATGAAAAAGGATACCATCCAGCCTGTATTTTCTGACCATTTCTTCAATGTATCTTTCTTTAAAATTCTCATCCCGAACTATAAAAATCTCGGTATATGCACGAGCCATGCTCAAGAAAGGCTCGTCAGGGTCAAAGGACTCGAAAATCCAGCTATTACAATAAGTCGAAGCAATCACTGCTGTCTTGAGTTCGATGAAAAACTCTGCAAGATCTCTAAGTTTTCCCCAAATAGGCATCCCTTCCCAGTAAAGCCTGAATTTCTCTCCCTCAACCGCACCTTCTTTATTGGCGATTCTCTCTTTGAGTTCTTTGAGGAGTAGCTCGTAGTAATCAATGGCCGACTCAGTTCCCCTCAGCACAACGGCCGGACCCATATGAATCGTTGCATCAAAAAAACTCATCGGAGCAGGAGTTGCGGTGTTTGTCTCCAGAATTTCCTTCCATAAGAGTGTGCATCTTTTCGAAAGATCGAGAACATGCTTGAAACGGTCCAAGTCAAATTTTTTACCTGAGATTTCTTCCAGTTTAGGTATCAGTGACTTAATCTGCTCGACAATACTCTGGAGATGATAATCCTTTATCTCCCCTATGCTCCTGTAGGTTGAAATTCCAACAATCGGTACCTTCAATTCTCTTGAATACCAGGAAAACCATTCCTGAACATCCCGGCACTGGTTCGTATTATAAACTAAGACATCAGGTCTTGGAACTTCCTTAATCCCTTCATAGGCACGGGAAAGAGGAGTCTCTTTTTTGACAAAAGCACCTATATCGCTGGTAAGGTAAGAGCAGATGTCAGGAGAATAACCCAAAGCATTGCTTACCGGAATATAATCGTTTGCTGTGCGCGTGGCACCGAGCATTGCTCCATGATTCTCGGGATAGTAGACAAGAAATCCCATGCTCAGGAGGAGTTCTGCCGGTCCAACACTTGTGCACCAGGCTATCTTTGGTGACCCCCTTTTTGCAGCCTCGTCGAGCTCGTAGTAATAATCTGCCATGATTTTTCTCATTTGACCTGTGGCTTGAATCTTTTTGATGCTCGGTTTCTTTTCTTCTGTCATTTCCCCTCCCTCTTTTTGACTAATTACACTTAGTTTTTGAAATTTTTAGAATTCAAAAATACCAGTATTACTTTTTGAAGTCAAGGAACAGGTTTTTTAAAAGGTCAGTGTGTTTTTCTCTATCCCTCAACCTTGCCTCGAAATTACTCATCCCAACCAAACCTCTAATCAGATTAGATAGGCCTAAAAAAGGATTTTACAATAGAATTCGCTTCTCATTTTGTTTATAAGGAAAAGGTCATCCCTCTTCAATTTGACTCAAATAGTTTTAAGCACCACCCTTTGGTTCTAGTCCTAATATCTCCTTAGCTCTGAATAAAAAAGATAGCGGCGGCAGTTGCCGCTTGTACTTATTTCAAGAGCCGAGATATTTTTAGCTTTCGTATTTATTAGAAGAAGCTTCCCTCGATAACTTGATTTTCCTTAATTTAAAGTTAATTCCCCGGCGATAAAGTTTCTTGCTCGAAACGAGTCCTAAAATAAAAGGCAAAACCCCTCTGAATAGACTCAGTAAAAATTTCTTATCTTCATCTGAAAATTCCGAATATTCGGGTAAAGAACCCAAAATTGCCGTTAGAGATTTTTAGAGCCCCCCATTTTGCGGTCAGAGAG
>Ga0209102_1000447_pt1 | contig 27227 bp, 25 predicted proteins | sample ConPoolayeHmetaG_FD_185483 | JGI IMG/M metagenome (GOLD analysis project Ga0209102, IMG submission 185483) | Hot spring microbial mat communities from California, USA to study Microbial Dark Matter (Phase II) - Cone Pool mat layer H metaG... ...
ACCTAAATGAAAATCTTCCTCTCCACAACCAGGAGCAATATGGACTATTCCTGTTCCTTCTTGATCATTAACATATTCTTTCGAAAGAACAACGGTGTGAAAAGTTTTTGGATTTTCTCCATAAGCCGTTTTTACCGCCTCCAACTCATCAAATGGCCCTTTATATTTCAATCCTGATAGCTTTTCTCCCTTGACAGTTTTTAAAATTTTTCCTTCATTTCCAAAAATCTTTTCTTTCAGTGAAGTAACTATCCATAAATTCTGGTTATCTTCTGTTTGGAGTAAACAATAATCTAGCTCTGGATGTATTGCCAAAGCAACATTTCCCGGTAAAGTCCAGGGTGTTGTCGTCCACACCAAAAAAGAAAAATCCTCACCTAATGCCGGATATTTTAAGTAAACCGAGTTGTGAGTTAATTCCTTATATTCTTCGGTAAGAATTTCATGCTGAGAAATTGCTGTTCCACAACGTGGACACCAAGGAACAGAGTCTCTTCCTTTATAAAGTGCTTGTTCATTTTTCCATTTTATCTGCCAACATTTTTTCAAAAACCGCCAAATCATATAATTATTTTCATCACTCATTGTGTAGTAGGAATTTTCCCAATCCATAAAGTAACCCAATCTTTTAGATTGTTCTGTTTGAATTTTGGCAAAAAGAAGAGTCCTTTCTTTGCACTTATTAACAAACTTTGCGATCCCGTATTTTTCAATATCTCTCTTTGATTTAAAACTTAATTCTTTTTCTACTTCTACCTCCACCCACAATCCTTGATTATCAAATCCATTTTGAAAACGCTGGCGAAAACCACGCATATTTTTGTATCTTTGAAACAAATCCTTAAGTGTTCTTCCCCAAGCATGATGAACACCCATCGGATTATTAGCGGTAATTGGTCCATCAAGAAAAGAAAAGCGTTTTTTGGCGTCTTTATTTTTAGAAAGATACTTTTTAACAATACCCGATTTATACCACCAATCTAAAAGTTTTTTTTCTAATTCAATAAAATCTAACTTTTGATTGTTTTCTTCCATATTTTCTAATTTTAACAAAAATTATTTACTTTGTCTTAAAAAGGCAGGAATATCCAATTCGCTTTCAAATTCCTCCGGAGAAACCACCTCTACTTTTTTAATTTCCTCTTTTCCCTCTTTTTCTTCTTTTCCTAACTCGGTTTTGGGTTGAGAAAGAGTGCTAATCAATCCCTCTGGCAACTTGGTTACCGGTCGACTAACCATTCTTTCCAACCTTAATTTTGTTTCGTCAAATCCAGTAGCAATCACCGTTACCTTCATTTGGTCAATCATGCTCTCCTCAATCGTTGCTCCAAAAATAATATTAGCGTCGGCGTCTGCTGCTTGAGAAATAATTTTTGCCGCTTCGTCAACCTCAGTCATTGTTAAATCTGGTCCACCAGTTACTTGGAAAAGAATCCCTTTTGCCCCTTCAATTGAGACATCCAACAAAGGTGAAGAAATTGCTGCCCGAACCGCTGCTTGAGCACGATTTTCTCCTACGCCGGTTCCAATTCCTAAAAGGGCTGAACCAGCATTACTCATAATTGCTTTTACATCAGCAAAATCACGATTGATCAACCCAGGAACAGTGATAATCTCCGAAATCCCCTGAACAGCTTGACCCAAAACTCCATCTACTACTTTAAAAGCCTCCAAAAGAGTCATTTTTTTATCCACCACTTCCATAATCCGCTGGTTAGGAATTACAATCAACGTATCAACCTTATCCGTAAGGTTCTCAATCCCTTCTTCGGCAACTACCATCCTTCTTGCTCCTTCAAAAGCAAACGGCTTAGTGATTACTGCAACTGTTAAAGCCCCCGCCTCTTTAGCTATTTGGGCAATTACAGGCATTCCGCCAGTGGCTGTTCCTCCTCCCATTCCGCCAGCAAGAAACACCATATCAGTATCTGCTAAATGTTCTTTTATTTTCTCTTTTGACTCTTCGGCTGCTTTTTTTCCGGTTTCCGGATTTCCTCCAGAACCCAACCCTCGCGTTAAATTCTCCCCTATTTGAATTTTTATTTGGGCTTTATTTAATAAAAGAGCCTGAGCATCCGTATTAATTGCCACAAATTCTACTCCCCTAATCTGATTTTCCTCAATCATGGAGTTAATGGCGTTTCCTCCTCCACCACCAATTCCCAAAACTTTTATTTTGGCAAAGCTCGCAGCATCGGGTTTAACAAGAGCCATTTTTCCTTTCCGGGCAGGTATCTCCAAAAGGAGTAATCTTATAATACTACGGGAGGAATGATTTTAGCAACCCCCAAACTTTATTTACTACTCCTCCTACAGGAACTTTTGGGAGCCGTTTCCCTATTTGTTTAAAAGAAAAAGAAACACTTGGTTTTTCTGTAAACCCTACTCCATATAAAAGTAAACCGGTAGCAACAGCAAAATCCGGAGTTTGAATATCATCAATTAAGCCAGAAACTCCTTGCGGACTTCCAACTCTTATTGGCATTGCTAAAGTCTTTTTTGCTGCCTGAACAACACCTATTGTTTGTGCTCCCCCACCACAGATAACTACCCCTGCAGGTGTTAATCCCGCCGCGCCACTATTTTTAATCTCCAAGCCAACCATAGTAAAAATTTCATTTAGTCGTGGTTTAATAATTCCTTCAGTTAAAGTCTTTTTAGAAACAGTTTTTATCTCTTCATTAATTCCCAAGCCAGCAAGATTGATTTCGTCTTCTTCTTTTACTTCTTCTTTTTCCAAGGGTAAAGTTGGTTTTTTCTCTTTTGCCGATAAAGCAATTTTTATTTTTTCTGCTGTTTCTAAAGAAACACGCAATCCAATTGCCAAATCATTAGTCACATTTTTTGCCCCCAGGGGCAAAACCGAAGTATAAAAAGGCGCCCCCTCGACAAAAATCACCACATTTGTTACTCCTCCGCCAATATCTACTAAAACTACCCCCAGTTCTTTTTCTGTCTCTGTTAAAACACTTTCCGCCGCCGCCAAACCGCCGGCGACTAAGCCTTGGATATTTGCTCCAGTTTCCGAAATACATTTAGTTAAATTCCTAATTGCTGTCGTTGAACCCGTAATAATGTGGGTTTCTACCTCAAGTCTCACCCCAGACATTCCTACTGGATCTTTAATTCCTCCCTGGCCATCAACGGTAAAAGAACGGGGAATAACATGAATTATTTCTCGCGAAGAAGGTAAAGAAATCGCTTTTGCTGCCTCAGTTACTCTTTCTACATCCTGAGAGGTAATTTCTCCTTCAGGTTCAGCCACGGCAACCACGCCGGTAGAATTTTGTGAAGCCAAATGAGGACCGCCAACAGAAACCAAAACTTGACTTAAACTATAACCCGCCATTCTTTCTGCTGCCTCAACCGAATCAATTACCCCTGCAGTTGCATCTTCAATATCGACAATTTGCCCCTTTCTCATCCCTCGAGACGGAGTTGAAGCAACACCAATTACCTTCACTCCTTCCTCACTTGCTGAGCCAATAATGGTAGTAATTTTTGCAGAACCAATATCGATACCAGCAATAATTCTTGGTTTATTCATAGGTTACTACTGGCTTATCAAAACGTAAATCAATTTTTTTAACTCTCCTTCCTTCTATTTTAGACCGAGAAAGAATAAATTGTAAAGAGTCAACTTGAATTTGAATTTCCTTTTTAAAAGAAAAAACTATCTCTTCTCCATCTTTCAGCCAAACGGTTAAAGAATAAGGAGAAGTAATTTTTGCTATCTTCGGTTCAAGCAAATTAAGCCTTAGGGTAGTTAAAAATTTTATTGCCTCAATTATCTGCGACTGAGGAACTTGCTGGCCAATATTTAAATTAAGCTGTTCTGAAAGTAAAATTAAAGGAAGAAATGAATCGTTCTCTTTTTTCACCACCACCCCATCTTCATCAACCATATAAAAATCTTTTGTTGTTTCAAAAACTGGCTTTCCCGAAAAAGTCGCCTCTTTTTCTTCCAGATTTAACTCAAAACCCAAAACTGCCACTCCTTTCCTTTTTTCTAATTTAAAAATTAATTTATCTGGCAAAACCCTCTTTATTTTTAAATCTTTTATAATTTGATGGTTACTTAAAATCTTCCCAACAATTTCTTTTTTCTTTAAAAAAATTAAATTTTTCCCAAAAGTTAAAGAGGTTAATTCATTCCACATTTCCCCTGGGCAAAAATCTCCTTCCATCCGGCAGTCAATTTTTTTCACCTTAAAAAAACCGCTTTTAAAAATTAAAAAGAAAATTCCCCCTAAAAAAAGTAGCAAAAGCAGAACTTTCAATATCTTTTTCATTTGGTTTCTTCAAGTAAATCGGCAATTTTTTCCGCCGCTTTAAAATAAACCAATCTTTTAGCCTTAAAAGCGTTTTTTTGATAAGAAGAAAGATTCTTAAGCATTTTCTTAATCAGTTTCAAAATGCTTTCTCCAGAAAGATCCTTTTGGAGCAAAACTTCGGCAATTCCTGCTTTTTCCAACATTCTGGCATTTTTCTCTTGTTCATTTTGATAAAGCCAAGGCAAAGGAATTAAAACACAAGGCTTTCCCAGAGCTGCCAATTCTGTGATAGTATTTGCCCCAGCCCGAGAAACTACCAGATCGGCTTTATAAAGCAAGGTTCCCATTTCTTCACCACTTAAGTATTTTTTCACTCGATAACGATTTTTTAAATCATCAGGTAATTTATTTCTTATTTCCTCTAACTTTTCAAAATCACCAAAAGCATTTAAATGACCACATTGATGAAAAACATTGGCTATCTTTACCAGTGGAGAAATAATTTCCCCCACCGCCATATTGATTGCATGCGAGCCCTGATTTCCACCGGTAATAAAAACCAAAGGTAATTTTTCCTCAAAATTTAAATCTCTCCAAATTTTTTTATTAAACTTAAAAATATCTTTTCTAATCGGATTTCCCGTAAAAACCGCTTTGTTTTTAGAAAAATCGGCAAGATTAATTTCCCAAGAAACAGCAATTTTTTGAGCAAAAAGGGAATTAAACTTTGTCGATAAACCCTTCACGGTAGTTTGTTCATGAGTAACCACGGGAATTCCCAGTAACCAAGCAGCAAAAACAACCGGGGCACTTACATAACCACCAAAAGACAAAACTACTGTAGGTTTAAAACGAATTAAATACAAAAATGCCTGAAAAAATCCAATGGGTATTCTTAAAAGTGAGGGAATTGTCCAGCGAGTAAAACGGCGCTGAATTCTCCCAGCAGACAAGGGAAAGAAAGGAATTCCCATTTTAGGAATAATTTCTGATTCCACCGAAGGAGTTTTAACTCCCTCAGCCGCCTGCTTTCGACCAACAAAAATAATTTCCCAGCCTCGCTTTTTAAGCTTTTCAATAACCGCCAAAGCAGGAGTTAAATGACCACCAGTAATAGCTACTTTTTTCTTTGTCATTTTCCTCCTTACTTTCTAATTATTTTATATCGCGAAATATTAGCTAAAATCCCAACAGCAACCAAACTTAAAACTAAAGAGGAACCACCATAAGAAATAAAAGGTAAAGGAATTCCTGTCAAAGGAATCAAGGCTGTCATTGCTCCAAGATTTAATAAAGCCTGAAAACCAATCCAAGTGGTAATTCCTACTGCTAACAACTTACTAAATTCATCGGGAGCTTCTTTGGCAATCTTCAAACCCCGCCAAATAAAAAATAAAAAAAGCAAAATAATCACCATTGCTCCTACAAAACCAATTTCCTCGGCAATGATGGCAAAAATTGAATCAGTAGTCGCCATAGGAATATATTCATATTTCTGTCGAGACTGGCCCAAACCCAAACCCCAAACTCCTCCCGAACCTAAAGCAATCAAAATTTGACGAATATGATAAGAAGCGCCCAAAGGATCTCTTGCCGGATTCAAAAAAGTCAAAAATCTTTCTTTTCGGTAGGAAGAAGAAAAAATTAACCCCAATCCCCCTAAAACTCCTAAAACCCCCAAAAGCCCAACCTCCCAAATCGGCGCCCCAGAAGTAAAATAAATAACCAGCCCACTGCTAACCAAAATTATTGCTGTTCCCAAATCAGGCTGAATAATAATTAATCCCCCCAAAAACCCCAATATCCCCAAAAACGACAGGGTTTTTTTCTTATTGCTTAAAAAAGCCGCTGCCCATAAAATAAAAGCAAATTTTGCCAATTCCGATGGTTGAAAACGAAAAGGCCCCACTCCCAACCAGCGTTTTGCCCCCAAAGCCTTAATTCCCACCCCAGGCACCAACACGGCAATTAAAAAGAAAATCGTCACTAAAAGTAGGGGAAAGGCAATCGCTCTTAATCTTTTAAAATTAAAAAATAACCCCCCCAATAACCCCAGTATCCCCAACATTGCCCATTGAGCCTGCAGTTTCAAATAATAAAATTTATCACCAAAATCCCGGTAGGCTTCTATTACCGAAGCATTGCCCACCATAATTATCCCAAAAGTTATCAAAAAAAAGGTTAAAACCAGTAAAAATATATCTGGCTTTCGATTTGAAGATTTAAGAACAACTTTTTTTCTAAATTTCCCAGACATATTTTTTAAATTGCCAACCTCGATCTTTATAATTTTCAAACATATCAAAAGAGGCACAAGCAGGTGAAAGTAAAACCACATCTCCCTTTTGAGCCTCAGCAAAAGCCCTCTCAACAACTTCTTTCATTCCTCCTGGTTTATAAATTAGTTTTCCCCGAAAGCCTGCTTTTTGAACAGCTTCTTTAATTTTTTGAGCCGTTTTTCCAATTAAAATAAGAGTTTTTACTTTCGATTGAGAAATTTCTTTACCCAATTTAGTATAATCTGAACCTTTTTCCGAACCACCAGTAATCAAAATTATTGGCTGGGAAAAGGCTCTAATCGCCGCAATTGTTGTTTCTGGCGTTGTCGAAAAAGAATCATTGTAAAACTTTATTCCCCCGATTTCCCTAACAAATTCCAACCGATGCTCCAATCCTTTAAAACTAAAAACAACTTCTTTAATTGAATCTAAATCAGCTCCTGCTAAAAAGGCAGCAGTACAAGCAGCGCAAATATTTTCCCAATTGTGAACCCCTAAGATTTGTAACTTGTTTGTTGGTCCAACTAGCTTATCAAAAAGATAAATTTGTCCATCTTTAACAAAAGCACCATTAACCCTTTTTTCTTTGCTAAAATAATAAACTTTTGCCGGGGTTAAAGAAGCAAAAGAAGAAGAAGTTTGATTATCAGAATTTAAAACAGCAAAATCAGACTTTTTTTGCCAACGAACAAGATTTGCTTTTGCCTGAATATATTCCTCAGTTGAGGAATGATAATCTAAATGCTCTGAAGTAATAAACAAAACCACAGCAATATTAGGACTTTTTTCCAAATCTTGAAGTTGAAAAGAAGAAAGTTCTAAAACTACCCAGCTTTTTTTATCCAATCTTGGCAGCAACGCCAACATTGGCTCACCAATATTTCCCGCCAAAAAAACTTTTCTCCCTTCCTTTTTTAAAATTTCATAAATTAAAGTTGAAGTCGTTCCTTTTCCTTTAGTCCCGGTAACTCCAATAATTTTCGCCGGACATAAATCAAAGAATAACTTTGTCGTGCTGGTAATAACTGCCCCGGAATTTTTTGCCTCAACAATTTCTGGAAGGGAAAGCCTAAAAGCAGGAGAGCGAAAAATAACATCAAATCCCCTCAATCCATTTTTCAAATAATCCGGCCCCAATTCGTAATTCGTAATTCGTAATTCGTTAATTTTATCTTCTATCTCTTCCGCCTTTTGATCAAACACAGTAATATCTTTAGCTCCCTGGCTTATTAAATAACGATACACATCTTCTCCTTCAGTCCCCAATCCCAAAACAGCAATTTTTTTATTTTTGAGGTTCATCAAGAAGAATTATAACATTAAATCATCGCTAACCATAATCCAAAAATGGCCAGCATTATTCCCGCCAGCCAAGCCCGAAAAACAATTTTTGGCTCTTCCCAATCTTTATATTGCAACCATAAATGAAGGGGGGCAATGGAAAAAATTTTCCGCCCTAAAAATTTTTTTCCCAACATTTGAATAAGACTTGAGCTTACCTCAAGAACAAATAAACCTCCAATTATCACTAAAGCAATAACTTTTCCCAATAAAAGACCAACGACCGCTAGTGTTGCCCCAAAAGATAACGCCCCCACATCTCCCAACCAAATCCTTGCCGGATAAATATTGAAATACAAAAAAGCCATTAAACTTCCCAACCATAAAGATAAAAAAACGGAAAGTGTAGTATCTAAAATTGAAGAAGAAATTATCCAAAAAGCAAAAAGACAAATCATTAAAAGTCCGCAAGCCAAACCATCAAGCCCATCAGTAATATTAAAAGCATTAGCAAAAGCAACAATCACAAAAGCAGCAAAAGGAATATAAAACCAACCCAAGCGAACAATTCCCAAAAAGGGAATATTCACAAAATTAATTCCTAAATTGAAATATAAAAGGGAAGCGATAATAAAAGCCAAAATCCACTGAATTAAAAATTTATACCTCATTCTCAAACCAAAAAAACCAGTTTGTTCAAAACCAAAAAATTTTTTAAAGTCATCATAAAGCCCTAAAAGTCCAAAAGAAATAAAAGAAAAAAATAAAATATTTAATTCGTCTTTAATCGGATAAACAGCGGTTACATAAACTCCTAAAAATTTTACCAGGGGAAATAAAATTGCATAAAGAATGCCGACGGTAAAAATTATCAGTAACCCTCCACCCACTGGGGTTCCCGCTTTATGTTTGTGAAGTTTATTAAAAATCGGCGTTATTTTTCCCAAAAAATCCCTTGTTTTTTGTACTCGACGAAAAAACTTAAGTTTATATAAAAGGTCAATAAAGGGAACAATTAAAATACTGTTAATTATGAAAGAAAAAATCAATAAACCTAAAAATAAAACCATATCCTTTTCATTTTAAACCGGGTGGTCCAGAAAGTAAATAGGGACAATTTTGGCATTGCCAATAATAATGACAAGAAACAACTTTACAGCCAACTTTTTTCCCTTTTAAAATCAGTAAAATCCGCTCTGTATGGCGCAAAAGTGAACCTTTTAGGTAAATCAAATCGCCAGTCCGTAAAATTTTTTTCAAAACCTCAGCCGCTTTACTGACATTTTCTACCCAAAAAACCTGCTTTTTTTCTATACCTGCTTTAATTGCTGTCTGAGTCGTCAATTTCTGAAAAGGACCAACAGAAATTAAATAATCAATTTTTTTAAGTTTCGCCAACTCTTTACCTATTTTCTGGTGCTCTTTTTTAGCTGACTTACCTAATTCTCCCATTTCCCCCAAAATTGCAATTCGTCGACCTTTAGTCGGTAAATCAGCTAAAGTTTGCAATCCCGCCAAGGTAGAAGCCGGATTTGCCCGCAAATGATCATCTAGCAAAATACTTCCCCGTGATCCTTTTTCTATACTCAACCGGCCAGTAAGCGGCTTTAACTTTGCCAAACCATTTTTAATCTCCTCCCAATTTAAACCCTTTATTCTACCTACTGCCGCAGCTGCCAAACAGCTTTGGATAAAATGACGACCAATAAGCCCTGTTTTAATTTTGATTTCCTCTTTTTGCTGACACAAAGTAAAGCTTGTCCCCGAAAAATCAACATTGATATCTTTTGCCCAATAATCACATTCAGGCGTTGTTCCATAACGAATAACTTTTGCTTTTGTATTTTTTTCCATTTTTCTTACTCTTTTATCATCCCAATTCAAAATTGCCCAACCTGCTGGCTTTTCTGGCAAAGCCTTTAAAAGCTTGCTTTTTTCTTCAATTATTCCCTCAAGAGAACCTAAAAGTTCCGGCTCTGAATGAGTAGGGTTAATTCCGGTAATCACTCCGATTGAGGGTTTTACCAGCGCCAAATGATAATTCATTTCATTTTTATGGTCCACTCCATACTCCAAAACCAAAGCCCGATGTTTGGACTGAAGTCTTAAAATGGTAATTGGTAGATTATAAACCGTATCCAAATTTAAATCTGTTTGTAAAGTAGGAAATTTTTCCAAAAGAACCTGAGTAACTGCCCGAGTAGTATTTGTTTTCCCATAACTTCCAGTGATTCCAATTATTGTCAAATTAGGGAAAAAATTCAGCCAAAATTTCGCTGCCTTCCTTCTTAAATAATGTAGTGGTTGTTTCCACCAAGAAGTCTGCGCCATAAATTTAATCTATTCTTTTGATCTTTGCCCCTAAACTTCTTAATCGTTCCTCAATTTTTTCATAACCTCTTTCTACTATTTCTATATTTCTAATTTCACTTTCTCCCTCAGCGCATAAAGCCGCTAGTATCAGCGCCATTCCCGCCCGAATATCAGGGCTTTCTAAAAATTTTCCCCGCAATTTTGTTGGTCCGCTTACTAGTACTCGATGAGGATCACATAAAGTAATATTCGCTCCCATAGTAATTAGTTTATCCACAAAAAACATCCGTGATTCATACATCCAATCGTGGCATAAAGTTACCCCCTGGGCTTGGGTTGCTAAAACAATAAACGGACTCATTAGATCGGTAGGAAATCCTGGCCAAGGCCGGGTTTGAACTTTTTTTCCCGAAGAAATTAACTTTGAAGGAAAAATATTTAAAATATCATTCTCCACTGAATATTTTAAACCCATTCTTCGAAGATACAAAAGAATCATCAATAAATCTTTTTCTTTCACTCCTTCTACAACAACTTTACTTTTAGTTACTGCGGCGGCGATAGCAAAAGTGCCGGCATCAATATAATCAGAGCTGATAGTAAATTTTCCACCGTTAAGTTTTTTAACTCCTTCAACCGTAACTCTATTAGTTCCCGCTCCTTGGACCTTTGCTCCCATTAAATTCAAAAAATTAGCCAAATCTTCAATATGAGGCTCGCAAGCAGTATCATCAATTATTGTTTTTCCGGGAATTAAGCTTGCCATCATTATTGCGTTTTCAGTAGCGGTAACTGAAGCTTCATCAAGAAAAATATAAGCCGAATGGGGGTTTTTTACTTCTGATTCATAATTTTCTTCGCTGGTAATTGTTTTTGCCCCGAGTGCTGCCAAAGCATCAAAATGAGTCCCCACCGCTCTTCGACCAACCATACAACCACCAGGATGTCTCATTTGCGCTTTTCCAAAACGAGCTAAAAGTGGCCCTAAAAGAAGAATCGAAGCTCTAAGTTTCTGCACCAATTCTGGCTTTAATTTATATTTATTTACTCCGCGCGTGTTTATAAGCAACCGATTCGTTCCTAACCCCTCAACTTTTGCTCCTAAATCTTTCAAAATCTCCCCCATTACCAAAACATCACCAATTTGAGGAACATTTTCCAAAACACAATCTTGGTCAGTAAGAAGAGTTGCAGCCATCAGGGGCAAAACGGAGTTTTTATTTCCCGAAATTTTAACCTTACCGCTTAATTTTTTCCCACCCTCGATGATAAATCTTGCCATTGTTATTTTTATTTTAAACCTCCAAAGAAAATTTATCAAATCCTAAAAGAAAAATCTCTTCCTTCAAATTTACTCCAAACTTTTCTTTCACTTTTTCTTTTATTAATTTAATTAGTCTGATTACATCTGCAGCTTTAGCTTTGCCTAAATTAACAATAAAATTAGCATGTTTTGGCGAAATTTGGGCATCACCAATTCTTGCTCCTTTCAACCCACATTTATCAATCAACTGGCCGGCGGCAAAAGGTTTGGGGTTGACAAAAATACATCCGGCCGACGGCTCTTTTGGCTGAGTTGCTCTTTTAGCTAAATTTTCTTTTATTTTCTCTTTAATTTCTTTTTTTTCTCCCCTTTCTAATTCCAACTCCACTTCCCAAATAATTTCTTTTGTTTTTTTAAATCGACTCTGACGATAAGAAAACTGGCAATTTGAAGCCTCAATCCATTTAATCTCTTCTTGAGGAGTTAAAACTTTTACCCTTTTTACCTTATCTCCTATCGCCTGTTGCCAAGCACCGGCATTTCCTCTTACTGCCCCCCCTATTGTCCCCGGAATTCCTGCCGCAAACTCCAACCCAGCCAGTCCTATTTTTGCCGTTTTTTCAACCAATTTCCCCAATAAATATCCTGCCCCACAAATAATTTTGAATTTTGAATTATCATTTTGAAATTTGCACTTTGAATTTTGCATTTTAATTACCATTCCTCTAAATCCTTCATCCGCCACCAACAAGTTCGACCCTCCGCCCAAAATAAAATAAGGCAAATTAAGTTCCCTAAGTAACTTAAGTAACCTAATTAACTCCTCTTCTTTTTCTACTTCTACAAAAAAATCCGCCGGACCACCAATTTTAAAGGTAGTATATTTGGCCAACGGCTCGTTTATTTTTAATTTCAAGCCTAGTTTTTTAATGCTTTCAAGATATTCTTGTGCCATAGAAATATATTTCCTGCTCCCATAGTAAAAATAATATCACCTGCTTTTGCTTCTTTTTTAAGAAATTCAACTGCTTCATTCTCTCCAGCTTTATAAAATACTTTAGGATGATGTTTAGCCACTTTTTCAGCCAAAATCTTTCCACTCGTTCCTAAATTATCCTTTTCTCTTGCCGAAGCATAAATCTCGCTAATCACCACCAAATTAGCACCATTAAAGACCCTGGCAAATTCCTCAAGTAATGCTTTAGTTCGGCTATAAGTATGAGGTTGAAAAACAATAATCAATCGACTATCGCCAAACCATTGTTTTGTCGCGGCAATTAACTGTTTTATTTCTGTAGGATGATGAGCATAATCATCATAAAGTCTAATTCCTCGTGCCTCACCAATAAATTCAAATCTCCGCTTGGTTCCTCTAAATTCCTCTAAACCTTTTTTAATCACTTGAAAATTCATTCCCAAAAAAGCACCTACAGCAAAAGCCGCTGTCGCATTTAAAACATTAAATCGGCCAGGAACTCTAATTCTAATATTTTCTACAATCACTCCCCGATGGCGAAGATTAAAAAGAGTCTGTCCCTGGCTAAAATAAACCTTCTCCACCGACCAGTCAGCTTTTGGAGAAAAACCATAAGTTTGTAAAATTTCTGGAAATTCCGAAACTACCCCCATTGTATTTCTATTATCAGCGCAAGCAAGCAAAAGCCCGCCGGAAGGAATTTTTTGAAAAAAACTTCTAAAAGCATTTTTAGTTGCCTCAAAATCAAGGTAGGCATCAGGATGGTCATATTCAATATTAGTAACGACAATTATTTTTGGATCCTGAAAAATAAATCGCGGTCGGTTATCCAAACCAGGAGAATTTACATATTCATCTGCTTCGGCTATAAATTCCTCACCTTGAGCATAGCGGCCAGAAAACCCCAAAGGATTTATTTCTCCCACCCCAATAGCATAACTTGGTTTTTTTCCTCCTTTATCCAATATTGTGGCAATCATTGAAGAGGTAGTTGTTTTCCCCCCCACTCCACACACAGAAATTCCCTCTTTTCCCTTCATTACCTCTCCTAAAGCCTGGGCATGAGTTAAAACTGGAATATTTAAATTCTGCCCGGCCAAGACTTCAGGATTATTTAAGCCTTCATGGGCGCCGGTAGCAATTAGTAAATTTGGTTTGGGAATTAAATTTTTTTCACTAAAACCTATTTTCCAGTGAATCTTTCTTTTTTTTAAAACCTTATCAGTAACAAAAGTTTCTTCAATATCACTTCCGCTAATTTTAATTCCCATATCTTGAAGACAACACGCCAGTGCAGTCATTCCCACACCTTTTATTCCTGTAAAATGAACATGACTAATTTTTTTAAAAAAATCTGGCCTTTTCATTAAATTTTAATTAATTAAATTATCAATTTTAAATAATTAAACAACCAGGCCAATAACACTTAAAATTTCTCCATAGTCATCCTTATCATTTTTCCTAAAAGAAAAAAAATCATTATTATGGCAAGAGGTACACTTTTTAGCGGAAAAAATATTACCAGAGGAAATCCCGCTGTGAAGAAGTTGAACAATTGTTGGCACTTCTAAATCCAAATAATTATCTTTTACCATTCCCTCAATTTTACCAAATTCCGCCAAAAAACTTTCAATTCGCTCCTTTCCTACAGAATAACAATTGCCGCAAATATGGGGCCCAATTACCACCAAAATATTTTCTGGCACCCCGCCCATCCTAATTATCTGGTCAATCATTTTTTGGGGCAATCTTGTCAAAACTCCCCGCCAACCAGCATGAGCGGCACCAACAATTTTTGCTTGAGGCTCCCAAAATAAAATCGGCAAACAATCAGCCGAGCGAGCTCCTAAAACTACTTGCCAATCTTTTGTTAACAAACCATCTACGCCGGGAATTGCTTTTCCTCTATCCTGATATCTCACCACTTTAATCTTATTATTATGAACTTGTTGAGCTAAAACCAAGTTTTTAACCTTAACCCCCAGCCTTTCTAAAAATTTTTGATAATTTTTTTCCTTTCGACAATCTCCAAAAACTCGGGTAGAAAACCCATGAATCAAATAATTAAATTTTTTCAATTCCTCAAATTGGTAATAACCAGCGCTTATTTTTTTAAACATTTTTCTCCCTTAATGCTTTCCTTGCTTCTTTTTGATCGCTCCATGGATACTCGGTTTTTCCATAACACATCGACTGTTCATGCCCCTTACCACAAATTACCACAACATCTTTCTTTTTTGCCAATTTTTGAATAGCAAAGCGGATTGCTTGACGTCTGTCAGGAATTCTTAAAAAAACTTTTTCCCCCAAAAAAGACCAATCGGACCAATTGGACAAATTCTTCTCCTTCGCTCCCGCCTTTAAGCATCCCTGCGCAATTTGATTTATAATCTCATTTACATCCTCTGTTCTCGGATCCTCAGCAGTTAAAACTGAAACATCTGCCAACCAAGCAGCAATTTCTCCCATCATTGGTCTTTTAGCCACATCTCGCAAACCAGCACAACCAAAAACCGCAATTAATCTCCCCTCCTTTTTCTTAGAAATTTCTTCTCGGAGAGTTTTTAAAGTATTTTCCAACCCATTTGGGGTATGGGCAAAATCAACAATTACTTTAAAATCCTGCCCCTCATTAATTTCCTCCATTCTCCCAACCACTCCTTTAAAACTGGCGACTGCCTTTCGAATTTTTTCCGGAGGAATTCCCAACGCCGAAGTAACAGCAATTGCTGCTAAACAATTATATTGATTATATTCACCGGGAAGTAAAGTCTCAAAAGGAAAAGTTTCAGGAGTAAAATCCGCTTTATTTTTAATTCCGTAAGTAATTAATTGCGAATTGCGGATTAGGGACTGCGAATTTAAATAAGAAAACGATTTGTCGTCGCGATTTAAAATGGCAAATTTTACTCCTCGGAAAAGTTTTGCTTTCGCCGCTAAATAATTTTCGTATGTTTTATGATAGTCTAGATGTTCATGAGTGATATTAGTCACTATCCCAATGTGAAATTTGACTCCCCACAAGCGATGCTGGTCCAAACCATGAGAAGTAGCCTCCAAAACCACATATTTTATTCCCCGCCCAACCATTTGGCGCAAAAGTTTTTGTAAAATCCAGGGGTTTGGTGTAGTTGTATGAAAACCCGGAGCAGAAACAGTAGAAATTAAATCCGCTTTTTTTCCAGCTGTTTTTAAAATATGATGAATCAGGTGAACTGTCGTTGTCTTGCCGTCTGTCCCGGTAACCCCAATGACTTTTAATTTTTTAGAGGGAAATCGCCAGTAAATATTGGCTAAAACCGCCCAGCAAAGGTGGCCTAAGTTTTTTAATTTCCGTATCATCAAGGGTATTATAGCGCTAAATTTTATTCCGGTAAAATTCCGTAATAAGTAAAAAGCTCTTTGGCGATGTCAAACCACAAAGGGGCGGCGGTTTCTGAACCCCAAGGAGAAGAAGTCGGTTCTCTCAATGTTACCAACATCACAAATTTTGGCTCATCAGCTGGAGCAAAACCAACAAAAGAGGCAATTGTTTTTTCTTCATCGTAGTGTCCGGCAACGGGAATTTGAGCTGTCCCTGTTTTTCCGGCAACTCGAAAGCCTTTTGGTTTCGCCCATTTTGCCTCGCCATTATCAACAGCATTTACCATCATTTCGGTAATTATCATTGCCGTTGAAGATTTTATTACTTGAACTCCTTCTTCTTGGGGAATTTCTTTTTCTTTCCCCTCTCCAATTATTTTTCTAACTACAAAAGGTTTAACAAGTTTTCCTTTATTAGCAATTATCCCCGCCGCTCTTACCATTTGAAGAGGCGTAACAGCAATTCCCTGACCAAAAGAAGCAGTCGCTAAATCTATCGGCTTCCACTCTGTTTTTGGCCTTAGTGGTGGACTGATTTCTTCTTGTAAATCAATTCCCGTTGGTTTTCCAAAGCCAAATTTTTCCAAGTATTCCACCAATTTTTCTTTTCCCAACTTTTCGCTTACAAAAACCATTCCCACATTATCCGAATGCTGAATAACTTCAGTCATTGTTGACCCGGGAAAATATTTATCATTCCAAGTACGAATGGTATAATCAGAAATATTTCTTGGTCCCCCGCATTTATCGCAGCGCGTACCTGGCGAAACTGTCCCACTATCAATCGCCGCCGCCATTACTAAAATTTTAAAAGTTGACCCCGGCTCATAAGAAGAGGCAATTATTGGATTGGGAAATAAAGCTTTATCGTATTTCCAATAATTCTCCGGGTTATAACTTGGCAAAGAGGTCATTGCTAAAATTGCCCCATTTTTCGGATTTATTACTACTACCGAACCACTTACTGCTCCATAACTTTTTAGCCCACTTTTAAGCTTCTCCTCGACAATAAGTTGGACAGAGCGATCAATAGTGGTAAGCAAGCTTTTTCCATTTATCCTCTCTTCTTCTTTACTTTCTCCTACCAAAATTGGTTTTCCTGAAGCATCTTTTTCTCGACGGACAAATCCCGGCTGCCCCCTCAACTCCAAATCATAATAACCCTCCAAACCAAAATAACCTTTATCTTTGCCATTTATATCCATCCCAACAAATCCCAAAAGATGAGCAGAGAGTGAGCCTTCGGGATAACTCCTTTTTTCTTCTTCTTTAAAACCTATTCCAGCAATATTTAATTTTTCTAAAATTTCTTTAGTTTGTCGAGAAATTTTATGGCGAAGAGGAACCCAAACTAAATCTTCACGGTTTAATCTTTGCTTAATTAATTCTTCCAATTCTTCAACCTTATCGTCGCCAGCAACTAAAGAGGCAATATTAGAAGCAATAATTTGAGGTTTATCTTTTAAATCAGGAATTGAGGCAAAAACTAAAAAAGCTTCTTCACTAGTAGCTAGCGGAAAGCCATCGGCAGCAAGAATGTCTCCCCTTTTAGCGGGAATTTCAAAAGAAACCCAATGTTGCCTTTCGGCCGTCGCCGCTAATTCCTCTGATTTTAAGACTTGCCAATAAAATAATTTATAGCCAACCAGCCCCCAAAAAAGAGCAAAAAAAATTAAAAGAAAGTTAATTCTCCATCCCCTATTCATTTTAAGGCTACCGGAATTTGAGGAGTAAGATGTAAAACCGCTGTTGTTTTTACAAAACCAAACTCTTTCGCCCGAGAAGAAATTTTAGATAAAGAACCACTTACCTTAATTTCTTCTTCTAAAACTTGATTTTCCTTCTCCAGTTGATTAGCTTTTGCTTCCAATAAAGAGAGTTTTTCTCCCATTGTTGCTAAATAATGAGAAACTACTAGTTGCCCTAAGGCTAAAAAAGAAATTAAAAGAAATAATAAAATAAGTAATATTGGTTTTTTATTTTTATTGCTTTTTTTCATTTTTTTCTCCTACTCTTAGTCTTGCGCTTCGGCTCCGCGGATTTTCTTCAATCTCTTTTTTAGTAGGCCTAATTGGTTTTTTAGTTAAAATTTTTATTTTTCCCTCTTTTGTCTTTTCTTTTAAAAAATTTTTAACAATTCTATCCTCAAGCGAATGAAAACTCAAAACTACTAGTCTGCCGCCCGGTTTTAAAATCTCTAAGGCCTGCGGTAAAGCCTTTTTCAAGTTATTAAGCTCATCATTTACTGCAATCCGTAAAGCCTGAAAACAACGCGTTGCCGGATGCGTTCGATCAAATCTTCCTCTTCTCGGTCTTACCTGCAAAATTATTTCCGCCAATTTATTTGCCGTTTTAATCGGCGCTAATTGACGGGTGCGGCAAATAGCGCCAGCAATTCGCCGAGAATACCTTTCTTCACCAAACTTAAAAAATATTTCAGCAAGTTCATATTCTCCTAGGGCATTTATCAAGTCAGCCGCTGTTACTTTTAAATCTGGATCCATTCTCATGTCCAGCGGCCCTTCTAAATTAAAAGAAAAACCCCGATAATCTGTTTCTAGTTGGTGACTAGAAACACCCAAATCAAAAAGAACACCAGCCGCGGGGAAAAAATTATTTTTTAAAGCAATTTCTTTTAAATTCCCAAAATTTCCCCGGATAAGCCGCCAAGAAGCGCCGGCTCCGACGTCACGTCGGAGAGGGCAGGCAGAAGAAAGACGCCTCCTGGCGGCCACAATCGCTTCCGGGTCACAATCTATACCCAACAATGTTCCTCCAGATTTCAAAATCGCTTCAGAATGGCCTCCGCCACCAACAGTCGCATCAATATATTTTTCCCCGCTTTTAACTGCCAAAAATTCAATTACTTCTTTTAAAAGTACTGGCTTATGAAAAAGCTTTGGCACGATAATTCTCCCAATTCTTTGTCTCCCAAATTTCAAAATGATCTCCGGCACCAATAATAGTCAACTTATTTTTAATTCCCGCGTATTCCAACATTTTTTCCGGAATCACAAATCTTCCTTGAGAATCTAAATTTACTACTTCTGCTTCGGCACACATCTTTCGGCGTAAATCTCTTGCTTTAAAGTCAGAAAATAAAGGTTGTAAAAGTTCAGGTTTGATAGTTTCTTCCCAACCTCTTTCGCTAAAACCCAAAATGCATTTTTCAAAACCAACAGTCAAAATTATTCTTTCTCCCCCCACCTCATTTCTAATCTTTTTAGGTAAAGCTATTCTTCCTTTTCCAATTAGATTTGGTTGGTAGGTTCCTAAAAACATCTTAAATCACCACTTTTCACCATTTTTATACTTTTTCTACCATTTTGAAACAAAAAAAACCACTTGTCAAGAGGCAATTTTGAGATAAAGCTTTAGAAAGCTAAACTATTTTATCAACCAACCCCTAACTTCAATTTGGCGGTTTTTAGATTGAAGATCAAAATCACCTGTTACCTTAATTAAACCCTCAGGTCCGCGCAAGCGTAAGGTTATTGTTCCGCCAGTTACCCCCTCATCATATTTACAAACATTCCGCGAACAAGTCCCCAGCAAAATCTTCCTAGTAATTGAGGATTCTCCTTCTTTAAGATTAATTGTCCCTACCACTCCCCGAGGAATTTCTTTTGATAAATAAGTTAATTCATACTCCAAAGAGCTCGTATTTTTAATATTTTTAATTTCTAAAGTCACCTCATGTTTATCAGCGCTAGGAGTAAGCCAAACTAAGGGCAGTTCTTCTACCGGCAATTCCTCCATTATTTGTTGGGAGGTTGAAGTTGGTTTTGGGGAAGAAGAATTTTTCTTATTTTTAAAAATCACAAAAAATAAACCCCCAATTATTCCTAAACCTAAAAAAACTATCAAGGCAATAATAGCTGTTTTTTTCATTTAAGTTTATTTAAAAAAAACTCTTTTAATTTGTCAACCCTTATTCTTTCTTGTTTAGTTGTTTCTCTATCTCTTATTGTCACTGTTTCATCTTTTAAACTTTGAAAATCCACCGTCACGCACCACGGAGTCCCGATTTCATCTTGAGCAAAGTACCGTTTACCAATGTTTCCCCTATCGTCCCAGGCGACCATAAAATCCTTTCTTAAATCCTCATAAATCCTTCGCGCAAAATTTACCAAATCTGGCTTGTTGGCTAAAAGAGGAAAAACAGCGACTTTAATTGGAGAAATCTTTGGATTGAGGGATAAAATTACTCGAGTAATACCTTTATTTTTTTCTTCTTTATAGGCATCTAATAAAAGAAAAAGAAAAGTTCTGTCAACACCCCCTGAAGTTTCTACAATCCAAGGTAAAAACTTTTCTCCGGTTTCCGAATCAGTATAAGTAAAGTCTTTTCCAGAATACTTTCCGTGGCGAGATAAATCCCAATCTCCCCGCCAATGAATCCCCTCCCATTCTTTCCAACCAAAAGGAGTTTCATACTCAATATCAAAAGCAACTTTTGCATAATGAGCAAGCTCATCTTTTTGATGCTGGCGAAACCTAATTTTTTCTTGATGATTAATTAAGTTCTTATACCACTTCATTCTTTCTTCTTTCCAATAGGAATACCATTTTTCCATTTCTTTAGGATTTACAAACCACTGCAAATCCCATTGTTCAAACTCTCGCTGGCGAAATAAAAATTGTTTAGGAGTAATTTCATTCCTAAATGCTTTGCCAATTTGGACAATCCCAAAAGGAATTTTAAGACGCATTGAGTTTAAAACATTAAGATAATTAAGATAAATATTTTGGCAGGCTTCACCTCGTAAATAAGCGCCGGTTTTTTCTCCCTCAACCACCCCCAAAGAAGTTTCTACCAAAAGATTAAATCTTCTTGGTTTTGTCAACTCACCACCGCACTCTGGGCATTTTTTACCCTTTAGTTTTCTTTCTAACTTAGCAATTATATCTTCATCTGTTGTTCCCGTTTCCTCGGAGGTTACTTCCTCTATCAGCTGATCCGCCCGAAACCTTTTTTTACACTTTTTACAGTCAACCAAAGGATCGGTAAAGTTTTTAACATGGCCAGATGCTTCCCAAACGCGCGGATGAGTAATAATTGCCCCATCTATTCCTACCACATTTTCGTGTTTCCGCGTCATTTCTTCCCACCAAAGCCTCTTAATATTATTTTTCATCTCTACACCCAAAGGCCCATAATCATAAAATCCCTGAATTCCTCCATAAATTTCTGAATTCTGATAAACAAAACCCCGGCGTTTGCAAAGACTGACAATTTTTTCCATAGTTAAAATATACTCTATTTTTTGTTATTTAGCAATAATTTTGGGGTTTGAATTTCTTTTTCAGCAATACTTTCAATATAGGGTTTGAGACTACCCGACCAGCGACGCCAAGAAGAAGGAATCCCAAAACCAAGTTTATTCAAAAGATGCTCCTCAAAACTTCTTATAAACTGGGAGTTATTTTTCTGGTCGATATTTTCTAAATAATTTTTTAAAATTTCAAAAATATCTTTATTTACTTGCTCCTCTGCCGTCAACTTATCCACCAACTCGCAAAAATACCAAGCAATTCCTACTTTATTTAAATTCCCCCTCCAAGAAGAAAAATTATTTATTACCTGAGATTCAGTAATAATATCCAAATCTTTCCCTTTGACTAAAACCAATTTACAATGGTTAAAAAGCTCCAATGTTCCCGCTTTTTTACTGGTAATTTTTCTTATTCCCTTAGCAATTGCTTTAATTTTTCCGTAATGCTTGGTAAAAATTGTAAGAATCTTATCCGCCTCACCAAAATTTTTTCGCTTAAGAATTATCCCCTCAGTCTTGTAAATTCCTGCCATTTACAAAGAAAATTTCAGCTCCTTATCTGTTTTAAGTTCAAAAATTTGCTCCTGCCCATCAATCTTTACTTCATAATCGTATCCGTAAGTGCCTGGTTGCTTTTGAATCAGCAAGTGATATTCTTTACTCGCCTTAAAGGGCAGTTTATATTTAAAAACCAATTGGGCTTTTCCCTGTGGGCGCAGTGGCGCTTTATCTCCATAAAAAACCTCAAAAACAGTTTTTCCCAATTCTTCATAGGTCTTTGCTTCAATTTCCGAACCTTTTACTTCCAAAAGTTCACTTCCTTTAGGTACATAAACCCTTACCCAATCGCGGTAAAGACCATTCAAACAAAGCTCTCCCGCTTCTAAATTACAATTTGAGGGCGGAGCAGGATTTTTATAATCTACAGTTACAGTCTTAATTACTTCTCCGTTATTTTCCACTTTAATTTCTTGGCCAACATTAACCCGGATAAACATATTAGATTTCGCCCCAGCAAAATTACAATCATTAATATGAAGATAATCACCCTCATATTCTTTAATTCTTCCACCAGCATTTAAAAATTCAATCGCTTTTTGCAACTCTTCATTAAAAAAATAAACCAGCATATGTTTTTCTTGAATATTGTTAAAAGTAAGATTAAAAAACTCTGGCCATTTCTTTCTTGGCGATTGCATTATATTCAGTAAAATTGAGTGCATCAAAGGACCTAAGACTGCTTTCCTTTCTGCGCGCAGAGTACCAACTGGTTTAGAAATTTGACTTTCTAATTCATAGAAAACTTGAGGACAATTACAGCGAGGATCGTTTTCTGCAGAAAATCTTCCCCAATCAGCCACGCCAATCGGACCTAAAACCTTAAGCAAATCAACCAAAAATTTAGTATCAACGGCAATTATTCCATCAACATCCTGTCCACCTGCTTTTTTATAATTTGGCCAAAAAGTTTGAATAAATTCTTTAAAATCCGGCGATAAATTCATATCGCGCAAGTGCCAATAAAAAACATTCTTATGATATTTTTTGATTGGTTCGGGGGGCGGCAAACGATTTCCAAACTTGGCATCTAAAGTATAAATATCAAAAGAGCCCAGGGGTTTAAAATTTCCTTTATGAACAGACAAAATCGCATAGGCGGTCAAAAACCCTCCGGTAGGTCGCAATTCAGCGTCATTTTGAAAAAGGAGTAGGTATCGTTTTTCCTCGGGGTAACCCAAAAGGGGTTTAAGATACTTAACCAATGGTTTGACCTCTCCTATCATTGTAGCACCCTCATCAATAGTTTTTACTAGCACTTGAAGATTTTCTCTTATTTTTATTCCAAAAAGACTTTGGGGGTATTTTGAAAGATTAATTTGATCCACTTCTTCTTGGGCTTTTTTAAATTTTTCTTCAATTTTATCTATTCCCGGCTCAAGTTTATCCAAAGTATCTAAAGCAAGCATTAATCTTTCCTCTGTTGTCAATTGGGTAGCTTCTTTTTCTTCTTTTTTCTCCAAACCTATAAGATCAGCATAGGGCTTAAGCTCTTCAATAACTGCCCTTCCCGCTTCCAATAAATAATTTCCTGTCCTAATTAATCTTTCTCCATCTTTATAAAAGTCACCAATCCAAGGAAGGAATTTACTCCATCCTATCTTCCTATAGCTATTATCAAAATTATCAAGTTTATTTTTAATTATTTCTATTTTTTGCTCACTTTCCTCAAGATTTTGGCTCTGAATTATTTCTGTAATTCCCTTTACTTCTGTCTTTAACTCTAATGCTTTGGATTTAATCTCTAAAATAGGTAAAACAACAAAAAAAGCTATCAGACAAGCTATTAAAATAAATACCCCTCCTCCAATCAGAAATTTTTTAGAAGAAAAAAATTTAAAAAAAGTCTTTTCTTTTTCTTTTTCTGTTTCTAAATTTATTTTATTTTCTAATTTATCTTCCATTTATAAAGCTCCTTTCCCAGAAATCATCGCCCAAGGGGTTTTAAAAATAATTATTATATCTTGTAAAATTGAACGCCGTCGAGCATACCAAGCATCCATTTGGACTCTTTTATCAAAATTAATCTCGCTCCTTCCGTGAACTTGCCAATACCCAGTAATTCCCGGTTTGATTTTAAAAAGCTCTTTAACATATTTTTTGGTTTGCGGATAAACTTTTTGCTGCTCTTCAAGCTCATCTAAGTAATAAGCCCTCGGACCAACAATACTCATTTCTCCCCTAAATATATTAAAAATTTGAGGAAGCTCATCTAAAGAAAATCGCCGTAGAAACTTCCCTACTCGGGTAATTCGGGGATCCTCCTTTAATTTATAACTATGTTTTTTATACTCCTCATAAAGTTTTCGAAACTTAGGATCGGTCCTTAAAAGTTGATGAGCATTAGCAATCATCGTTCGAAATTTATACATCCGGAAAAGTTTTTTATTTTTACCTACCCGCTTGGGAATGTCAGCAAAAACTGGTCCGGGAGAGTCAAGTTTAATTAAAATTGGCACCAAAATAAAAACCGGAGTAAAAAAAATTAGTAAAATTATTGCCATAAAAATATCCAAAATTCTTTTCGCTGTTTCGTATTTCATAGATATTTAATTTTATCTTTTTCTTTAAGAAAATTAACCAGATCTTTAACTTTTTGAGCGTCTTTTTTTCTACAAATTAAAACTGCATCGGTGGTATCAACAATAATCAAGTCTTCAACGCCAATCACTGCAATTAATTGATCATCAAATTGAACTAAGTTATTTTTTGCCTCCAAACCTATAAATTCTCCCCTTTGACCAAACTTAATTATAGCATTACCATTTTTATCTTTGGGAACAAGTTCGTAAATCACACTCCAATCACCAACATCATTCCAACCAAAATCAGCCGGAATTACAAAAGCATTTTTAATTTTTTCAGAAACAGCAACATCTACTGAAATATCCGGAGCTTTTTTGTAGGCTAATTCCATTACTTTTAAAAATTCTTTTTTTCCAAAAGCATTTCCAATTTTTTCCAAAGCGGTAAAAGTTTTAGGAGCATATTTTTCCAAGGCTTTTAGAAAAAAATCTGCCTGCCAAACATACATTCCTGAATTCCAATAATAATTACCGTTTTTAAGAAAATCCTGAGCTGTTTTCTGGTCCGGTTTCTCTACAAATTTTCCTAATTTATAAACCAAAATCCCATTAATTTTTTTAAATAATTCACCTGCTCTTATATAACCAAAGCCAGTGTGGGGCCAACTTGGCTTAATTCCTATCGCTACTAAGGTTTTTTGCTCAAAAGCTATTTGAGCGGCAGTTTTTTCTATTTTTCTAAAAACACTCTCATTCTCCACTAAATGGTCTGCCCAAAAATTCATCATTACTCCCTGTGGGTCTTTTTTATAAATTATTAGTGTCCCCAAACCACAAGCAATTGCTGTATTTCGCCTTGCTGGTTCCCAAAAAATATTTTCTTTAGGAATAGCTGGCGTTTCCTTTTTAATTTCTAAAGCGTATTGCTTGCTTGTAGTTACCACATAAATTTTGTTGGGGGGAACTAAACCTCGTAATCTTTTAATAGTTTTTTGATAGAGAGTTTCCTTTCCAAAAAGACGAGAAAATTGCTTAGGGGTCTTATTGCGCGACCGGGGCCAAAGACGTGTTCCTCCTCCCCCACAAATCACCAGTGCATATAAATGGTTGGTTAAAGAATTTTTTTCCATTTTTAACCGTATTTATGATGGTAACCTAAAACCCAATTCCCTGTCAAGAAAATAAAATAAATAAAATACACTCCTGGAGTGTCTTTATATTGACACTCCTGGATTTTTCTTTAAAAATAAGGATGTCACTCTAATATTACACTTTTAATAAAAGCCAATTTCCGCTGGTAATCTACTTGATCTTCCATAAAACTTATATACGCCTCCCTTGATCCAAAAATTTTTAAAAGATAATCTTTGTTTAAAAATGAAAACATTATATTTTGAGTATAAGCAGAAAAGGAAGTTGCGGGAGAATTAAATAAATCCTCAAATTCTATTAAAAAAGAGGTCACAGGATTAAGATGAATATACCGGGAAATATGAACTAATTGCTCTTCTGTTTCTATTCTTTTTGCTTTAAAGGGACTTCTAAATAAGGCTCCCCCTCGTTTATTTTTAAGATTAAATGTCCGAGCAAAACTATTTTGAATATTCGCGATAAACCTCCTAATTCCATCATCCCTGAGTTGTTTAATTAAAAAATGATAATGGTTGGGCATAAAAGCAAAAGAATATATCTCTACTAATAGCTCTTTCTTTTGACTCTTTAAGTATTCTAGCTGCTCAGATAAAGGTAACTTCTTAAACTTCGAAAATCTTAAAGTTTGGGAGAATTTATAATAATCAACAATTTTTATCATCCTCAAAATGTTATACTTCCGACCAAAAATCTCTTCATTAGCTACCGTTCGATTAAAAATGTGATAAATCTCATCGTTTGCTAAAACTAATTTTCTTATAGGCATTCTTAATTCAAGAGTAAATCATTTTTTCCTTAGGTGTCAATATAAAAACACTCCTGGAGTGTACATATTGTCTTTTTGGCCATTCTTTCCCATGAATATAAAGAGGTCAATTCCTTTCCCTTCATTTTCAACCTTCTTTTTAATTCTTTATCTTTTATTATTTTTTTAATTTTCTCCACTAAATCATTAATGGAAAAAGGGTTGAAATAAAGCGCCGCATCCTTATAAACTTCCCGAAAAACAGGAATATCCGAAGCTAAAACTGGCAATCCGCAAGCCATTGCTTCTAATCCTGGTAATCCAAATCCCTCAATCAAAGAAGGAAAAACGAAAGCTTCTGCCTGTTGATAAATAATGGCTAATTCTTCATCGGGGACAAACCCAATAAAATTTACATAATTTTTCGCCCCTAATTTTTCCACTTTTCTCAAAAACTTTTCATAAAAAATATTCCTCGCGCAAACAACTACCAAATAAAACCGCATCTCTTTATTTAATTTTTTAATCGCCTTTATTAAAATCTCCACATTCTTATGGGGATAAAGACTCCCTGTATAGATAATAAATGGCGTTTTGATTTTATATTTTTCTAAAATCTTTCTTTTTAAAAATTGAAAATTAAAAATTGAAAATTTTTCATCTACCCCCTCATAAGTGACAATTACTTTCTTCCGAGGTAAATGGTATCGTCTAATTAACTCTTCTTTCCAATAATTACTCGGGGTGATAATTTTTGTTGCTCTTTTTACCGCTAACCAAACCAAAATTTTATAATTTAAATATTTAAACCAATAAAAAATCGGCCAACGAGTAGTAGTTTGCACTCCCCGCGATTGATGTTTAATTAAATCATGAATCGTCACCGCATATTTTCCCCACCAAAAAATCGGAACATTAAAATGAGGAAAGTGGGCTAAATCTGGTTTAATTTTAATTAATTGGAGCGGCAAAAAAATTTGCTCTTTTAAAGAATAATGGGGATAGTCAGCCAAAATCTTTTTAAAATTTTTATTTTTGAATTTCAGCTGTTTAAAATATTTTTCCCTCAAAAAAATATAATACTCATTTTCTTTATCTTCTTTCTCAATTTGATTAATTAAATTCATAATATAGCGTCCAATACCAGCGTTTTCTAAACCATAAAGCCTTGCGTCTACCACAATTCTCATATTTTAATTAATTAAAAAATTTATTTTAATT
>Ga0209102_1000448_pt1 | contig 27212 bp, 15 predicted proteins | sample ConPoolayeHmetaG_FD_185483 | JGI IMG/M metagenome (GOLD analysis project Ga0209102, IMG submission 185483) | Hot spring microbial mat communities from California, USA to study Microbial Dark Matter (Phase II) - Cone Pool mat layer H metaG... ...
AAGCCCAGGAAAAGGAGAAGCCAGTCAAGTATCTGGCCATTACGGGAGCGAGGTTAATTGACGGCACCGGCAACCCTCCTCTCGAAAGGGCAGTCATTATCATCGCCAACGACCGCATCGCTAACTGCGGTCCTAAAGGTCAGATAGAAATACCCAATGGAGCAGAAATTATTGACGTCAAGGGAAAAACCATCATTCCCGGGCTTATCGATGCTCATCTTCACTTTACTTATCCACCCAAGGAGGAAGAGTTCTTTTTCATCAACGAGGCAATTTCTGCTTTTCGGGCGGCCAATTTCCTTCGCCAGATGCTCCTAATTGGCGTCACGACAGTTCGCGATGTCTCTTCCTTCGGCCGCGTCGGCTATGAAGCTAAAAAAGCTTTTAATTCAGGATTTTTTGAAGGCAGCCGACCAATCGTCACTGGCCCTGGTATTACCTCTACCGGCGGTCATGGTACTGAGGGTTATCGCTTAGGAATTGTGGAAGAGGCTGACGGTGCGGCTGGTTTTCGTCGGGCTGTCCGGCAGAGGGTTAAGGAGGGAGCTGACTTGATCAAGATTCTGCCTCCTTACTCGCGGGAGGAAATTTTGGCGGCCGTGGAAGAAGCTCATTTTCATGAAAGATTTATTACCGTTCATTCTGGAGTCTATAAGGCTCAATATGATTTTGTCCGCTGGGCGGTGGAAGCGGGGGCTGATTGTATTGAGCATGCTTATGCTCTCCCGGAAGATGTAATCCCTCAGATGGCAGCTAAGAAAATCTATTGTGTTCCGACGCTTTCCATTTTGATTAAATTGGGAAATCAATATAAAGAGAGAGGCCCGGAATGGGAGTGGAAGGTAAAGAAATATTTGGAATGCCAGGAACTTTTCCGCAAGTTGCGGGCGGCAGGCGTAAGAATGGCAGTGGGCACAGACGCCGTTGGGGAGAACATGGCTTTTTACCCCCATTTTTATTTTGAGGAAGTCGAAAACTTTGTGGCGTTAGGGGCTTCGCCCCTGGAAGCCATCGTGGCTGCAACCAGAATATCGGCTGAAGTCAGCGCAGCCAGTGACCGATTAGGGACTATTGAGAAAGGGAAAATCGCTGACCTGGTCGTTCTGGCCGGCGACCCGCTAAAAGATATTAAGCAACTGCGGACGGCAGAAATTATTATCCAGGCCGGCCGGCTCATCCCCCTAAAATAGTGGCAGGCTACATATTTCTTGTATCATATTTTTTTCGATGCTTACTTCACCTAGTTAAGACTTCTTGGGCTTGGCAGAATTTTAAGGCAAGGCTCTTAGATTCAAGAGAGATTTATAAATTTCGGCTCCTCCGCGTTTTGGATGGGTGAACCTCAAGAATTATTAGAGACCAGGTCTGAATATAAAAAAGGCCGGACATAGCCAACCGAGGTTTCAAGTTTCTATTCCAGTCCGAGTCAAGGATAAAAATTGGAAATAGGCAGGAGGGCATTATTTTGGCGTCACCATTTTGGAGAGGGAGAGGTCGAGGGCTTCAACGAGGCGGTCGGCGTTGCTTCGGTTAAAAACCAGCGGCGGTTTTATTTTGATTACATTCTTCCAAGGGCCATCAGTGCTAACCAGAACCCCTAAATCCTTCATCCCTTCGGTTACAAAACCGGCTTCTTCGGTTGCTGGCTCCATTGTCTGGCGGTCCCTAACGAGTTCCACTCCTAGAAAGAGGCCCAAGCCCCTAACATCGCCAATCAAGGGATGATGTGATAGCAATTCCTTGAGGCGGGCTTTTAAATAAGCGCCAACACGGCGGGCATTTTCTTGCAACCCTTCTTCTTCTAAGGCCATGAGCACAGCCAGGCCTGCGGCGCAAGAGACAGGATTACCACCATAGGTATTAAAATACTCCATGCCGGTAACAAAGGCTTTGGCAATCTCCTCCGTGGTAATCACGGCACCTAAGGGATGACCGTTGCCAATCGGTTTACCTAAGGTGACAATATCAGGAACAATGTCCTGAGCCTCGAAACCCCAGAAATAGTCGCCTGTCCGGCCAAAACCGACCTGAACTTCGTCAGCGATACAAACCCCTCCCGCTTTTCTGACATATTCGAAGGCCTTTTTTAAATAGCCTGGAGGAAAGATTATTTGTCCAGCACAGCCCATCATCGATTCAGCGATAAAGGCCGCCACCCTTTTATTCCGACTTTCAGCCTTTTCTATGGCTTCTTTGACAGCCAGCGCATATTTTGTCCCCGCTTTTTTGTCCCCATATTTAAAGCGGCCGCGGTAAAGGTCTGGAGTTATAACCTTATGCACATAGGTCGGCGCTCCTTTTCCGCCTGGCCCGTCAAATTTATAGGGGCTTATCGCCACTAAGGAGGTGAGATTCCCATGATAAGCCCCATCAATAACAATAACTTCGCTTCCTCCGGTGCAATTAAAAGCGAGCCTGAGGGCGAGGTCGTTAGCTTCACTCCCGGAATTAACCAGAAAAACATAGCGCAGCTGCGGAGGAAGCTTCGAAGTTAATTTCTCAGCATAGATGGTTAATTGGTCATAAAGATATCTCGTGTTAGTGTTGAGAAGGCTCATCTGCCGGCTAACAGCTTGGACTACTTTGGGATGGCAGTGACCTAAGTGGCAGACATTATTTACCGCATCGAGATAAGTTTTACCTTCGGCATCATAAAGATACTGAAGAGCGCCGCGGACGAAGTAGAGCGGGCGGCGATAGGCTAAGCTCAGGGCAGCGGAAAAATGACTCTTTCTTTTTTCTAAAATCTCCTTTTTCCTCAAAAGGCTCGTTTGGGGTTGAAAACCGCAGGCTCGCCGCCAAAGTTGAATGATTTTTTGGGGGTTAGTTTCGAGGAGTTTTTCTAAAAGCAGCCAGGCAGGTTTCTCAGAGATAGAGATATATTTATTTTCGGGCTCCTCTCTTCTTCTCCAAGCAGACATAGTCACGCTGATGCAAAGACGAGCGATTATAAGCTCCGGAAGAATTTCGATTTCCCGCTCCTCTAAGGGGAAGCGGCGATGATAGGCCGAAAGCAAAGTTGCGGCGATAGCCAGGGGGTTTTCCTTGCCCATCATGGCGTAGGTCAAAGCGATAGCTATTTCCGCCGCGGTGTAAGTCTCGGCAATATCCCCAAAATCGATAAGGCCGATAATTTTGGGCCTCCCTTCTGGCCGAGCCGACTTTTCTTTGATAATCAAATTATTTTCATTGGCGTCATTATAGATAATGCTCTGGCGAAAGTGGTTTAGTTCAGGAATAACTCGCAGTTCGAGCTGCGTCAGATGATAATCAACCAGCCGGCGTTTCTCCGGCTCGGCGATAAATTTCAGCCTGTCTTTGGCCCAGAGAACATTCTTCAAGTCCCAGGGGATTTCTCTTCGCGCTGCTGGATGGTGAAAGTTTTCTAAGGCTCGGTCAATGGAACCAAGAAGTGAACCAAGCTCTCGCCAGGTGCTCAGCGGGACCTCTCTCAGGCGAGAAAAGGTATCGCCAGGAATATAAGTCAACAGGCGAATAAAGTATTTCTGACCATCTTTCCCTTCAACCCGGTTAATTAATTCGCCGTTAAGCGCCGGAAGAACCCGAGGAAATTGAATTGGAGGCAGCGCTTGCGCCAGAAAATCCATGACCTTATTCTGGAGGTCAAGTTCATCCCAGGTTTCTCCCCGGGCCGAGATCTTAAGGACAAATTCTCGTCCCTGGCGGTCGGCAAGATAAAAGTTGCGACAGGCATACCCTGCCAAATAGCGGGCGTCTGCCTTAATGCCGAAAAGCTCGCGGGCAATGTGCCGGGCCTCTTTTAAATTAAATTCTGGTCTTGGATATTCCTCTTTAATCATTTTTTCCTCCTCCTGGGGGCTAATTTTTTTATCTGGGCCAGCTCACCCGTTTACCCGATTTTTCCTCTTTATTGTCATATTTAGACCCGTCTAATGATTTACCCGATTTTTCTTTATAAAGCAAAGCGTTAATCTTTTCTCCATTCCGTTCCTTTATAGCTACCTCTTTCCCCACAAAAATGTCTGAAGAGCCATTATTTTGACGGCTAATTGAATTTAGGGCGGCGCCCTTTAGCCAGCAGATATGCCTAAAAAGATTTATTTGCTTTTTATAGTTCAAAGTAGCCTCGTTAGACCTGGTTGACCTGTTGATTATTAATACTTTTGCTTTTACTTTGCACCATCTTTCTGGCTCTGACTGTTATTATTGGAATTAGATATAGCGAGGGCTATTAACTTGATTACGAGCTGGAGAAATGATTTAAAATGATAAACATTTTTCCTGGGGAAACGAACTTATTATAAAATATAAGCATGAAATCGAGCAATAGAGTGAGAAAAAATAGCCGACAGAAGATAATAACTATTTTGATTTTTGCCTGGTTAATCGTTTTGTCCGGTCTTAGAGCCCAGTCGATTATCGAGAATCGTGAAAAGCCCTTAAATAAAAATGCTGGTCGGGTCGTTAAACTTAAAGAAGAATGGCGCCTTAGGGATAACCAGGTGGATTTTTATTTTAAAAACCCCACTAATCTTAAGGTTGCGGGGGATGGACATATTTTCTGTCTTGACGAGAACCAATTACTTGAGTTTGACGGCGATGGTCGCTTTCAGCGCAACCTCTTTCGTTCAGGCCAGGGGCCCGGGGAAGTAACTCGAATCGAAAATTATCTGGTTACTCAGAATGAAGTCATAATGCACCAGAGCTCGCCGAACAAGTTCGTTATTGTTAATAGGCAGGCAAATCTCATCAGGGATTTTAAACCAGTAGAGGCAACACCTCGGTTGCTGGCTGTTTTTGGGGATAAATACTTAATGGCCCAGCATGCCTTTCCTCAGATAGATAAAATCCGCAAAGAAGAGGGAGAGGTTTTAGAAGTCAATTGGAATTTGGGTTTGGTCGACTGGCAGGGAAAGGTGGAGAAAATTGACGGGTTTTACCCGACGCAATGGTTTTTTAAGAGGTTGCCAACGGCCGTCATCGCTGATTATCTTACGGAAATTATTGGCGATTCCTTTCAAGAAAAATATTTTGTTTTTTCGCATACCGGCGATTACCGCATTAAGGTTTTCGATATGGAAAAGAGAAAGGTGAGTCTGGTATTTAAAAGAAAATATCATCGAGTCCGCTACGAGCCAGAAAAGCCACCAGATGAAAGACCGGGAATGAAAAGACTTGAGCTGCCTCGGGATTATCATAATGATGTCCTTAAAATTATTACCCAAGGGAACAAAATATTGGTCTTTACTTCAACCCTTGACCCGAAACGGGGCTTCCTCATTGATGTCTTCGACGAAAAAGGGATTTATCTTGATAATTTTTACCTTCCCCTCCAGATCAGAATAAGACTAACTGAACTCGCCCGGTATCCCCTCGACATTGAAGAGGATCATCTTCTCTTGATAGAAAAGGAGGAAACAGGTATTATCTTCCTCGTCAAATATAAAATATTTTATTAGAAGGGTGGCCGGTAAGATGGATTTTTTTGTATTTAAACTCGCCGGCCAGAAAAACTTTTCTAAGTCTTCGTTTAATTTTATGGTTGGTATCGGGTTATGTTCCTGATTCGGGCCCAGTCTCAGGAGAGAAATGATGGGCATCTATAATTTAAACCATAAAGGACGGGATTTAACAGGCCGGCTGGTTTTATTTTTGCTTCTCAGCTTTATCGCCTATTCTTGCTCTCACCCTCAAGAGCAAGGAAAGGCGGAAGCAGAAACCGTCAAAAAAGAGATAGAAAAGCTGGCGACTGCTTTCGGCGCAGAAGTGGGCCTTTCTTTTCATGACCTGGAAAGCGGGCTGGTCATAGAAATAAACGAGCGAAGGGTAATGCATGCCGCCAGCCTGATGAAGGTACCGGTGATGGTTGAGGTTTTCAGGCGAATTGATAAAGGCGAGCTTAGCTGGGAACAAAAGGTCTTAGTGCGAAATAGCTTTGCCAGCCTGGCCGATGGCACTCCTTATTCCTTGCAGCCAGAAGATGATTCTGACCCTGAATTCTATTCCCTCGAAGGCCAGAGTGTGCCCCTTAAAGAACTTCTTTTCCGGATGATTACGGTGAGCAGTAATTTAGCCACTAACATTTTAATTGACCTGGTAAAAGCCGAAGCAGTCATGGATACCATGCGGGAACTGGGCGTGGTCAATATGAAAGTTTTGCGGGGCGTCGAAGATGCTAAGGCCTTTGAGAAAGGTTTAAACAATGTGACCGATGCCCGCGATATGAGGGTCGTCCTGGAAGCAATTGTCTCTGGTCAAGCCGCCTCACGTCAATCATGCCAGGCCATGTTAGAGATACTCGAGGCGCAGAAGTTTCGGGAAGGAATCCCGGCCGGCTTGCCGGCTGAAGTTAAAGTAGGCAATAAAACCGGCTCAATTACCCGCATTGCCCATGATGCTGCGGTCGTCTTCCCGCCTGGTCGTCAACCTTACATTCTGGTTGTTCTAACGCAGGGCATAGAAAAAGAAGAGGAAGCGGAAAAGCTGACCGCCTCCATCTCTCGCCTTATATATGACCGCCTCATCAATGTTACCAAGCAGCGCCCAGGGCGATAAAAAACCCAAAGCGTTTCAGGTTGTCCTCCTCCCGCCGCCAGGTTAACTGGAGCCTTAGGTGAGCGTGTCGCCACAGATAGGCATCAAACCCTCCCCAAAGCATAATTGACTGCCGCGCCAAGAGGTCAGCCAAAGAGACTGCTTCATAAGCTCTGGCTCCTTGTCCATAGGCCAGAAAAAGGCACGCAAGTTAATTAGTGGTTATGTTTGCTCTTCAATTAGCGGCTAGAACCAAAATCGGTTAGTCAGTTGTTGCCTTCTTTGATGCGGCCGACTTCAAATAGGGGTTCGCCAGCATTGCAGGGAGGCGTATTTATGACGTAAAGAATAATGCCGGTAAAGGGAGCCCTGACTTGTTCTAAGACTTGGCCAAAATAATCCTCGATTACCCCGACGACCTGACCAGCCCTAACGTAGTAACCCATCTTGACTTTCGGATAAAAGAGGCCGTCATGCTGGGAATAAATCACTTCATATTTATCCACCCAGATAGGGTCGTCCAAAAGCTTCGCCTCGCCCGACAGCATCTTAAAATACCTCATGACGTTTAATACCCCTTGCACGTTAGCTGCCACCATCTCCTCTTCCACGCGGCCGAGGTAGCCGGCCTCGGTAGTAATCGAGGGCTTTTTCCTTAAAATAGCCGTCCAGCTGAGATATTTCGAATCCTTAATGTCCTTGGTTCGGGTCGGGTCGATAATGATATGATTAAGGCCAAAAGCCAACGCCATTTCTTTTGACATGTCATCCACTTTTTTCTCGCCACTAATCATCCAGTAGGTGTAAGGGATGAGGGCTTCATTCCCGTCGCCGCAATGAAGGTCGATGAGAGCGTCAGCCCGCTCGACAACTTCAGTCGTGAGGACCGAGGCAATTCGTTGACTTTGGGTGCCGTCCTTGGTGCCAGGGAAAACGCGGTTAAGATTCTTCCAATCATAAGGGTTGTAATAAATGGTCCTTTTTTGGAAGGAAGATAAATGGGCGATATGGACCAGGATAAGCGTGCCGGAAAGAGAGGCTGGGTCGAGCATTTTTTTCAGCCGGTAGGAGGCAATGATGGGGGGATATTCATAGGCATGGATGCCGGAAACCACGGCCAAGACCTTGCCGGGCTTTGTCCCGTTGATGATGGTCACGGGGATGCGAGTTGCCGCATCCTTGCCTTCAGCTACCTCGAGGAAGCCGCTTACCTTTTCTCCTGGCGACGCTTTTAGACCGCCAAGAGTAAAGGCTTTTTGGGCCGCGGCTAATTCTACCGAGAGATAAGCCAGAATAATTAGCGGGCAAAAGAAGAGTAGATTGGACCAGAAAAAAATCTTTTTTGGCCAACGCATTTTTGCCTCCTTCTCCTAAGTTAGGGAAAAAAATAATAGAAATAATCATACAATAGCTCTTGATATTTGAAAACCGAAGCGACAAAGAATTTTCTCGGCTGAAGAAAGAACTTGCTTCTTGAAATTCTTTTCTTTAAAGAATCGAGGGAGCCTGGAAAAAGGCGACGAGCTTCAGTCAAAAGATGACTCAAAAATAAGGCAGGAGGCGACGCTGGCTATTTTCCTCGCTCTGAGGCCCTGGTTAGTTGGCTGCCCTTGTCTGGATAAATTTAAAATTGGAGACCGAGGCCAACTCCGGCCTTGAAGCCGCCGAGGTCAGCTTCGAGTTCGATGGGCTTCACTTTGCAGACGCTATAGCTGCCGAAGAGGTCGAGAAAAAGCGGGCCGATTATTCGAGCTATGAGGCCAACTTGGCCTAAGTAGCCAACATTGTTCTTTTTAACTGTTCCTAAAATGTTATTTTCTTCATAGTGAAAATAGCCTAAGCCGAGCTTGACATAGGGAGAAACAGGGCCAAGGGGGAATTCGCCACTGAGGCCAGCGGCCAAGGGCATGATTTTGAGAGTCGTTTCTTCCTGAGTGAAGGTCATTTTACCTTTTTTGGAAAAAGACTCGGCCGCAACCCATAAGCCGATGAACCGGCCTAATTTGAGGCCGGCTTCCGCGCCGTAGGTTGCGCCTCGGCCGTAGATATCCTTGAAGGCTCGGTCGCTGGGGTTAAAATAAGAACCTTTGACCTCGGCTCGGATAGAAGCCGCCTCGAGCGGAGCTATGGATAGGCCAAAAATGAGGAAAATCAGGAGCGGGATTAATAATAAAAGATAAGGATGCCTCATTTAGAATCTCCTTATTAGTTGTTCTCTTTCGGCCCAATTCTGCCTCATAGTTTTTTGTCTCAATTAAATAAAGCCGAATAAAGCATAATAAAGCAGAACAAAAAAAATATGAAGACAAAAGACAATGGAGCCGGTCCAGGGAAACACGAGGAGCCAAGCATGGGGGGGCCATTCTAATTAACGTCTCGGGTTTAAAAGAGAAATTAGATCGGTCAACCTTTATTATCCTGGGTCGAGACAGCCTAAATTATATCGAGGCGAAAAAATATTTTCCAGCCCGAGTCGAAAAGATTAGCCGCCTTTCCAGAAGTTTCTTCAGATTAGCGGGCTTAATGGATTAAATCCGAGGGGAGCATGAGCCAAATAGCTCTTGGTATTGTCCCGGTTTTTCCTAAAGTGCCAAACGTAGGCAAGCCTATTAAATTAGCTAAAAACAAATGTTTGGCCAGGTTGATTTGGAATCCCCTATGGTTGCAATTTAGGGCAAAAATAGGTTAAAAATTGGGATGTCATCTGAATTGTAATCTTCGGCAATTTTGAAGATGACACTAAATTTAAAGAGAGGCAGAAGCATGTCTGGTCAAAAGAGATTAAAGCTAAGAAATACTCTTGGACTATTGTTACCCCTTTTTTTCTGTTTATATTCTTTTTTTTATTTCCTCGCCTGTGTTTCCCAGCCCAAACAACCCGCAGATTTGATTCTTTATAACGCCAATATTTACACCATGAATCCCTCCCAGCCCACAGCTCGCGCCATGGTAGTTACAGGCAATTTAATCACTGCCGTCTGTGAGAATGACAAGGATGCTTTTAAATGGAAGGGCGAGAAAACGCAGTTGATTGACTTACAGGGTGCTTTTGTTACGCCCGGAATTATTGATTCTCACGTTCATTTTAACCGCGCCGGCGCCTTGATTAACGATGCTAATTTAATGACGGTAGCCGACGAGGCTGGCTTACGCCAAGAAATAGCCCGAGTGGTCAGCCTTCTGGACAAAGGAGAATGGATAACCGAAGGTCTCTGGGGCGCCTATGAGCAATGGGCTTTAGGGGATGCCGGTAGGGAGTCAACAAAAGAAAAGAAAGCCGCTTGGCGTCCCAACCGCGAGATGATAGACGACCTGACACCGGATAACCCTTGTTTTCTGTGTCGCTATGATTATAAAGAATGGTTGGCCAACACAGCCGCCCTTAAAGCGGCGGGCTTAGAGAAAACGCCGCTCGCCGGACTTGAGCTGGATAAAGCGGGACGGCCCACAGGAATTGTTTTTCGACCCTCCCCAGCTTTTGACCGGCTCTGGAAAGCGCGCCAGCCAAAATCGAGAAAGAGACTACTGGATGAAAACAGAGCTGCCCTTAAGGCTTTGCGGGAGGCGGGAATTGTGGAAATTCATGATATCGCCACTGCGGACCAGACCGAGCGGTTTGTTGAGCTTCAAGAAAACGGTGAGCTTACTTGCCGGGTCTGGCTTCGTCCAGATTTATCCCTCGGCCGGGAGTTAAAAGAAAAAGGTTTTCGGCCGGGGCTTCATCCGAAAACAAAAGAGAGAGATTATTGGTTACGTTATGGTGCTCTCAAAGGCTATGTCGACGGCATCATGGGTACTCATGGCGCTCTCTTCTTTGAGCCATATAACGATGACCCGGAAAATTATGGCCACTGGCGGCATCATACTTCAGACGACCCGGAGCTCAAAGTAGGCAACATGGAGAAGATGTACCAGCTTATCAAAACTGGCCTGGAGGCAGGTTTTGTACCCAATGTCCACGCCATTGGCGATAGGGGTGTTGCGGAGCTTCTGACTCTTTTTGAGCGCTTAAAAGGCGAGGGAGTTGACTTGGCGGGCTTTCGGGTCATCCATGCCCAGGTTGTCCGGCCAGAAGATTTTTCTCGCTTTAAAAAATTAGGAATATTTGCTGAGGTGAATCCCTATCATATCTCCGATGATATGCGCTGGATGGAAGAAAGAATCGGCGCCGAAAGATGCCGCGGAGCCTATGCTTTTCGTTCTCTGCTCGAAAACGGGGCCATTCTCTGTTTTGGCTCAGACTGGCCAGGGACGAGCGCGGCCTATTATCATATGCACCCTAAATATTTGATTTATTCGGCTGTTACCCGCAAGACTTTAAAAGGCACACCGGCGGAAGGTTGGTTTCCTGAAGAGCGCCTGACTGTAGAAGAATGCCTTAAGGCTTATACGATTAACGCGGCGGCTGCCTGTTTTGAAGCTGATGTCCGCGGTTCCTTAGAAGTGGGCAAACTGGCTGATATTACGGTTTTTGACCGCTACCTTCTTCAAATCCCGACTGAAGAAATCTTAAAGATAGAAGTGCTGATGACTATCGTTGACGGCCGCATCGTCTTCCAAAAAATGTGACACCTTACACGTGATTTACCTCTAATTTATTTTTACAGTGCTTAAAATAATTTTAAAATACTTTGAATAATCGGGTGGGTAGCCGCTAAAGAATTAAATTCCTTTTCGCCAAGAGGTTTAAGGGCGTTGACAGCTGGTTTTCTTTTATGTTAAAAGGGAAAAAAATGAAGGCCGGAAAGAAGCATGTTTTTCTTTTCCTATTTATTACCTGGTTTTTATTCGTCTCGTGTGTCATAGATTTATTTCATTTTCATCCCTCCTTTAAGAGTGCTTCTTCTTGCCCAGCCTGTCATTTTCTCCAGTCTTCACTTTCCGGCGGCATTGCCTTATTTATTTTAATCCTCCTCCTTTCTTTTCTCGGGTTTTTCCGATTAAAACTTATTTTTACTTATAAAAATGATTTTTCTATAAGCCTCCTCTCTCGCTCCCCTCCATGGAGCTAATTTCTTTTTAAACCAGGTCGTATTTTCCCCTTTTGGTTTTTCGCTTAGTTAGGACCACTCAAGCCGAAGGAGGAGAAATGAGCATGGGTTTTCGTAGAAAGAGGAAGACCGAGGTTCCTCAGCGACCAATTTTTAATCTTTATCTCAGTCTCTTGTTAGGACTCTTTTTTGTTTTTCTTGACCTCTTGGGCCAACAGACAGAACCTAATTACTCTTTAACCTTAGAAGAGTGTTTGAATCTGGCACTTCAGAATAATCCGCGACTTATTTCTTATGGCCATCAATATGAGACCTCCTTAGCTCGGGTAAATATAGCTAAAGCCATTCCCCAACCCGCTCTTAGCCTCGATTTAGACCTTCTCCCCGGGCCCTTTTCCTTTCGCCGCACAGAAGAAAACTATCTTGGGGTAGCTCAGCTTATTGAATTTCCTGGCCGGCGAAGCTTGCGCGCCAACATTGCTTCTTTAGAAGCAGAAGAAGCCAGAAGCGACCTGGAAAGTTTTAAGCTTGATTTGATTTTTCAGACAAAAGAGGCCTTTTATTATTTGCTCCTCGCCCAAGAAGAATTGAAATTTGCCCAACAAAATCTGGAGCTCTCTCAGAAGTTTAAGGAGATAACAGAATTTAAATATTTGGCTGGAGAAGTTTCTCAATCCGAGGTGTTAAGAGCTAAGGTCGAAGTTTCCCGGGCTGAAAATGTTTTTAAGGAAGCCCAAGTCCAGACTTCTATAGCTCGGGCTAAATTGAATGCCTTGCTCGGCCGAGAGCCTGATTCGGGGCTTGAAATCAGGGGTGAATTAAAAAACGCTTTTCTTACTTTAACTGTGGCCGAAGCCAAGGAGAAAGCTTTGGCTTTAAGGCCGGAGATGAAGAAAATAGAGTTCTCTCTCTCGAGAGCTAAAGCTCAAAAAAAACAAGCTTATTTTAATTATCTTCCAGATTTTGCCGTCGGGCTTTCTCGGCATCGCATTGGACGGGAAAAATATTGGGATTTCACTCTTTCTTTTTCTGTGCCGCTCTTTTTTTGGCAGCCAGCACGGGGTGAAGTGGCCGAGGCCGAAGCTCTGAAGCGAATCTTAAATCAGGAAAAAGCTTTTTGGCTCAACAGCATTTTTTTAGAAATAGAAGAAGCTTACTCTAAGGTTAAGCTGGCCGAAGAACAAATCCGTATCTTTGAGGAAAGCATTCTTTCCCAGGCCCAAGAAGTCTATGAAATGTTTTCTTTTCGGTATGAGGAGGGTGAAATAAGCGGCCTGGAACTAATCGAGGCTCGTCGGACTTGGATTGAGTCAAGGGTTAACTATGCTCAAACCCTTTTTAAGCACGCCATTTTCCTGGCGGCTTTGGAAAGAGCTCTGGGGATTTCCGGCGGAGGTGGGAAATGAAGGCGAAATTTTTATTTTTAATCATATTCTTATTTTTCCCTAACCTAATTTTCTTTGCAGCTTGCAAGCGAGAGCCTCTCTCTTCCCAGGAAAAAAGAGAGACCTTTAGCCAACCCGTCAAGGTTCAGGACAAAACAAAAGAAGAGAGAGAGGCGGGGAATAGGATGAGAAAACGCCAGGGCTGGCGCTGGCAAGGTCAAGCGATTTCGCTTTCGGCTGCAGAAAAAGAAGCCGTTAAGGTTGAAATTTTTAAAGTAACTCGTCAGAACGTGAGGCCCTACCTCTCAGCTGTAGGTAATATTCTTGCTCCATATACCAAGATGAGTGTTATTAGCTACGCTTTTCCCGCCAGAGTGGTAACAATTCATGGGCAAATTGGCGAATGGGTGAAAAAGGGAGCTCCTCTCCTTACTCTTCAAAGTGAGGAGGTGGGTCGGGCCAAGGCTGATTTTTTTAAAGCCAGGGCTGATTTTGAATTAGCCGCAAGGAACTATGAGAGGCAAAAGAGGCTTTTCGAACGAGGGGCCGGAGCTCAAAAGGATCTTCTGGCGGCCGAGGCTGAATTCAAAGTGGCTGAAGCTAATCACAACGCTATGGAGAAAAGGCTCCATGTTCTGGGTTTTTCAGAAGAAGAGGTCAAGCTAATAGCAGAAAGGCACCAGATTAATCCGGTTATCACTTTGTTTTCTCCCATAAGCGGTAAAATCGTTGAGATAAAAGTTGTTCTTGGGGAGATGGTTGACCAAAGCAAAGAAATAATGACCATTCTTGACCCCACTATTCTTTGGGTTGATGCCGAAATCTTTGAAAGAGACCTGGCAAAAATTAAGATAGGCCAAGATGCGGAGATAAGCGTTCAGGCTTATCCCGAAAAGGTTTTCTCCGGGAAGATTTCCTATGTCGGCGACGTCCTTAAGGAGGCGACGCGGACGGTAACTGTTCGCACGGAAGTAGTTAATCAGGGCTTTCTCCTTAAACCGGGGATGTTTGCGACAACCAAAATTTTCCTTCAAGAAGAAAAATCCGTGCTGGTCGTTCCTAAAGAGGCTATCCTGGATGACCAGGGGGAGAAATTTGTTTTTGTCCGCAAGGGGAACGCCTTTGAGCCGACAAAAGTTGTCGTGGGAGCTGAACAGAATAATTTTTACGAAATTCTCAGTGGACTTGAGGAGGGGATGGAAGTAGTAAGTCAAGGAAGCTACGAGCTCAAGAGCAAGCTTTACCAAGAAGAGCTGAAGAAGGCTGGTCTTCATTGATGGTGGGCGAGCTGAGGAGGAGCCATGATTGACCGGTTGATTAATTTTGCGCTTCAGCAACGTCTCCTGACAATTTTTCTTGTTTTGCTTTTCTCTTTATTAGGTATTCTTGTTTATTTTCGCCTTCCAAAGGATATTTATCCTGACCTCAATGCACCTTTGGTTAACATTATTACGGAAAATCCAGGTATGGCTTCTGAGGATGTGGAAAGGCTAATCACCTTTCCCTTGGAGAGCTTAATGGTCGGAACTCCCGGGGTAACCCGCGTTAGGTCAGAATCAACTACCGGTGGCTCCTTGGTAACCGTTGAATTTGATTGGGGAACGGATATTTACCGAGCCCGGCAAGTTGTTTCGAGCAAGCTCGAATTGGTGGCCGGCCGTCTCCCCTTAGGCACGAGCTTTCCCATCTTAGGCCCCGTAAGCTCAAGAATGGGAGAGGTATTTGAATTCGTGGTTGTTGGAGACGAAGTTGACCCCATGGAGCTGCGGTCAGTAGCGGATTGGCAAATCCGCTATCGCCTCCAAGGAGTCCCAGGGGTGTCCTTTGTCATGAATTTGGGGGGTTATGTCAAGCAGTATCAGGTTTTGTTAAGGCCAGAGATGCTCTTCAATTATAAACTTACCATCGAGCAGGTAAAAAGAGCTTTAGAAATGAGCAACCGCAACTTTTCGGGCGGAATTCTCAACTTGGGCGCCGAGGAGATTCTAATCAAAGGAGTGGGGAGAATTGTTAATATCGGCGATATAGAAAAAACGGTGGTTGATTCTCGAAACAATGTACCTATTTATATCCGGGATTTAGCCGAGGTAAAAATCGGGGCCAAATTCCGCCGGGAATCAGGAGGGCACAACGGTCAGGAGGCAGTTTATGTAACTGTGCAGAAACAATATGGCGGTGATACCTTAAGTACTATAAGAAATGTAAAAAGGGCATTAGAACAAATAAGCCGGGATTTGCCTCAAGGGATCAAAATTAAACCCATCTATGATCAATCGATTCTTATCCTGAAATCAATTCGTCATCTGGAGATATCTATTGTTGAGGGAGCCATTTTAGTTGTCTTAATAATGATTGTATTTATGGGAAACTTGCGCACCTCCCTTATTGCTTCTCTTACCATCCCCTTTTCCATCCTTATAGCCCTCATCTTTATGGATATTTTCCACATCAAATTGACGGTCATGTCCATTGGAGGGTTAGCTATTGGTATAGGCAAAATGGCTAACGGCTCCATCATTATGGTCGAAAATATTTTCCGCCTTTTGAAAGAAAGGCAAGGCCAGCATGGTCCTCGAGAGATAATAGCGGATGCCGCTAAGGAAGTAGGGAAGTATCTTTTTTCGGCCAGTCTAATCATTATTCTTGTGTTTCTACCTCTTTTGACCTTGACAGGGCTGGAAGGGGCTATGTTTCGGCCGACAGCTTTTGCAGTGGCGGCTTCCCTTTTTGGCGCCATGCTGCTTAACCTTACTCTTCAACCTGTTTTGGCGACATATTTTCTGAAGGGAGTTAAAGCTAATGGAGAACAAAGAAGACAGTGGCAGATTACTCAGTACCTGCAGGCTAAATATGAGATTATCTTGCGGCAGGTTCTTGGCCATAAAAAATCGCTCATCGCTATCTTTTGTTTTCTAATTTTGGCGGCCGCTTTTGGCTATCATTTTCTGGGGAAAGAATTTGTTCCTCCACTTGATGAAGGTTCAATAATTGTTTCCACGGTGATGTTGCCTGAAACCTCTTTGGAAGAATCATCTAAGATGGGCCAAAGAATCGAGAAAATGTTCCTTAAGTTCCCCGAGATAATTTCCATTTCCCGAACTACTGGTACGGCTGAGGCTTCGGAACATCTTCACCCCGTTAATCATAGTCATTTCCTCCTGGAGCTTGTTCCAAAGGAGAAAAGGAAAAGAGGTTTTAAAGAGCTAACTGAGGCGATGAGAGAAGAACTGGATAAAATTCCCGGCATTGCTTATATCTTTGAGCAGCCCATATCAAATAAATTGGCTGAAATGTTGACCGGCATAGAGGGGCAATTGGCGATTAAACTCTTTGGCCCTGACCTCGAAGTTCTCAATGAGAAGATAGAGGAAATTAGAAATGTTCTGGGCGAAATAAGCGGGGCCGCTGATTTAAAGGTAGAGCAGACGATAGGAATACCGCAATTAGTCATCCAGCCGGACCGGGAAAAGCTGGCTCGTTTTGGAATTTCCATCGCCCAAGTGGCAGAGGTTGTCGAGACTACTTTGAATGGGTTAGAGGTGACGGACGTTTACGAGCCTGACCGGGTAACTTCAATTTTAATTCGTCTGCCTGAGGAATACCGAAAAGACGAGAACGCCATCAAAAATTTACTTATCGACACGCCCGGCGGAGAAAAAATTCCTCTTGGGGCTCTGGCTGAAATTAAAAGAAGCGAAGGCCCTCAAACCATCTTTCGAGAAAATTTGCTGCGGCGCAAAATAATCTCTTGTAATGTAGCCAAAAGAGATATCGGCAGCTTTGTCGAAGAAGCCAGAAGGAAAATACAAGAAAATGTAACTCTTCCCGCCGGATATTTTGTTACCTTTGGCGGCCAATACGAAAGTCAGCAGCACGCCTTGAGGCATCTTTCTTTACTTATGGGCCTCGTTATTTTGATAATCTTTGTTGTTTTATTTTCCTCCTTTGGTTCTCTTTGGCAAGCTCTTTTAATTATTCTGAACATTCCCTCAGCTTTGATGGGAGGAATTTTTGGTCTTCTTTTAGTCGGCCAGTCGCTTAATGTTTCCTCCACTATCGGGCTTATTGCTCTCTTTGGAATTTGCACGCAGAATGATATTATTCTAGTGGCCAAGATTAACGAGTTGAGAAGCTTAGGCTTATCTTTGCGCGAGGCGGTTATTCGAGGCGCCCTAATTAAGTTTCGGCCGATTTTCATAACAGATATGGTTATGATCGTTAGCGTTCTTCCTTTGGCTTTAATTAGAACAACCGGTTCTGAGCTTCATCAGCCTCTGGCCATAGTTTATATTGGCGGTTTCTTTTTTGCCATTCTGCTTCGTCTTCTGATTGTCCCGGTTCTCTATGAGGCTATGGCCCGCTTCCAAAAAATTTCCAGCTAAGGAATTTTAGAGCAATTAAGAGTATCTCATAAACGGAGCATAAGAAAAAATCTTGTCATCCCCACTCCAATTTGGCACACTTTCGTTCCTGGATTTTTGAAGGTTTTTCTGATTGGACCAAGAAGATGGAGGTGAAGCGGCTATCATCAATTGCCAATTGGTTTCAAGACGCAGAGCAAAAAGGCTTAGATAAATTTATGAGAGTTTCGGTAAAATACAAATAGGAAGAGAAAAAATGGCCAAGAGAAAGAAATGGCCAAAAGGTGGCGACGGCGTTTGTCCGGGCGCAGGGAGGATTAGGGTGTTTTGGTTATTGCTTGCCGGGTGCCTTTGGTTCCTGGTTAGTCCAGCCGAGCTCCGGATGGAGGCCCAAAATAAGGGGGAAAGAAAGCACTCTGTATATTTTGAGATGTCTAAAATCCTCTCCCGCTTTAAACCGGGGATTGATTATAACGAGCTTCACGCCATTTATCGGGAACAAGCCAAGCCCACTCCATTTGTCTTCAGGTATCGATACACGTTATTACCCAGTTATAGGAGTGGAGTTTTGGAGAGCTCAGATTATCCCGGGCTTGCTTTGGGGTGGCCGCCGAGGATTTTAGTCATCGCTAATAGTTCCTTGTATGCTGATAATCGTGGCCAGAAGTGTATTGACCGTTATGTGCAGGATGTGGGTAAAGCCTATGGATGCCAGGTAACTCTGGTGACCGCGGAGGGGGGAAGGGCTGAAGACCTCAAGGCCTTAATTTGCCAGGAATATTTTCTTTTTGGGCTGGACGGAGTCGTCCTCATCGGCGAGCAACCGGCGGCCTGGTTTGAAGTCCCGAATGACCATTATTGGTGGCAGGGAGGCTATGGCTATGCCGACTGGACTTGCGACCTTTTTCTGATGGACTTGGACGGCCTGTGGCGAGACGTGGATGCTAACGGCAAATACGACGTTCATGAAAATGGTGAGGGTGACATTGAGGCAGAAATATTTGTGGGGCGAGTTGACGCTTCCACTATGGGTTATTATGGCGCTGAGGTTGACCTTTTCTCTAAGTACATGGACAAGAATCATAATTACTGGCTGGGGCACGTCAGGCCTTACCGTTTAGGTCTAGTCTATACGGATCATGATTGGAGGCAATACAGCACGGCTTATTTCCATCATTTATTCGGCCCGGATGATTATGACGACCTTAAATGGAAAGAGCCCCCCGAGAATCAAGTTGAAAAATGGGATTATTTAAACAACCGCCTGCCCTTTGCTTTTTACGGCTTCATCCAGGTCTGGGCTCATGCCACCTTCGAGTACCACCAGTTTTATACAGGAGGGATTTGCTATGAGCGCGAGGTGCGGGAAAAGCAGCCTCGCGCCGTAGGCTATAACTTGATTGGCTGTCATGGTTGCGACTGGGCCGCGGGTAGGGGGCGCTATTTTCTTGGCGGTTCTTATGTTTATAGCGACAGCCCTTCTTCCTTAGTGGTCGTGGGAACGACAAAAGTGGGCGGGATGCTGGAGCATGAACCTTTTTACGAGTCCCTGGGAAAAAATCAGTGCTTAGGGAAAGCTTTCCTTGAGTGGTTTAATGATCGGTTGCGCAGTAAGGAGGAACGCGGCTATATCATCGGCTGGCATTATGGTATGGCCATTATTGGTGACCCGATGGTTAGCTTCCAGGAAGTGCCAGGCCTTGAGGCTCAAGGGGACCTGCCCTATCCGCCACTGAATTTTTCTGCCCGAAGGGAAGAAAATAGGTCTCTTTTTATGAGGGAGGATATTGATATCCTAAGGTGGGCACAGAACACGGCCAACGACCCGGCCAAAATTATTGGCTATCGATTGTATAAAGTTGGGTTGGCGAGCCTGCTCCCTTTGGCCAATGTTGATGCCCGCACCTTTCAGTATTTTTCGCGGGCGCGAGGCGATGGCTCTTGTCGCTATGCTATTGCAACGGTCAATGGGCAGGGTGGAGAAAGTCCCCTTATTTTTAGGCTTGTCCGATAAAAAGAGGGTTAAAGTCATGAAGGAAAAGGAAGAGAGCCAGAAGAAAGAAGAAGATAGGGAAATAGAAGAGTTTGTCCGGCAAATTCAGGAGCAGATTTATCGGGATTTGAGGAAAATCTATAGCGAAAAAGTAATTGAGCTTCTCCAGAGCCAGCTCAACCGAGGTGCTTTAGAGAATCCAGATGGCTATGCCAAAGTGAAAGGAAGCTGTGGTGATACTATGGAGATGTTCCTACGGGTTCGCGACGAGGTCATCGCGGCTTGCACCTTTGAGACCGACGGTTGTGGGTCGACCCAGGTTAGTGGCAGTGCTGCCACCTGCTTGGCTCAGGGGAAAAGCATAATTCAAGCCTTAGGCTTAGTTTCAGCTGATAATATTATCAAATTTTTGGGCGGGTTGCCTGAATCTGACCATCACTGTGCCCAATTAGCCGCCGAAACCTTGCGTCGAGCTATTGCTGATTATATCGCCAACAAAAACACCCCTTGGCGCAAACTCTACCGCCGCGACTGAAAATCGTGCCTTAAAAGCGTGCCGCCTTTCATATTTGCCTAATTTTTTGATTTTTTTCGGGATATAGCGGGTAAGAAATTATCGGTTTTATTATTTCATTATTAAAGCCGGGGCTAGAGATTGCCTGTCTTTCTCTGTTCGGAAAAGCATAGCGGAGAGTTAATCGCCTTGGCGACGCAAAAGAGATTGCGTATTAAGCTAGGAGCCAAGAAATTGGGTAAATATGTAAAGCGGCACCGATTATGAAAGATTATTAGGCGTTATCGAAGTTTCTTAATCCATGCCTATTTTTTTTAAGAGAGAGGCGAACCTGGGGTCAGAACGGAAACTGTCGGCCACAGGAGTAACTTTCAAATAAGTCAGCCAGTGGTCGTGTTCCATATAGGCTTTTTCTGTCCAAAGAAAGGATTGGTCCAGGTCGCCGAGCTCTCCATATATTACGGCTAAAAGTGAGGGTGAGCAGTACATTGTTTTATTTATTTGAAGAAGTTTCTCCAGAGTTTGCCGAGCTTCCTCCTTCCTGCCAGCTTTGGCATAAGCATATCCGAGAAAAGCAATAGCCAAGGGATAGTTTCCGCCTGTCAGCTCAATACCCTTTTGGGCTGAAGCGATGGCTTCGTCATATAATCCCTTTTCAGCACAAGACAAAGTTAAAAATATATGAGCCGGGGCATAATTTTTGTCCAGCTCCAGAGTTTTTTTATAAGCTTCGATGGACAGATCATACTGGCGGCCGGAGTAATAGGTGCCGCCTACAGCATTGTTAAGAAGGAGAGAGAAGGGGTCGATTTCAAGGGCTTTTTGGATTTCGACGATTGCCTGTTCCTGTCTCCCCTGCTTGGCTAAGAACATAGAATACCAATGATGGGCCGCCGGATAGTTAGGATTCAATTTTATGGCTTTTCTGAAATTTCTTTCGGCCTCCTCAAAGCTCCAATCATAATCGTCATTAATCAGGGCCAGAGAAGTCCAGGCTTCAGGGAGAGTGTCGTCTGTCTCCAGAGCTTTCTTGGCTGCAGCCCTTGCTTTAGGATAGGCTTCATGCGGGGGTAGTAGGTCATACCAGCCAAACTGGCTGTAACAGTCGGCTATTCCACTGTAAGAAAGAGCATAAGCCGGGTCTATGGCGAGTGCTTGATGAAAATATTCCAGCGCTTTCTGCATTCCCTCCGGGGTTCTCTTATTCCAGAAAAAACGTCCTCTGAGGTAAAGGTCATGGGCCTCACGACTCTGGGTGTGCCGCTTCACCACCTGGGACTTCTCTTCTTCCAGAAATTCCAGCTTTAATCTATTGGCAATGGCGAGGGCAATCTCATCCTGAATGGCAAAGATATCTGTCAGCTGGCGGTCATAGCGTTCTGACCAGAGATGATATCCATCAACCACGTTGACGAGCTGAGCGGTGATGCGAAGATTGTTCCCTGATTTGCGCACACTTCCCTCGAGCACAGTCTCCACATCAAGTTTCCTTCCAATTTCTCTGATGTCCTGTTCTTTACCTTTGAAGGAAAAAGCTGAAGTCCTGGCTACAACCTTTAAATCCCTGATGTGGCTTAAAGCGTTGATGAGCTCTTCGGTGACCCCGTCGCAAAAATATTCCTGTTCTTCCTCGCCGCTGATATTGGCAAAGGGGAGAACAGCGACGGAATTTTTCCATTTCCTCTCCGCCTGCTCTTCTCCTTCTTTTTTTTCGACCCGGGTAAAGAAGAAAATGTCAAGAAAAAGGGTGGCCAGAATGACGCAGGGTAGGAGAAAAAATTCCGGTTTGAGTCTTCTTTTCTTGTCCTCCCCGCGAAACCAGCGCCAGATCAGAGTGGAGAGAAGAATCCCGAGAAGGCTGACTAAAACGATATCGAGCAGCTTTTCAGGCAAATGATAATGGTCGATTAGTATCCAGTGGACAAACTCCAGAATCAGCCAGCCGCCTCCTATAAAGGCGGCAAGAATCTCAATTATCCTCCGCTTCTTGAGCTTCTGAAAGAAGCTTTGGGAAATAGGCTTTTTTTCAGGGATGGAATCTGTTTTACTTACTTTTAACATGGCTTTATGAGAGGCCTCTTTTTGCCCCTTTTTATTTCCTTCCCTGCCAGCTTAAAAAAGCGTATCACTGCAAAATGATAGGTGTCAATTTAAATTTTCTTTCCGTTTAGGACCTAGGATCCAAAATAAAAGGGAATATATTAAAGCGGCGTGGAGGGCAACCGGCGATGGGGATTGGAGTTGAGGAAGCCAGGGGGTTTTTTAGCGGTACTTGAAAAAGCAGGACTTTTGCCTTTAAGAGTTTTGTTAAAACCTTTAATGGGCAGGGGAAGCCGCTCACCAAAAACAATTAATATGAGAAAAATATCAAGGCTTGTAGAGCTTTCTCCAGTGAGACCGCTAGAAAGACTCGCGAACTTTATCAAAAGCTCTCTCCCCAACCTGAAGGCCATGTCTCAGCCAGCGACCATCCCACCAATTTAATGGATGAAGAGTTTTTATTTTCTAACTTGGTAAAGTGACTAATTTTATTAAGGCGCTGTATAAGGATAATTTTGCCTCTGAAAATAAAATTGCCCTTCTTCCTTTATGCCCAAAGGAGCTTAGGCTCAAGATAAACCATCTTTGCCAAAATTGAACCTCAAAAATCAAATAAAGGAGGAAAGTATTTTAATCTACGTAAGGAGAAAAAATCAGGGTATCTGAAGCATCCACCTTGTATTATGCAAATTAGCAAATATCAAATATATTCCCATTTTAATGTATATGTCTCTACTTTAGTGTGCGCAAATATTGTGCGTGGCCCTATTTATTTTCGCACTCTAATGGGGTAAGGGGGACGCTGGAGCTTGGGCGGCGGGTTTTTCTTTAGCAAATCCAGAACCACTTCGATAGCCTTTTCCAATTGCGGGTCGCGGCCAGCGATATAATCGGCCGGTGTAATTTCCACCTCTATATCGGGCGGCACGCCTTCATTCTCCACTACCCAACCATCCTCTGTCCAAATAGCTAAATTAGGCGCGGTTATTGAGCCACCGTCCAGGAGAACAGGAAAACCGAGGATACCCACCAGCCCGCCCCAGGTTCTCTTGCCGATGAGCGGGCCAAGGTTGAACTTCCTAAACATCCAGGGCAGGAGGTCGCCGCCTGAGCCGGCTACTTCGTTAATTAGCATAACCTTCGGCCCCAAAATGGAAGCGCTGGGAGATTTGAGGTCTGCTCCATAGCGCATTGCCCACATAGAAATAAAGGGTTTCCGCAGCCAATCGATGTAATAGTCGGCAATCGAACCGCCAGCATTGAATCTCTCATCAACAATAATGGCGTCTTTATATGCCTGAGGGAAGAAGTAGCGCCGGAAATAGATGTAACCCTGAGTGGAAGTGTTGGGGACATAGACATAGGCTACCCGGCCGCCAGTCGCCTCCTCCACTTTCCTTAAATTTCCCTCGACCCAATCGCGATTCCGGAGCGCACTTTCATCAGCAATCGGCACTACCTGGACTGTCCTGGCCCCAGTGCCATCAGGATTCGGCCCGACCGTAATTTCAATTATCTTATTGGCGGTGTTCTCGAAGAAACTGAATAAATTGGCCGGCGGCTTCACATCCTTACCACCCACGGCCAGCAAATACTCTCCCGCCTTGACATTAACGCCTGGTTCAGTTAATGGCGCCCGTAGCTCTGGGTTCCAATTCAAGCCGCCATATATCTTCTTGAAGCGATACCGACCGTTGGCTATTTCATAATCAGCTCCCAGAAGTCCCCCCTGGACTCTCTTCGGTTCGAAGGGGCTGTCGCCACCGCCGACCCGATGATGACCAACTGCCAGCTCGCTACACATCCATTGAATCACTCGGTTCAAATCAGAACGGCAGGCTAAATGCGGTAGGAACTTTTCATATTTTTTCTTCATCGTTTCCCAGTTGCAGCCATGCATGTTGGGGTCATAGAAATAATCGCGGTTGATTCGCCAAGCCTCGTAAAAAATCTGGTGCCACTCGGCCGCGGGATTGATCTTCACTTCAATACTCTCCACGTTGATTCTTCCCTGGCCAGGTTGAATCTTTGCCGCCAAATTAGTAATTCCCCAGGTGTCGCGCGCGGCATAGAGGATTTTCTTTTTATCCGCCGAGATGAGGTAATTATTAATCCCTTCGAGGACCACTTCGTCCTTACGGGTCTTCAGGTCAAAATGATGGAGCTTGGCTCCGGCTGGTCCTTCGCCCATCTGAGCCATCATCGCCCCCAAAGGAACAAAGGGGAATTCAAGGTAATAAATATGACCGGACTCGCCAACTTGAATATTGCGGTAGTTACCAGCCGGAATCGGCAAGGCCAAAATTCGCTGATTCAAGCCGTCAAAATCAATCACTGTTTCTTCTTTTTTGCCTTCCTCTCCAGTCTTACTCTGGGGCTGTGCTTTAGTTTGAAGGGCAGGAGATTCGGCCGCGGCTGCGCTGGGCTTTTCAGCTCTCGGTTTCTCAGCCGGGGTTTTTTCCTCTGGTTTACCCTTTTCTTCATCGCTTTCTTTGGCTAAGGGGTTGGGTAAGTCTTTCCTTAAAACCACAAGATAAAGAGAATAGGTGGCCCTTAAATCAGCGTTGGACATATCGAACCATTGCTTGACCGGGCCAGCATCAGTCGAGGAAATAAAGTAGAGATATTTACCACTCGGGTCAAAAACCGGTTCCGCCACTTCGCTCAACCCGTCGGTAATAGGGAAGGACTTATCTTTTTCCAGAGAGTAAACAAATACTTTCTGGATATAGGATTGGGTGTTAAGGGTATAAACAAGCCATTTAGAATCAGGCGACCAGGAGGAATAGACGCTTCGAATCCGCGACGGCCCGTAGAGATATTCAGAGGCAATTTTCTTTATCGCGGCGCTCTTTAAATCAATCCAGTATAGACTCCAGGAATTATCGGCAAAAGCTATTTTCTGGCTATCAGGTGACCAAACAGGGGCATCATAAAAGCCGGCACCGTTAAGCTTATATTTTTTTACTTCGCCCTTGCCATCCTGGGGCTCGACATGCAGTGCATATTCGCCTGATTCATCGGAGAAGTAGGCAATAAACCGGCCGTCCGGCGACCAGACTGGCGACCGTTCATGAATGCCAGGCGTTTGCGTAATATTGCGGAAATCGCCTTTTTCAGCCGGAAAAGTAACAATCTCCCCCCGGAATTCAAAAACCGCTCTCGCGGCCGAGGGAGAAAGATGGGCATTACGAATCCAGCGGGCGCCTCGGACATAGCGTTCCCTTAATTCTAAAAGGTCGGCCGCTACGCCAATGGTTAGCTTAGTGCTTTTTTCGCTCTGGGGGTCAAAAAGATGGAGATAACCTCCCTGCTCGTAAACAATTTTGCCGGCCCCGCCCGAGGCGTTAAGGATGGGAAAATCATCATATTTGGTTATTTGGCGAATTTGCTTAGTTTTCAAATCGTAGCTGAAGAGGTTGAATTCGCCGTTGCGGTCGGAGCGGAAATAGATTTTATCGCCAATCCAGATGGGGTCGACGTCATTACATCTTCCTTCTGGCTGGGGAATTTTTTCCAAGCCATGGTCGCTGCGTCGATAGATAGCTATGGTTGAGGCCTGGCCTCCACGGTAATTTTTCCATTGGAGGAAGGCGTCAGGAATGGGGTTATAAGCAATTCGAGAGCCATCAGGGGAAAAGCGGGCACGATAAACATAGGGCAAAGGAATCTGTTCGGGGAAGCCCCCTTCTACCGGGACAGTAAACAAATAATACCAGGAGCGGGCGAAGGAATAACGAGGCGAGGTGAAAGCGATGGCTTTGCCGTCGGGCGTGAAATCCTGGACTAAATCGGCCGCGGGATGGTAGGTCAGGCGCCGAGGAATACCTCCTTCTGCTGGGACGATATAAACATCAGTGTTGCCTTCATATTGAGCACTGAAGGCAATCCAGCGACCATCGGGGGAGAAGACAGGATTGGTCTCGACGCCAAGGTCAGAAGTCAGTTTCCGCGGATTTTTGCCGTCAGCCTCGGCCACCCACAAATCACCAGCATAAACAAAGGCAATTTTTGCCGCGCTGACGGCTGGTTGCGAAAGAAGCATCGTGTCCTTGATATCGATAGCCGAAACGGGAGTAGTCGAGAGAGTAAGTAAAGATAAAAATAATAGAACAGCCAGATACCTAAATTTCATGGTGCCTCCTTTTTCCCAATTGATTAATTAAATTGACTGGCAAGTTTTTTGCTCTTGTTCTTTCTTCTTCCTGGTAATCATACTATTTTAATTCCTTTAGGCCTATTATATTTTTTCCTAAAATAAATGTTCAACCTAAAAAATAAAATGGTTGATCTTTTCGACTTGGGTGACTTAGGCCCTGACACAGCTGGATTTGCTTCGCCTCACCCAGGTTTTCCCTGTCTTTTTTTTTCGCCTTTTCGGCATCAGCGCAACTCGCCTCGCCTTTAATAGACTTAATGGTAAGGCAACTACCTCATCTTGGTCTCTTTCTTTGTCCAGTTTTATAAAAATTAGATAAATATGTTAGCTGTCACCTGTTTTATGTTTTAGCGCAAAACTTTCCTCTCGGTTCATAGAGTTGGGGCAGAATTCCTTGCCCCCTTCTTGTCCTCTCTCTTTGTCCTGTTTAGGCTCAGTCATCCTCGGCGCCCAAAGGTTCCTTCGAAGAACGCTTTAGGGAGGTTAAAAACCGAAACCTTTCAGGATTATTCCTTCATTGCCGTCTTATGCCCAGAGTTACCTAAAAATAAGAGGGAAATAAGAGTCAAAATAGAAAGGAGCGAAAAAAATTGGGTAAAGAGGTAAGTTGGCCCCAATTTTAGGCACGAATTTTAATTTGTAGCCAGCCAGCTCCGCAGGATTTCCGCCTCGAGATTGCCAGGTTGAGAAACAGGTTTAATCCGGAAAGGTCTTTCTTTTTTGGCGGCCAGAGTAACTTCAAATTCTTGGAGTCTATTTCGCCGCGCAATAAGCAGCCTTATTTTGTCTCCCGGTTTATGAGCCGAAAGGAGTGACTCAAAATTACGCGGCGAGACGCGCCGGCCGTTTACCGCAATTATTTCGTCTCGAGCGCTCAAGCCTGCCTCTTGAGCGGGTGAACCTCTCAAGATTGAAGCAATGAGCAGGTTGCCCTCAATTGTTTGCGTAGTGACGCCGAGGTCAACGCCGGGTAGCTCCCGCCAAGAAGTATCGATTTCCAGGCCAGCATAGGCAAAATATTTCGGGTAATCGATTTCCTTAACCGAGACGGCATAATCATCAAAAATTTCAGCCAAAGAGCATCCCGCTAAAGCCTCGGCTTCAGCCCGGAACTCAGCGTCAGTCCAGCCTCGCTTTTTTTCCTGATAATAACGGCGGTACAGAACCCGCATCAGGTCGTCAAGCGAACGCTTATTCTGCGTTTCATGACGCATCTTCAGGTCTAAAAGCAGACCAAGAATCGCTCCTTTATC
>Ga0209102_1000451_pt1 | contig 27183 bp, 21 predicted proteins | sample ConPoolayeHmetaG_FD_185483 | JGI IMG/M metagenome (GOLD analysis project Ga0209102, IMG submission 185483) | Hot spring microbial mat communities from California, USA to study Microbial Dark Matter (Phase II) - Cone Pool mat layer H metaG... ...
ACTCTCGCCATATATATCCAAAAAGGTTCTTGCTGTCAACATGAACGCTCTGGCGCGCCCGGAGGGATTTGAACCCCCGACCTCAGGATTCGAAGTCCTTCGCTCTATCCAGCTGAGCTACGGGCGCGCCGGACTATTATCATAGCTTAGGCTTGAAATCGTGTAAACTTCAGGAACGGACTTACAACCTGGCCATGAGCAGAGTGGCCGGGTCCAAAGAAATCCCGAGCTCACCAGCCGGAGGATAATCCATGTCCTTGACAACGTGGAGCCAAACTCGGCGGTCATGGTACCGGAGCGTGACCAGAATATCTATGGCCTCCAGGTAACGCTCAAGCTCGCGCGGCCGGCCACGCTCATCAAAGAGGGGTTCCTCCCCTCTGAGCGAAGCGCTGATCCAGACCTCCTTACGCATTCGCCAAGCAAAATCCTTGAACTTTTGGAGGTCCTGCGCTGGTGAATCGATGAAGTTATACCCATCGACGATGACTGTTTCGACTCCCGGTTTCCCATGGACCATCATCGCTTCCAGGCTCGGCAAGACGTGGTCGGTCCTCATCCCCTCCTGGCTGAAGTTCATGACAACTCTGTGCTTGACGACCTCCTCATAGATATCGCGGTCGAATTCTAAGCCCAAGCTCCTGGCGAGCTCCTGGTATATATCCTCATACCAGGTCAGAATATAATCTACACGGCTGGCGTAAGAAACGTGGATAATGGCTTTTTGTTGAAGGAGCCTGTCGATGGCCAGCTGGACGAGGCAAGCTGTCTTCCCGACGCCCTTGGGCGCGGCGACAACCCCCAACTTACCTGCGGCCGTCATGCCGTGGACAGAAGCCTCAAACGTTCGGAGAGGACTTTTCTTGATGAGCTCTTCTCGGATCATCGCTCTGGACTCCTTTGGCCTTGGGCGATAAGTCTCTCGGCCATAAAAGTGGGCACCCTGTCATATTTCAAGAATTCCATGGTGAATTCACCCTTGCCCTGAGTTATGGACCTGAGGATAGTTGAGTAACCGAACATCTCACTGAGCGGGACCTCGGCTTCGACCCGAATGAACATTCCATCCTCCGCCGAGCTGACGATCGTTCCCCGCCGTTTGTTGATACTAGCCAGGATGGGACCAGCGAATTCGGCGGGCCCTTCGACCGAAACTTTCATGATCGGCTCGAGAATGAGGGGAGCCGCTTTTTCATAGGCTTGCCAGAAAGCTCCCTGGGCGGCTGCCTGGAAGGCGAGGTCCGATGAATCCACAGGGTGGAACTGGCCATCTGTCAGGACGACCCTGACTCCGACGACAGGAAATCCGAGGAGCCTGCCCTTCTTGAGCGCGGCCTGGAAACCCTTGTCGCAGGCGGGGATGTACTCTCGCGGAATGCGGCCGCCTTTGACGGCGTTAACAAACTCGTAAACTTTTTCGGTCAGGGGCTCTAACCTGCCGATAACCCGTCCAAATTGGCCCGCCCCGCCTGTTTGTTTCTTGTGGACATAATCAAAATCCGCCCGCCGGGAGATGGATTCCCGGTAGGCGACTTGGGGCTGGCCTGTTTCCAGGATGACCTGATATTCCCTTTTCATTCGCTCGATGTAGACATCTAAATGAAGCTCGCCCATGCCCTGGATGATGGTCTGTTTTGATTCGGGGTCGATGAAGGAACGGAAAGTCGGGTCTTCCTTAGTAAAACGTTGAAGAGCTTTAGCCAGATTGTGAGAGCTCTTGGTATCCGAAGGAAAAATAGCCAGGGAAATCACAGGCTCAGGCACATGGATGTTGGACATGAGGACGGGGTGGCCTGGCTTTGAAAAAGTATCGCCGGACTGGCATTCGACGCCGAAAAGAGCGGCGATATCTCCGGCTTGCGCCTCCTCGATATCCTCCATGCTATCCGCATGCATCTTGACCAGCCGGCCGACGCGAAACATGCGAAGGGCGCGTGGATTATAGAGCTCATCTCCTCGCCTTATTCTTCCCTGATAGACGCGGAGGTGAGTCAGCTGGCCGAAAGGTCCGTCCTCAAGCTTGAAAGCAAAGGCGACAGGGTCAGCCTTGGCGTCGGCCACGAGTTGGATTCGCCGATCGGGCTCATGAGCAGAATAGGCCCAGTGGACCACCTCGCCGGGATGGGGAAGAAAACGGACAACAGCGTCGAGAAGAGGCTGGATGCCCTTGTTCTTATAAGCCGAGCCCATCAAGACAGGAGTAATGCTCTGGCTGATGGTTCCCTTCCGGACGGCCTCGATGAGGAGGCTTTCAGGCTCGTGGCCGGCCAAAAGGGCTTCCGTCAGTTCATCGGAATAAAGGGAAATGGCATCGACCATCGCCTCGTGCCATCGCTGGGCGTCAAGCTGGAGGCTGGCTGGGATGGCTTCTCTTCGGATGATTTCTCCCTGGGGACCGTCAAAGTAGACGGCCTCCATGGAGATGAGGTCAATGATTCCTCGCAGCTCATCTTCCAAGCCGATGGGAATCTGAAGCAGCACAGCTTTCCGACCAAGCTTCTCCTCTATTTGAGCCCTCACCTTGAACGGGTCAGCCCCCACCCTATCCAGCTTATTGATAAAAGCCAGGCAAGGGACCTGGTAGCGTTTGAGCTGGCGGTCGACAGTGGCCGTCTGGGACTGAACGCCACCGACAGAACAGAGAACAAGGATGGCACCGTCGAGGACGCGGAGGGCGCGCTCGACCTCGATGGTAAAATCCACATGGCCTGGGGTGTCAATGATGTTGATTCTATGGTCAAGCCAGGAGACGTTGGTTGCGGCAGAAGAAATGGTAATGCCGCGTTCTTTCTCCAGTTCCATCGAGTCCATGGTCGCGCCGACCCCGTCCTTGCCCTTGACCTCGTGCATCCGGTGGATGCGCTTGCAGTAGAAAAGAATCCTCTCCGTGAGCGTCGTCTTTCCCGAATCGATGTGGGCGCTGATACCGATGTTGCGCCAGCGGGTAACGTCCTGGGCCATTTTCTTATTATTCCTGTAATTCCTCTATGAATACTGTATTTTCTATGAACGCTATATTATAGCTTGCGCCTGCCGTTTTTCCTAATCGCAGGTGTTCCAGAATTTGCCCATCGTCATGCTCATCGTCCCATAGGGCTTCATTTTTGAATGGACAGGTTGGCTTATCCGAGGAGAATGGCGGCTATTCGATGACGGGCTTGACCACGATGGCGTTTAAACGTCCCAGCTCGCGCTCGAGCCGCTCATACGTTTCTTGCCCCTGGTAAATGCCGATGATCGACCCTCCCGAACCAGCGAATTTGGCCGAGGCCCCGCAGCGGCGAGCCATCTGGACCAGCTCCCAATTGCCCTGGCTGATGCTCATGATTTGGGCGCGCAGGTTGAAGTTCTCGTCCATGAGGGATGGCCATCGGCTGAAATCGCCGCTCAAGAACGACTTCCTGCCCTCGGCGGCTATTTCGGCCAACCGGCTGATAACAGTTAGAGTGGAGGGGTCTTTTTTCTCAAAGGCCTGCCGGATGCTGTCGAGGGCGTGGCCAGAAACCTTGCTTAGATTTGGCTTGTAAGCGAGGTAGAGGGGCGGAAGGAGTCGCCAGTTGAGACGCTCATAAAGCCCGTAGCCTCTTTCCTCGATGGAGTGACGATCAAGGTCCATATAGACGCAACCCTCGTAGACCTGGACGACCCTGTCCATGAACCCGGCCGTGATACCGAGCTCCTCACGCTCAGCCCGGAGGGCCAGCGACGGCTGGACCTCGAGAGGAATCGATACCTCATAGAAATTCATCAGCGCTCGCAACGTGGCCACGATAATAGCGCTCGACCCGCCCAGGCCAACCTGACGGGGAATTGTTGATTCATACCAGACGACGAAATTCTTGTCCTTCAGGGGAAGATTCTGGCTATGGCAGAAGTCAAGAAAAACTTTGATGGCCGCCTTGAGCAAAGGCCGTCCGCCGTGATAGCCATAAAGATGGATTTTCTCGAGGAGGTCCGTCCGGCTACGATAGACTTCGAGGTCCTCCTCGGCACCGCAGATTTTGACATCTCGTGATTCTTCTATCCACACTCGGGCGGAAAAATTCTTTATGGTGATGGCGATGGCCTTGCCAAAATAGCCATCCGAAGGGTTGCCGAGCAACCCCGCCCGGGCGTAGGCTTGAGCTTCAATCCTCACCGCTTTTCCCTCCACTCTTTTCCGTGCCCCTTATTATCCTCTACTCTCTCGTCCTTTTCAATGATAAGATGACTTCTCAAGAATGCGGCGGTAAGGTCATTTTCGCGCCCTTTTTATGTATCTTCTTTATTATCAAAAAGATAGCATCGTCGACCGTCGTGAGACCCAAAATTGCCAATAGAGAATTATCAGCAAGCGAAAGTGCTTCATCTTGTAACAAATTATCACGATAGCGAGCGCACCCGAGGGGTGGTGTGGTTCGGGGGCCCCCCGCCGACCCGAGCGTTTGATGCCAGGGGAAACAGGCGAGGGGTTGGGGTGAGAAAGCCCGTCGAAGCCTGAGCGGGCACGGTTTCTCGAGCGAGGCGAGAGAAGAGCGAAGGCTGAGTCGGAGCGAGTTTCCTCGCTGGGGAAACGAGCGGGCTTCGGAATCCCAACTCCGAGCCTGGCCGGGGGTGAACCACGACAGGACCCGTCGGCTGCTTTGATCGGCAATTTCGGGTATCACCTGGCTCAATGAGAAAGGCGGGGTGGCTGATCTCGAAATGGAGAGGATAGTTGCTCACCACAAGGATGGAAGAGCGATCGCCATGGCTGAGATCAAGACTAATGAGCGGGTTGCCCGGAAGCGGAGCCACCTCTTGCGGAAAAGTACAGGTTCATTCCAATCCTCTTGCCATCGGGATTTTGGGAAAAACAGAAAAAGCCAGAATGAGGTCGATTCCCGCTCGGCTTTCTTAGGCCTTCAGTTGATTTCCAGGTAGTCCTTGTCCGGGAGCTTGGGGAAAGGCGCATGGGGTTCCTTCTGGTACCAGTAGGCGACAGAGGCAATGTCATCCTGGAGTGGCAAGTACCTCCCTCCAGACCGCCAGCCCAAGGCCTGGATGGTCACCCGGAGGTCTTTCTCAAAGCGGATGGGGTCCATGATGTGCCAGCGGTAAAGCCCGAAGCGCTGTTGTGAATCATAGAGGCCATCAGGCCGGATAACCTGGGCCAGGCCGCTGTAGGGAGTGGTGAACTCGGTGTAGCGGCTTTTGCCGTCCGGCCCTTTCGTGTCGAAGTTGTAAGAGCCACAGAAATAATCTTCGGTTCCCGTTCCGCAGATAGTCGGAAATTTATCATCGCCGTCGATATAGAATTTGATTTCTCCTTCGCCCCACCAGCCGGTGTTGTGGACACCCCAGGCCATGTACGTGCCGACGTAATGCCCCCAGCCCCTGATGCCGTCGACAATCGTATACACGCTTTTATAGGGTAGCGGATTGACTCGCCTGAACTGGGCGTGGAAGTAAGCGGCGTCCGCGGGGACTTCGGTCAGAGTGTAGTTAATCTGGTAATAGAGGGTGAAGATTTCGTCGCCCAGGTTTTCGAGCGTGATTTTGAACCCCTTGCGGAAAGGCATCTGCCAGTAGCAGTTGAGCGCGCTTCCAGGGTTGACGCACACAGCCAGCGAAGATATTTGGGCGTATCTGCCCCAGCCGCAGGCAAAAAAGTCCCCAATCGGGCACTCGACGGAAGGCTCCTTCTCGTCGTCCCAATAAAAACGGATAATGGCGAAGCGCCAGTTTCCGGCCGGAGTTAGCCAGATTTGCTGGATGGCCCCTGACCCTTTGACTTCAGCCATGACGAAGGTCTCCTTGGGCTGGATTCGAACGTAGGGCGAAACCTTCCAGCCCTGCCCAAGGTCTCGAGCTGCCTTCATGGCCGGTCCATCCACCGACATTCCGCCCTTGCCCTTTTCGCCGGTGAAATTCTCCGGACTGATCGAGCGCGTCTGAGCCCGCGACAGACGGTAGAGGTTGCCTAAATTGAGGTCGAGACCGTTGAACACTTTTTCTTCCTCAGCGTAGACGAAAAGAGCTAAGAGAAGCAAAAAGAAACAGCCCTTGATCCAGTTTTTTTTCATGGAGCCTCCTTTCGGAAATGGATTCATGGTTTACCCAGGCCGTTTTATATTTTTTTATTTTCAGCCTGTCAAGTTCTTGCCAGAATCGTATTGCCTTCCTTATCGGACAACGAGAGGCGACGTCACATAGGCTGAAGAACCTGTGGTCTTTTCTTTGGCAAAAATGTATAAGGAGTATTCGCCGGCCGGGAGAAAGTCGGGTTGAAGCTCGACGAGGAGGATATTCCCATCTCCGTCTTTCCACTTCCTCAAGGTCGTGACAGCAACCGGAATAGGGTCAGCGGTAGTAAGGGAAACGAGGTGGGAAGAGATAGCGACATGAGCATTCTCGATGAGGAGAGTGTCGTATTTAAGCAAAGCCTGTATTCTGGACGTCCCTTCCGGCCACGTTTCTCCAGCCGGGGAAACATTGTCAAAGGCTAAGAGATGGAGCGGGGAGGGCGTTCTTGGCCAGAAAACCGGTTTTTCAGGTTGGAGAAGAAGCGGCGGATACAATTTCACTCGCCCCTCCGCCGGCTCAGCAACAGAGACAGCTGTCGAGCCCACCGCGGCCCGACCGGTATCAAGGTTTCGGATGACGACGCGGCAGTTGTATTTCCCTGGAGGAAGGAGGAATTCCGAGCAGCAATAAGAAACGTCTGCCGCTAATTTCGAAAAATCAAGCTTTTCTTTCCTCAGTCGGGTGAGGTTATTCTTGGTGTCGAAGATGAGGCTGACGATTTCCATGTTTTGGCTGGCCATATCCCTCATTTTGTCTTTTTCGAGTCGGGAGAGGAGAATGAGATGCAGCTTTCCTTTCGCCCACGCTGCCCACGTGGCGACGGGAAGACGACCCGGAGTCTGCAGCTTTGGGTTGTCGTTAAGGGCCAGGTCGACAAGATGAAGGCGCTTCTCCAGCTCAGAAAGCTCAGAGAAAGGCCTGGAGTTGAAATAGCCTGCCTGGGCATGGACTCTGTAGCCTGGCTTTTTCACCTTCACGGAAACCTGGTGGTATTTTCCATCCCATTTGTCCTCGACGTAGTATCCGAGGACATAGTAGCAAGCCGTCGTTTGATGGATAGCTTCGATGACCTGGTCTGGAGATAAGTTAAAATTGAAATATTTTCCGCCAGTCGATTTAGCCAGTTGTTGAAGGGGATAGATGCCCGTCCAGCTCTGCCGCTTGTGAAGTGTCGAATCGGGGTCATCCGTGTTCACGGCGAAGACGGAGCAATTAGCTGCCGCCAGCTCGTTCTGCATGTCCTGAAAATCATAGAGGATGTTGCCGCTATAGACGACCTCGCCAGCCGGGCCAGAGGAAAAGAGGACAATGAGCTTACGGCCAGGGATATAGCGCAGAGCTTTGGCCAAATCCCGGATCAGATTAGCAAAAGTCATGACTTGCCAGCGATAGGCTTGTCTGTCCGCTTCCAGGTCTTTGAGCCGACGGCCCCAGAAAGTTTCCAACCTCGCTATTTCTGAGGACTCCCCAGAGGAGGGCTGAGAGGTTACTCCCGGCTCGACGAGCAAAGATTCTTCGTTAGCGCGAAGAGAGGACTCTCCCTCCTTGGCCTTCCAGTACTTCTCCTCCACTTCTTCAGCTCTGCCCAGAATATCCCTCAGTCCAAACCTTTCCACGGTTTGGCGAATCGCACCATGGTCTGTGGTCAGGTACTCGTGCATGACCAGGCCCCGCATCGTTGAATAGGAAAATACCCCCACTTCGTCGGGAGGCTGGATCCAGTTATCAAGAAAGTGAAGCGCGGCCTTTTTTGCTTTGACAATGCCCATCGTGTTGTTGAAAGCGAAATCAAAGAACAAGAAGAATTTTCGATTAAGAAGGGGAATGGGTTTATCGGCCGGCGGCGAGACAACCTCGCTTGCCTCTTCTGGCCCCCCTTTTGTCGTTTCGGCGGAGAGGGGGAGGGAGTGCTTTTCAAAGTCGGTGATTTCGACGCGCTGGCCGTTATCGAAGACCTCGAAATCTTCCTTTTCCAGGTCCGTGACCGGGTTCCCTTTTTTGTCCGTAACGTAGACTTGGAGGAGCTTGAGGGTGACGGTGACCTCATGCTGGAGCGGGAGCAGCTGGAATTCACTCTTCTGGACGGTCCTGGCAGAAGATATCCAGCCGACCGTCAGAAAAAGGACGATAAACGGTATTGATCGGATAAGAGTTTTGGCTAACCCATTTTGGTTTTTTGCCCGGATAATGTCGAGAAGAGAACGCATAGCTTTCCTCCACATAATCCTTTGAAAGTTGACCGGAAGGCCGGGATGGCCATCCAGCTTTTGCCTATTTATATTATAATCAATAATTTGCTTCGATGCAAGTCCTGTCCGCTGGGGCGCTTGATTTTTAGGGCTCCTGATAAAATAATAAAATGACAATTGGTCCATATAAAATAAGCTTATAATTTTAACTCTCAGATGAAAGAAGAGGTCAGGATTGGCGTTGATATCGGAGCGGTGACGGTCGGTGTCGCTGTCATTAAAGAGGGCGGCCTTGTCGCCAAATTTTACCGCTTCCATCACGGGAACGTTCGGCAGACGCTCCTCGACATCCTCAGGACGCTCGAATTTTCTGAGGTCAAGCTGGCCGCGACGGGACGGGGGGCGAGAATCTTGGGGACGGAAAGAAGAGTCAATGACATCGTAGCCGCAGTCGAGGGAGTCCGGTGGGCAGCCGGGCGGTGGTTCCGTCACATCCTTCTCGCCGGCGGCGAGACCATTGCGCTCATCGGGCTCAACGAGGACGGAACTTACAACGGACATGAAGTCAACACGGATTGCGCCTCCGGAACCGGGGTCTTTCTTGACCAGCAGGCGAGCCGTCTCGGTCTCAGCATCGATGAGCTTTCGGAGCTGGCCAGGCGTTTCCGGGGAACGCCCCCCTCTATCGCTACCCGCTGTGCTGTCTTCGCCAAGACGGACCTCATCCACTCCCAGCAGAAAGGCTACTCTCTGGAGGCCATTGCGGCTGGTCTTTGTGATGGCGTTGCTCTATCTTTAGCCGAGACGTTGATCAAAGAAAAAGAGCTGGAAGGTGAGCTCTGCATGGCCGGCGGCGTGGCCCTGAACGCGCGGGTCGTCTCGGCCCTGGAAAGAATCCTGCGGCGGCCCGTTGAAGTGCTGCCCCACGCCGAGGTGACGCCGGCCATCGGCGCCGCCCTGCTGGCTGAGAGGCCCATCGACCTGAGGTCTTTGGCTGATTTCGGAGCATTGCCCGTCGAGAGCCATCTTCCGCTCAATCCCCCGCTTCGGCTGGAGAAGTCTCTCTACCCCGATTTTACGGGCCAATTTGCCCGCCTCGATGAGGATGTCGAGATCATCCTTTACGAGAAGCTGCCGGAGGGAAGATCCATGCCCGTTTATCTGGGCATCGATATCGGCTCGACGAGCACGAAACTGGCTGTGTGCGGCCAGGATGAGGTTTATCTCGGCCTTTATACCTACACTCAATCGGCGCCCGTCCAAGCTGTCCAGAAGTTGTTCCGGGCCCTCAAGTCTTTAGAGGAGCATCATGGCCTAAAGTTCCATTTCTTGGGCGTCGGGACAACTGGCTCAGGGAGGGAGCTCATCGGCAAGCTCATCCATGCCGACCTCGTCATCAACGAGATCACGGCCCATGCGCGCGCGGCCGTTTTCGTCGACCCCGAGGTCGACACCGTTATCGAGATAGGTGGTCAGGATTCCAAGTTCATCCGCATCCAGCGGGGGGCGGTCGTCCAGGCTATCATGAACTACATCTGCGCTGCTGGCACCGGCTCCTTCATCGAGGAGCAGGCCAAGAGGCTGGATGTGAGCCTCGATGACTATGCTGAGCTTGCCCTTGGCCGAAGAGGACCCGTCATTTCCGACCGCTGCACCGTCTACATGGACAGGGATTTGAGCCGCTTCCTCGCTGAGGGCTGGACCAAAGAAGACCTTCTCGCCTCCGTCCTCCATTCGATTCGGGATAATTACCTCATGCGAGTTGTCGGCCAGGCCAGGCTCGGCGAACGCATTTGCTTTCAAGGAGCCACAGCCCGCAACAAAGCCCTCGTCGCTGCCTTCGAGTCTTTCCTCCAGAAACCCATCTTCGTCTCAAGGTACTGCCATATCGCTGGCGCCCTGGGTGTGTGCTTGCTCTTGCGGGAAAGAGCCAGGATGAAATCGGGTTTTGTCGGGCTTGATTTTGCTGGTTGGTCGCACGGCCAGCGGACAGAAACCTGTTCTCTGTGCCGGAACAGGTGCCAGATCACTGTCGTCGTAGCCGGGAGGGAGCGGGCCGCCTGGGGCTTCCTGTGTGGCCGTGACTATGAGGACACCGAGTACAAGGAAAGGGCGGTTCCCTTTGCTTCGGTGAAGAAGATTTACCGCCAAGCTTATTCTTTTCATGCCAGAACATCTTCCGTCAGAGGACAGCTGAGAGAAAAAATCGGCCTGCCTCAAGCCCTGCCGCTCGTCGAGTACCTGCCGTTGTGGCAGGAGTTTTTCTCCCGCCTCGGGTTCGAGACTGTGGTTTCGCCCCAGGAAAGGGAGATACTCAAAGCTGGCAAGAAGCTTGCCCGGGCAGAGTTTTGTGCGCCCATCCTCCTCGCTCACGGCCATGTGAGCTGGCTCGAGAAGGGCAAGGTCGATCATATCTTTTTCCCCATCATGCTCCACGGCCCCCGGCAATCCAAGGAGGAGAGGTTCAACTTTTTCTGCTACTATACGTCCTACATGCCCGTTGTGCTTTTCAATTCGCGGCTTTTTGGCCGCCGGAAAAACCTCCTCTTTCCAGTGGTCAACCTTCAGGAGGAGCCCGAGCGCATCGCCAGCTCTCTTTTCCACTCTCTGGGTCCCTTGCTTCGAGTTTCGGAAAAGGCTATCCTTCGCGCCTTCGAAGAAAGCTGGACGAGTTTTCTCGCCCGCAAAGAAGACCTCGAGCGCTATGGCGAAGAGGTCATCGCTTCCCTGGGGCCTGACTCAGCATTTGCCGTCGTCCTTCTCGGCCGACCTTACAATCTCCTGGATGTGACGATCAACCATGATATACCTGACTTGATCCAGCAATATGGCATCCGGGTTCTAAGCCAGGATATGCTTCCTCTCAGGGATTTGACCCCCCGCTTAACGGAAGACCTCCTAAGCCAAGTCCATTGGCATTACGGGAGAAAAATCATCCAGGCCACTGAGCTTGTTCTTCGCCACCCGAAGCTTTTCCCAGTCTATTTGACCAATTTTCGCTGCAGCCCTGACGCCTTTATTGTCAGCTATTTCAGGGAGCTCATGGAGCGACAGGGGAAGCCCTATCTTATCATCCAGCTTGATGAACTCAGCTCCGATGTGGGCTATCGGACGCGCATCGAGGCGGCCCTCGAGTCTTTCCGGAACTGGGGGAGGGGAGAGGCAGAGCCAGTCCAGACAGCCGGATATCTGCCGTTGAAAAAGGACAGGATATGGATCGTGCCGCATCTTGACGACACCGCTACCGAACTGGCCAGGGCTGCTCTCAACCGTTTTGGCTACGAAGCAGTTGTCGCTGAAGAATCCCCGTCCTCGATCGTCCAGGGGCTGCGGCTGGTCAACGGTGGCGAGTGCGTTCCGGTGGCGGCTCTTGTCGGGAGCATCGTCTCCACGGTCGAAAAATACAATCTCAGGCCAGCCCAAACAGCGGCCATCATCCCCACCTCCTTCCTCAGCTGCAACTTTCCCCAGATTCCCCTGGCCATCCAGTCCGCCTTGAAGAGGGCCAATCTCGAAGAGCTCAAAATCTTTACGACCGGTGTAGCTCGTCAGCAGTTCCCGCTGCCGCTCAACTTCTTGCTCCTCAAAACTTACATCATGGCCAGCCTCATTCATCAGATGACGGCCAAGATTCGCCCCTACGAAGTCCGGCCTGGCGAGGCGGAGAAGGTGAAGAAAAGAGCTTTGACGCGGTTGAGTCGGGCCATTCTGGAGAAAGAGAGCCTCATCGGGGCGTTCGAGGAAGTGGTCAGGGAATTCGCCGCCGTTGAGGTCGAGCGCTCCACAGACGGCAAGAGACCGCTCCTGGCTATCCTCGGTGACCTGTATGTCATTTGCAACAAGACATTCAACCAGGGTGTCGAAGAGGCCATCGAAAAAGCGGGCGGCGAAGCTCTGCCTGCCTCCTTCGTTGATATCAGCTACTTCGGCTTCCTGAATAAGATGGAAAAATCGTGGCGGGAAAGAGCTTTTCCTGCTCTGGCCGAGGCCAAGAGCCTTGACGCGTTTGTCCGCTTCCATGATCGGAAATTCCGCAAGCTGGCCAGCCATGTCCTTGGCCGCATCCAGCCCCTTCTTACCGCACGGCATCTGCAGTCGATCCGTCAACTCGGCATTCCGCCCGAGCTCGATGGGGAGACAGCCCAGAACGCTCTCAAGATTTTTTATTATCTCCAGCATATCAAGCCTGATGCTTTCGTCCATATCAACCCACTCTTTTGCTGCCCCGGCGTAGTCAGCAGCGCTCTTTTCCGCTGGGTTGAAGAAAATTTTGGCATCCCCGTTATTCATCTTTTTTACGACGGCCTGACCAGCCCCAACGAGAACCTCGAGCCCTACATTCACTATCTCAAGGCGAAAAAGAGGCAAGAAGCAGGGAGCGATTGAACGGGCGTTCCTTCGGCGATGAGGTGCCTCAAGCTGAGCGATCTCCACGAGCTTTTCCTGATGAGCCTGATTTTCAGGGCCGAGAAAAATCTTATCGCCGACAACCTCTCTGATGGACACAAGCTATTGCCTTGAAGCCCGCGGAGGGTGGCATCAGCTTCTCGGTGGGGCTCGTTCTTTGAGTTGGCGCAGCCAAGGGCAGCAGCAACGTTCTTGGACCGCGTGAATGCTTATGCTGGTTCCTTGGCCAGAGCTTGTGTCCGAAAAGTTTTGTCGAAGACAGGAGAAACGGATGAGGCGGCGGCCCAAAATTTATTATATCTATCTATTCTATAGGAATAATAAATTTTACCGAGGAGGTAGCCATGGACGTTAAGGAGGCTATCGACAGACGGCGCGCCTATCGTTCTTTAGCTCCAGCCGAGATCACCGAGGAAGTGATGGCCGAATTGGCTAAAGCCGCCCAGCTGGCGCCATCCTGCTACAACAATCAGCCGGCCCGTTTCGTTTTTGTGTCGGACCCGACTGTGCTGGAGCTCATGCATGGGGCGTTATCAGCCGGGAACGAATGGGCTCGGCAAGCTTCTTTGATGATTGCCGTGTTCAGTCGCAGGGAGGATGACTGCATCATCAAGGACCGAGAATACCACCTGTTTGACTGCGGGCTGGCTGTGGCTTTCCTCATCCTGCGGGCGACCGAGCTCGGTCTTGTTGCTCACCCCATCGCCGGCTTCAGCCCCAAGAAGACAAGGGAGATCCTGGGCATCCCCGAGGATTTCCAGATAATTACCCTGATCATCGTTGGCCGCAAAGCGGAAGGTATTAACCCGGTTCTATCAGAAAAGCAGGTCGAATGGGAGAAAAAGCGGCCGGCCCGCCTGCCGCTGGAAAGTTTTGTTTACTCCAATCGTTTCCGTTTGTAGAATGGACGGCGGTCAGGAGGAAGAATCGATGAACCAAAATCTCATCCTGGTGACGGGAGCGACCGGCTTCATCGGCCGAGCGCTGGTTGCCCGTCTTGGGAAGGAAGGATATGGAGTGGCCGTCCTCACCCGGAATCAACACAAAGCTCTGGCGCTCCTGGGGGAACAGATAAGGGCGGTCGAGTGGGATGGGCGGAGTCCGCGTGGCTGGGTTGAGCTCGTTTCTCAGACGCTGGCCATCGTCAACCTGGCTGGTGAGAATATCGGTCAGGGCCGCTGGACGGCCGACAAGAAAGCTCGCCTCCTTAACAGCCGAGTCCAGGCTGGGCGGGCGATAAGCGAGGCGATCAAGCAGGCCAGCCCGAAACCCAGGGTCCTCATCCAGGCTTCAGCTGTTGGCTATTATGGCTCTCGCGGAGAGGAAGAGCTCGACGAAGCTTCGCCTCCAGGAAAGGGCTTCTTGGCCGGACTTGTCCGTGAGTGGGAAGAATCCACCCGGCCAGTCGAGGACTTGGGCGTTCGCCGCGTCATTATCCGTTCAGGCCTTGTCCTCGGAAGAGATGGAGGTGTCTTTCCCCGCCTGATTTTTCCTTTCCGTTTCTTTATCGGAGGACCCCTGGGCCGAGGCCGGCAATGGGTCTCCTGGGTTCATGGGCGAGACGAAATCCGGGCTATTCTTTTCCTCATAAGACATGAAGACAAAGCAGGTGTCTTCAACTTGACGTCGCCCGTTCCGGTCAGGAACAAGGAACTGGCCCGCCTCCTTGGTCGGGCTATGAAAAGGCCCTGGTGGTTTCCAGCACCCGCTCCTCTTCTTCATCTCTTCCTGGGCGAGATGGCGCGGGAAACCCTCCTCGCCAGCCAGAAAGCGTTTCCTCGTGCTCTTCTTCGGGCCGGGTTTGATTTTCTTTTTCCCGACCTCAAGGCCGCCTTGAACGATGTGCTGGGGAATCTTTCTCCATCTTCAGGATAGTTCTCGAGAACTTAGAGAGAGGATCTGGAGAGCTGGGGCGGGATGAACGAAAAAAATGAAGAGATTAGAGGACAATTTCTCGAGGCATGTCCCTTAAATTGAAGGTTGAGGCCATGCTCCGGCCATAGGCTCCAGCACAAAGGACAGCCAGGATATCTCCCCTTCGTGGCAGAGGGAGCGGCCTTTGCTTGGCGAAAACATCGCCCGTCTCGCAGAGGTTACCCGCCACGGTGATGGGCCTTTTTCTCCCCCTGACCTTTGAGCTGTTGACAATTTCGTGATGAGCCTGGGCATAGATGACCAGGCGAGGCAGGCTGGTGAAGGTGCCGCCGTTGACGCAGGCAAAAAGCTGGCCGTAGCTTTCCTTTAAATACTCGACGCGGAGGAGGAGAACACCAGCATCAGCAACGAGAAATTTACCCGGCTCTACGGCCACCGCCTGGATGGAGAGCCTTGATTCGGTGACGAGGCGGCAGATCACCGTCGCGTATCTTTCAAGGGGAAAAAGGCGTTGGTCTTGTTTGTAGCGGGGACCAAACCCGCCCCCGAAATCCAGCCACTTGAGGCCATAGCCTGCTCTTTCAAGGCGGAGCGCCACGCGCACCATCTTCTCAACAGCCTTTCTGACGACAGGATAATCCCTTTCCACCCAGCCCGAGCCGAGATGCTGATGCAAGCCCACAGGATGGAAGCCCAGGGAAATAGCCTTTCGGAATGTAGCGACAACTCTTTTCTCCTCAACGCCAAATTTGATGGGTGTCCCGTTGGGAGCTCTTTTTCCGGCAGTAACGACAGCGGGGTTAAAGCCGCGGCCGAGGCCGGGGTTCCAGCGGACCGCGACGTTGAGCCGCTTCTTAGGGCAAAATCTTTCCCTCACTTCTCCCATCAACTCCAGCTGCTCGAGGGCATCGATCGTCACAGTAACTCCATCCACCTCAAACACGCGGCGTATGTCCTCATGACTCAACGACGTTCCGGTGAAGAGGATGCGGTGCGAAGGGAAGCCAGCTCGCCGTGCCGCCTCCACTTCTCCGGGCGAAACCGCATCAATCCACGCTCCCCGGCGCCGCAATAATTTGAGGATTTCAGGATGAGGGTTGGCCTTCATGGCGTAGCAAATTCTTAATTCTTTAGCCCCGAGACCGGCGAAGGCGTGCTCGAGCCTTTGGTAATTAGCCAGGATACGTTTCCGGCTGTAAACAAGGAGAGGCGTTCCGAACCTCTCGGCCAGGCTTGTTGCGGGCTGGCCATCGATGTGGAGCTCGTTGTGCCGAACCTTTAGAAATTCGTTTTCCCACCACATGCGGACACTCCGTTTTGTTCGACCTATTTTTCCTTGCCGAAGAGGTCAAGCTGCTCGCGGCTGAGCTTCAGCGCGATTCCGCGAAGGAGAGGATAGTGGCGCAGGAGGAGCGGCGGGATGTCGAGCTTTTCGCCCGTGAGCATGTTTCGAATCTGGAGAGCGTTGGCCATGGCTTGGCCGCGGTAATGATTGTTGGTGATGACGTAGACTTGACTCGCCTTCTCCCCCAGGTTTTTGATGCGCTCGATCCATTCTTCCAGTTCTTCCTTGGTGTAAAGATAATTGTACCTCTCGTCTCGGCCTGCGCCTTCACGGAACCAGTTCTTGTAATTTCGGCCATGGAAACGGACATAAGCGAATTCGGGGATGGTGGCGATGGCGCTCGGCTTGATGGAGCTTCCGATCACTGGCTGATCTATGTTGCAGTAGGATACGCGATAAAAGGCGAGGAGTTGGTAGAAATCGTCTTGGTCCCAGCTCGAATGACGGACTTCGACGGCCATCGGCAACCCGTAGAAAAGCTGGAGGAGGCGAGCCAGGTAGTCGAGGTTGGCCGAAGTGTGAACAAAGGACCAGGGAAACTGGAAAAGCAAGCAAGCCAGCCGGCCTTTGGCCCGGAGGGGTTCGATGCCCAGCTTGAACTCGTCGACGTCTTTCTGGCTGAAATTCTCCCGGTCGTGCGTAAAAACCTGGTGGACTTTGACGGTGAAGAGGAAATCGGGATATGCAGCCACCCGTTTGAGCCAGAAAAGAGACATGGACAGAGCCGGCAATCGGTAAAAGGTGCTGTTGACCTCGACGATATTCATGTAGCGAGCGAGATAGGCAAGCGGATGGAAGCCTACCTCCTTCTCTTGGGGATAGACGATTCCTTTCCAGTCTTCGTAACTCCAGCCGGCTGTGCCAATGTAATATCGAGCCATAAGCTTACGCTATTATTCTAAGGGAAAGCCTGCTTTTTGCCAAATCGCCGCCATCTTGTTTTCAGTCAGAATCCTTGATCTCATGAAACAGACATGGAGGGGGAGCCGCCGACAGGGTAAACCATCAGGGTGAATAAAAGCTAAGCTGGTCGGCGTCTCCGCAAAGGGGAAAGAGGGGTTGGAGCAAGCTTCGTTAGCTGGCAGGTCCTGAGGCTCGTGCAAATTGGAGAAGAAAGGGATAAACTATGGGCGAACTTTTCTTATCGCCGGAGGAAAACGCTCTTGCTCGATTTTAAAACAGGCGTCCGCCAGGCATACGAGCGCATCCAGCCCGATATCCTTCGAACTCCCCTCGAATTTTCTCAGGCCTTGAGCGAGCTCAGCGATGCCCGTGTTTATGTCAAATGGGAAAACAGGCAATTTTCGGGTTCGTTTAAATTCAGGGGAGCCTTGAACAAGCTGCGGACTCTCACGGCTCAAGAAAGGAAGCGAGGAGTTGTTTCCGCTTCCACGGGAAACCACGGCCTTGGTCTCAGCCTGGCGGCGGAAAAGGAGAGGCTTCGCCTGACGCTCGTCCTTCCCGCCGGGGTGTCGAGCTGGAAGAAGAAACGTCTTCAGGGCTTCGCGGTGACACTTCTTGAGTATGGCCAATCCTGCGAGAAAGCTGAGCTTTTTGCCCGAGAGCTGGCTATTCGGGAAAACAAGGTTTTCGTTTCTCCTTATAGCGACCCAGAAGTCATCTTGGGCCAGGGGACCATCGGGCTCGAACTCGTCGAGGAGCTGGGCGAGGTGGAAAGGGTCCTCATCCCGGTTGGTGGTGGCGGGCTGGCCGCAGGAATCGCCGGCTATCTTAAGGCTCTTTGTCCCGGCGTCCAGGTTTTCGGCGTTGAACCCCGGCACTCGGCATTCATGGCCGCTTCGCTCCAGGCGGGAAAGATCGTCGAAATTGAGGAGCGCAGCACGATCGCTGATGCCGTAGCAGGGGGGATTGAGCCCGGCTCCATCACCTTTCCGCTTTGCCAGCAGCTTCTCGACGGAATTATCCTTGTTGAAGAGGAGTCTATCGCTCTGGCCATGTCTTTGCTCTGGGAAAGCCATCATCAGGTTATCGAGGGGGCGGGAGCGCTCGCCCTGGCTGGACTGTTAACCGAAAAGGAACGGTTCTGGGGTTGCCAAACCATCCTCATCGCCAGTGGCGGCAACAGGCCCGCGTAACCAACCAGACTTTTTTGTTGCCCTAACTTCTATTTTTGAATATCATTTTAAGGAGGGTTTTGCGGACTGAGACGATGAAAAGGCTCGGCCTCGCCCTGGTTGCCGTCTTTCTTGCGGCTACCGCTTGCCAAAAACAAGCGGAGCATCTTTATACCATCGCCGTTTTTCAAATCATCGACGCCCCAACCCTCAACGAGGCGCGGAGAGGCTTTCTCCAGGCCTTAGCCGATAACGGGCTTCACGATAGTGTCAATGTCCGATTAACGTTCCGAAACGCCGAAGGCGATGTCGTCGAAGCCCAGCGGATGGCGCGGGAATTTGCGGCTCGTCAGACCGACCTCATTGTCGCTCTCTCCACCCAGTGCCTCCAGGCAGCCCTGATGGCGGCGCCGAAAAGCAAGATTCTTTTTGCTTCGGTCGCCAACCCCCAACTCCTCGGAGTTGGACGAACCTCCGGCAATCATCTCCCCAACGTAACTGGGGTGGCCTCCACGGGTCCGATAAAGCAAATTCTGGCCTTCATCCAGGAAGTCCTCCCCCGAACTAAGCGAGTTGGCACTCTCTGGACGCCTTCTGAGCTCAACTCGGAGTTCTATCTTCAGCTGGCGAGGGATGCGGCTGAGGAGTTGGGGCTTGAAATCGTCGCTGTTCCCGTCGCCAACGTCAATGAGGTTCTCTTTTCTGCCCAGATGCTCCTCAGCAAGAACATCGATGTGCTCTTCCCTATTTCGGACAACACGATCAATGCTTCCTTCGAATCCATCGGCCGGCTGGCCGAGGACAACGGGATTCCTCTTTTTGGGGGTTCACCCCTTTTCACCCGGCTGGGCGCTTGTGCGGCTATGGGCTGGGATTTCTACGAGATGGGCTACGAAGCGGGCAAGATGGCCGTCCGGATCATGAATGGGGAGAACCCCAGCCAGATTCCTATCCAGACCATGAGCAAGGTCAGGCTTCATCTTAACCTCGCTGCAGCCAAGAAGCAGGGCGTTGAATTCTCGCCCGAGATCCTGGGGCGAGCGGATGACATCATCAGTCTCGAGAGAGGGGCGGGGGAGGGGGTGATGGGGAAATGAGAAAAATCGTTGGGGCGGTGGCCATAAGCTTGACCTTTTTCTTTGGTGGCGTTTTTTTATTCCTTGTTTTTCAATTCAGGTCTTCTTTGCCCAAAGAAAAGGGTGAAATTGTGCTCGAAGGGCTAACGGCACCGGTCCGTGTCGTCCGGGATGCCTGGGGAGTACCCCACATCTTTGCTTCGACCGACAACGACCTCTTCAGCGCTGTGGGCTATCTCCATGCTCAGGAAAGGATGTGGCAGATGGACGTCCTGCGACGAGCTGGCTCGGGCCGGCTGTCTGAAATTTTCGGGAAGGCAACACTCGAGCAGGACAAGCTCCTTCGTAACCTTGGTCTCCCCCAGGCGGTCCTCAAAGATTATGAAAGCTTAAACCCCACCTTGAAGGAAGCGCTGGATTCCTATAGTCGGGGAGTGAATGCCTGGATAGCTGACCGCAAGCTCAACTGGCCACCCGAATTTGTCCTCCTTCGCTTCCGTCCAGAACCGTGGCGGGCGCTGGATTCTCTGGCCATCAAACAGGTGATGGCCTTGGTCCTGTGCACGGATTACGCAAGTGAATTGATGAGGGCCCGGGTGGCTGAAAAAGTTGGACTGGAGCGGGCCCTCGAGATCCTCGAGAAGGACATCGGCCTGGTTCTTTCGGACGAAATCTCCACCGCCTCCCTGTCTTGGCTTTCCATATCGTCAGTCTCTGGTGCAAGCAACAATTGGGTTGTTGCCGGCAGCCGGACTCAATCGGGCGCACCGCTCCTGGCTAACGACCCTCATCTGGAAATAACCCTCCCTTCCATCTGGTATCAACTCCACATCCACTCACCTGGTTTCAACGCAACTGGCGTCACCTTCCCGGGTGTTCCCCTGATAGTCATCGGGCATAACGCCTTTATCGCCTGGGGAGTCACCAATTCAGGAGCGGATGTCCAGGATGTTTATGTGGAAAAGATAAACGATGTCGGGGATGCCTACCTGGATCCAGACGGCTGGAAGCCTCTGCGCAAGACAGAAGAGGAGATTCGGGTGCGGGGGGAGAAAAATCCGGTCAGCCTGGAGGTCCTCTGGACGAGCCGCGGTCCCGTTCTCACCGAGGCGGCGGGGGTAAAAGGAGTCCCTTTGTCCTTGCGCTGGACTGTCCATGATGGTGGAAGGGTTTTTGAAGCTCTTTATTGCCTCAACAAGGCGAGAAATTGGTCAGAATTCGGCGAGGCTCTTAAACTCTGGGATACGCCCTCTCAAAATTTTGTCTATGCCGATGTCCAGGGGAATATCGGCTATTACCTTAGCGGGAGGATTCCTGTACGCAAAAAAACAGCGGCTCTCTTTCCCGTGCCAGCTTGGAGAGCTGAAAATCAGTGGCAGGGTTTCCTGGCCGAAGAAGAGAAGCCAAACATTCTCAACCCGGCCCCGGGTTACATCGTCACGGCCAATCACAAAATCGTGCCCGAGGATTTTCCCTACTACGTCAGTTGCGACTTTGACCTTCCCTTTCGAGCTAAGCGGATTGAAGAATTGATTCTCAGCCATGACCGGCACTCGGTCGAATCCTTCTGCCGCATCCAGAACGATGTTGTTTCCAAGCAAGCTGAGTTTTTCTTGCCCTACCTGCGGCGGCTTCAGCCAGATGAGGCCAAAGCCCGGCAAGCTCAAGCTCTTCTTGCAGGGTGGAACGGCGAGATGAAGTCCGGGCCAGAAGCCGCTCTTTTCTCCGCCTTTATGGATATTCTGTATGAAGAAGTTTTTGGGGATGAGCTGGGCGAAGATGTCCGCAACTTTCGGCGTTTTTTCAGACGCAAAGAGGCCGGTCTCTTTCGCTTGTTAACCAAGCCGGACATGGCCTGGTATGACAACACGAAGACAAGCCGGCGCGAAGAGCGAGACGATATCTTCGCCGTGAGTTTGAAGAGGGCGGTTGAATGGCTGGAGAAAAAGCAGGGGTCGCCGGAAAAGTGGGACTGGGCTCGTTTACACGCCATCCGCTTTTTTCACGCCCTCGGTCGGGTTTTCCTCTTCCGTTTTTTTAACCGCGGTCCTTATCCTCTGGACGGCGATATTTTCACCATTCGGGCTTCGTTCGGTCATGGTATCGACGGAAATTTCGCCACTTCCCACGGTGCCTCCTACCGCCAGGTTATCGACCTGGCCGATTTTCGAAAATCCGTCTGGGTTCTTTCCTCCGGCCAGAGCGGTCATTTCCTCAGCCACCGTTATGCTGACCAGATTCCCCTCTGGGTTCGAGGCGAATATTACCCTATGTTGTTTGCTCCTGAGGATATCGAGGCGAATGCTTCAGCTATCCTTCATTTCCGGCCAAAAGCCGCCAAGCAATAAGCCGCCCGAGACAGATTTAAAGTAGGGAAGAAAACACAGCCTTTCCTTGGCCGAGGGGGGAAGCTTTCTGGATGGCGGCGTGGGTAAAAGCCGAAGCGAGTTCACAGGCCTTGGGCAAAGGATAGCCTTTCACCAAGAAGCAGAGAAGGCTGGCCGAAAGAAAGCACCCCGTCCCGTGGACGTCCTTTCTGATTCTCGCTTTTTCAAAGAAATAGAAACGCTTGCCGTCATAAAGAAGGTCGGTCGCTCCCCGGCGGAGATGGCCTCCTTTGATGAAGCACGGCGCTTCGACAAGGTCAACAATTTTCCGGGCCGCTTCTTTCATGTCAGCAGGGCTACGGACTTCCTGGCCAGTCATTAGAGAAGCTTCCCTGAGGTTGGGCGTGAGCACAGAAATTTTTCCTTTTAGATGGGCAAGGAAGAAAGGGATGGCGCCTTTTTCCAGGAGCCAGAGGCCAGAGCTGGCCTGAAAAACAGGGTCGATGACAATGGGAATCCGCCGGTGCGACGTCAAGATTCGACTGACGATGGGGATGTTCTTACGATAACCAAGCATCCCGGTCTTGATGCCAGCGAATGAAAAATCGCGGCGGAGAATCTGGTACTGGAGGAGGAGGAACCGGGGCGGCGGGGCATAGAAGGAATGGACCCGTCTCGTGTTTTGAGCCGTGACCGCTGTCAGGACTCCCGCTCCCCCAAACCCTACCTTACGGAATACCGCCAAGTCCAGAAGAAGGCCAGCACCGGAGGAAGGGTCGTAGCCGGCGATAGAGAGAAGAACCTTGGTTGGCGGGGGCTTTAGACGGGCCATTTTGGAAGAGCTATCCTTTCTTTGCGCCATTGAAAAAATATGCTAACATACAATAGGTTCGAATGAAAGCAAGAGTTCATGTTTTCGTTTCTGGCCGCGTGCAGGGAGTTTTTTTTCGCGATTATACCCGCCGCTGGGCTTTGAGCTTGGGGCTGACCGGGTGGGTCAAGAATCTATGGGATGGCCGAGTCGAGGTGGTTGCTGAAGGGGAAGAGGAAGGAATCCAGGCCCTCCTCGCCCGCCTCAGGGAGGGACCGCCGGGTGCCCGCGTCGACAACGTCGCTGTCACATGGGAGGAATATAAAGCGGAATTTTCTGATTTCCGGATTGCTTGGTCCTAATCAGAAATATCATTCCTGTGGTTTTTTCTTGCGGCGAGGAATTTTTTCCGGCAGGCCTCCGAGCAGAAAAAATAGTCCTTTCCGTTGAGCTTTTCCTGAAGAGCGTCTTCCTGCGGCAGATAGGTATTGCACACTTCGTCCTTGACCATGATGCCCGATGGCTGGCGGGGGGAAGGACGAGGTTGCGACCAGCGTTTGGGCAGGAAAAGAAAGCGGAGGACAAGATAGATGATGTAGGCAAGAAAAATGTAGAGAATGAACCTGAAGAAGCCGCTCATCGCCCCCTGAATGTAGCGGAATCGCCCTCTTCTGTCAAACCTGGGTCTGGGGTCAGGACATGGCGACACTACTGCCCGAGAATTTTCCTGCCCAAAGGGCAATTTTACCAATCTAAAGAAACGAATATCCCTGTCTGGGTTATGACTTTGTCTCGAGGGGAGATCCGAGAAAACTCCCTTGATTCTCTGGGGCTCAAAAAGTATGATAGAAAAAAATTGATAAAAAAGGAGAGGCGATGGATTTCTTATTTACCGAAGAGCAAAAATTATTGAAAGACACGGTCCGCAATTTTGCCCAGAAGGAAATCCAGCCGCTGGTCAGAGAGAGTGACGAGAAAGGCGAGTGGCCAGAAATCCTGACGACGAAGCTCGCCGGCATGGGACTTCTCGGGATCATCATTCCCCCCGAGTATGGCGGCACCGGTTATTCCAACCTGGACTATGTCATCATCCTCGAGGAGCTGTCCAAGGTTGACCCTTCGGTTGGGCTTGTTGTGGCCGCACACAATTCTTTGTGCTCCAACCACATCAATGTTTTTGGGACAGAGGCCCAGAAGAAAAAGTACCTGACTCGACTCGCTGCAGGGAAAACGCTCGGCGCCTGGGGGTTGACTGAGCCGGGAGCGGGCTCGGATGCGGCCGCTCTGAGGAGCCGGGCTGTAAGGAAGGGCGACCGCTGGCTGCTCAACGGCTCCAAGCTTTTCATTACTAACGGTTCTCTGGCTGAAATTTGCGTCGTCATGGCCGTGACCGACCCGAGCAAGGGTAAGAACGGCATATCGGCTTTTATTTTGGAGAAGGGAATGCCGGGCTTCCGCGTTGGGAAGAAGGAGGATAAACTGGGCATCCGAGCCGCTGACACGGCCGAGCTCATTTTTGAAGATGTTGAGGTGCCCGCCGACAACCTGCTGGGGCAAGAAGGAGAAGGCTACCGAGCAGCGATGGCTATCCTGGATGGCGGGCGAGTCAGCATTGCCGGATTTTCTCTGGGTATAGCCGCTGGCGCCTTGGAAACAAGCCTCAAGTATGCCAAGGAAAGAGTCCAGTTCGACCAACCCATCGCCAACTTCCAGGCCATCCAGTGGATGCTGGCCGACGGTTTCACGGAGCTGGAAGCGGCGAGGCTGCTCACTTACCGGGCGGCCTGTCTCGAGGACCAGGGGAAGAAAATCCCCAAGGAATCGGCCATGGCCAAGCTTTTTGCGTCTGAACTCGCTGTCCGAGCTTCCTCCGTGGCTGTCCAGATTTTTGGCGGCTACGGTTTTACGAAAGACTATCCGGTCGAAAAGTTCTACCGTGATGCGAAGCTGGCCACGATCGGCGAGGGAACATCAGAAATCCAGCGGTGGATTATCGCCCAGAAGGTTCTTGCCGAATACTAAGGGTCGTTGCCGAGAGCCATCGATGGATTTGCTGAAGGGAATTCGAAAGGGTAATCCAAGGGCCATCGCCCGGGCTATTTCGCTTGTCGAGAATAACGGAGCGCGAGCTCAATCCCTGCTGCGGCGGGTGTTCGCCTGTCGGCGGGACGCGCTCGTGCTGGGAATCACTGGAGCACCGGGCACAGGAAAGAGCACCCTTGTCGACCAGATGATTGGCTGGCTCAGGGCGGCAGGGAAATCCGTTGGTGTTGTTGCCGTCGACCCTTCAAGCCCGTTTACAGGCGGGGCAATCCTGGGGGACCGGGTCCGGATGATGCGGCACAGCGTCGACGAGGCAGTTTTCATTCGCAGCATGGCCACCCGGGGTCATCTCGGCGGGTTGGCTAAGGCGACAGGAGAAGCCATCGCCATCTTTGAAGCTGCGGGAAAAGAATATGTCCTCGTCGAGACCGTTGGCGTTGGTCAGGATGAGGTGGAAGTGGTGAAGCTGGCCGATTTGGTCCTCGTTGTCTTGACCCCTGGTGCGGGCGATGATATCCAGACTTTCAAGGCTGGGATCATGGAGATCGCCGATATTTTTGTCCTCAACAAGGCAGATTCCCCGGGCATGGAAAAGATGGAAAAACAGCTTCGAGCGATGCTCGAGCTGGGTTTCCCTGAGCGGGAACCTCCGCCAGTCCTCAAGACAATCGCCACCAAAGGGAAAGGGGTGGCAAGCCTGATGGAGGAGGTCGAGCGGCTGGCCAGGAAAAAGGACCGGAATTTTCAAGAGAAGAGGCGGCGAAGGCTTCTCGCTTGGATGCTCAAGGACGTCCTGCGGGAAAAGATCTTTCGATTGATAAGCCAGGATATTTCTGACGCTGAAATCGAAGACCTTGCCCTCAAGATTTATCGTCGGGAAACCGACCCTTACACGGAGGCAGACCGGCTTCTCCTTCGTCTGAAAAGGAAGTAATGACCCGAAATTGCCGATCAAAGCACCCGACGGGTCCTGTCGTGGCTCACCCCCGGCGCCCCCGAGCGGTTATCTTGTTTATAATCAGTCAAGAAGATGGGTGGCATCAAACGCTCGGGTCGGCGGGGGGCCCCCGAACCACGCCACCCCTCGGGTGCACTCGGTATCGTGATAATTTGTTACAAGATCAAGGACTTTAGCTTGATGCTAATTCTCTATCGGCAAATTTGAGTAATGATTGAAGGGAGGGGAGGATGAAGGTTAAGGGAATCCATCATATCGGGGTCGCCGTTAAGAATTTGGAAGAAAGTCTCGCTCGGTGGCAGAGCCTGTTTGCCGTTGAAGCTGGCTCACTTGAGGAGATTCCCGAAAGAGGAGTAAGGCTGACTCATCTTGCCTTTGGCCAAGGGCCAAGTCTCGAGCTGGTTTCCCCGCTCGGTAGCGACTCGCCCGTGGCTCGGTTTCTCGAGAAGAGAGGGGAAGGAATTCACCATCTAACCTTGGAGGTCGAAAACCTCGAGAGCGTGATGGAGTGGCTTAAAGGAGCTGGTCTCACGTTCACCGACGAGAAACCTCGACGCGGGGCGGGGGGAAGCCTCGTCGCTTTCGTCCACCCTCAAAGCTTAAACGGAGTTCTCCTCGAGCTCAGAGAAGAGAAGCATGGGTCTTAAATTGGCCGGGAATTTTCTTATCGGCGTGGGTGTGGGCCTCGTCCTCCTGGGCATCCTGCTCAAGCTGGGGCTCAACCTCAGGTGGTTGGGAAAGCTTCCTGGCGATATCCTCATCCGTCGGGAAAATTTCACTTTCTATTTTCCCCTGGCGACGAGCCTTCTTCTGAGTTTCCTCCTCAGTTTGATTCTTTTCCTTATCCTGCGTTTCGGGGGCAGGCGGTAGTCTTAGCTCTGGCTGAGGGCCAGCACCCAACGGGCAAAAGTCCGTGCTTCTTCCAGGTCTTGGGCTGTGGGGTGCCGGATTGCCGAAGCGGCCATATCGGCCCAAGCTTCGTGCTCGGGGGATCGTCTCAGGGCTTCCAGCGCTTGGTGGGAAACTTTGCCCCGGCACGAAAAAGTGGCCACGACCTTCGTCTGGGAGGCAGTGACGGCTGCATGTTCGATCGCTTCGCGGGAAAGCCGGCTTCCCGTTAGAGACCCATGGGTTGAGAAGAGGGCGATTTTCTTCCCGGGTGGGATCCGCTTCAGGAATTTTTCGACCTGCGGGGGGACGCTGTGCGAATGAACAGGGAAGCCAACGAATATTAGGTCGTAACCGGCCATATCATCCACTTCTCCAATGGGCAGGATGACTTTGGGGTCGGGGAGGTTCTCGAATATGGCCTCAGCTACCTGCCTTGTGTTTCCGGTCAGGCTGAAATAAGTGACCAGGCTTTTCGGCATGGCGCTATTTTTCCATAAATGACATCAAAATTCCAGCCTCAGGCACGGGGGAGGCGCATGGTGATTGAGGTGCCCTGCTCGACCTCGCTCTCGACCTGGATTGACCCACCATGGTCTTCGACGATTTTCTTGGCGATGGGAAGGCCAAGGCCTGTTCCGACCTCCTTGGTCGAGAAATAGGGGTCGAATATCCTTGCCAGGACCTCCTTGTTCATGCCTGGGCCTGAATCTCTCACCTGAAGGATGAGGCTATCCGGAGTGGCTGAGAGTCGAACCTCGACCATTCCCTTCCCGGCCAGAGCCTCAATCGCATTGACGAAGATGTTTCGGAATGCGATTTTGAGCTTGGACTTGTCTCCAAGAAGCGTAAAGGGTTCCCCGACGTAGGTTTCGCGGAACTTGATCTTTTCGGCCAGCATTTTCCGGTACGGAGAGACGACCTCTTCGACCACTGCCTTGAGGTCGAGAGGCTCTTTTTTGAGGCTGGTCACACGGGAAAGCTCAAGGAACTCCTGGGCAATTCGCCGGAGGTTCTCCACTTCGGTGGTGATGTAGGAGACCGATTCCTTGATGGCTTGGTCAAAGTTCTCCCGCCGGTCTTCATACACGCGCAGCAAATGCTCGGCCGAGAGCTGGATGGGCGTGAGGGGATTCTTGATCTC
>Ga0209102_1000452_pt1 | contig 27178 bp, 24 predicted proteins | sample ConPoolayeHmetaG_FD_185483 | JGI IMG/M metagenome (GOLD analysis project Ga0209102, IMG submission 185483) | Hot spring microbial mat communities from California, USA to study Microbial Dark Matter (Phase II) - Cone Pool mat layer H metaG... ...
CCACTGACCGGCCGCCGTCCCCACCCGCTCCACCTCCAGCCCGAGCAGGTTCTTGGTGGAGAGCAGCCACGCCGGCGCGCTCACCCCGGCGCCCCCCAGCGCGCGCACCACCGCCTCCACCCGGAGCGCGTCGAGCACCCAGTTGATGACTACGTTGAAGGCCCCGAACTCGGGGTTGTACAGCGCCTTCCACAGCAGCATTAGCGCCACGCCGCTGGTGAAAGTGGGCAGGTAGAACAGCGTCCGATATACGACGATCCCTCGCAGCCGCTGGCTCAGTAGTATCGCCAGCAACAGCGAACCAGCGATTGCCACCGGCATACCGAGCATCAGGTAGACGGTGTTGATGGAGTAGAGCCAGAACTCCCGATCCCGCGCCAGCTCCACGAAGTTGCCGAACCGAATCCAGTGGAACGGGATGGTGCGGTGAAGGTGCCAGTTCGAGAAGCTGAGCGCGAGGGAGAAGAGCACCGGCCCCGCGGTGAACACCAGGAATCCCAGCAGGTTGGGCAGCAGGAAGCCGACCGCCGCCCTGAGCTCGTGGCGCCGCGCCTTCATCACGGCCGGTCTCTCCCGGTGAGCTCGCGGTAGCGGGCCCGCAGCTCCGGATCCATCTCCAGGGTCTTGGCGATCGCCTCATTCACCTCCCGGGCCGCGTCGCGCATGGCCTGGGCCACCGGCTTCTGGTCGTTCTTCACCAGGTCGAGCTGCCGCTCGATGATGCGGGAGGCGGTCTGCCCGTTGATGAAGGGGCTGGTGTCATCCGTCTGGGCGTACTTGATGACTTCCCGCCACACCTCGTTGTAGTCCTCCTCGGGGTGGTCGGGGTTGTGGAGGAACTCGGGGGTATAGGTGTAGCGGATCACCGCCGACACCGCGTCCGCCTGCCGGTTGATGAGGTCGTTGTACTCCTTGCCGGCCTGGTAGAGCAGAAAGTCAAGCGCCTGCTCGCGCCGGGGGCTGTGCGCGTTGACGATGGTCGCGCGGCCGTAGGCTCGGAAGACCCGCCGCTTTGCATGCGGGCACTCCACCACCCCCAGGTTCAGCCCCTCGTAGTCCCGCAGTGTGCACAGCCACCAGCGGCCCCCCAGCGCCATCGCGCCCCGGCCCGCGCCGAAGTGGGTGATCGTCCCCGATCCCCAGCCGCCCTGGGTGGCCATCACCGCCTCGTCCACCGGCGTGGGCATCACCCGGTGCTTGTACATCAGATCGTGAAGGAACTGGATCGCGCCGATCGCCTCCGGGCCGTCAATGATGCAGCGCGTCCCGTCCGGCGTGTAGACATTCCCGCCCCACTGCATGATGAACTGCGGCCACTGCCACCAGTCGCACAAAAAGCCGAACTGCTTGGGCCGGCCCCGCTCGTCCCGCAGCGTCAGCCGCTTCGCCACGGGCAGGAACTCCTCCCACGTCCACGGCCCCTCGGGGTAGGGCTCGCCCGCGGCGTCGAAGAGGTCCTTGTTGATCCACAGCGCGTCCACCGCCACATTCGCCGGGAAACCATAGACGCGGCCCTCCCGCATCGCCGTGGGCAGGATCGCCGGCCACACCTCCTCCTCCACGTTCACGCCCCGCTTCGCCAGCTCCTCCGTCACATCCCACGCCACCCCCGAGCGGACGAACGCGTCGAGCTGCCACGGGTTGAAGCAGTCGAACACATCCGGCCCCACCCCCGCCAGGCACTGCAAGATCACCTTCTCCATTCCCGCGGTGGGGTCCAGCCTCATGTCATACTGCGGGTGCAGCTCGTTGAACAACGCGATCTGCTCCCGCCTCGCCGGGTTGTCGTCGCTGACCCACACCAGCGGGGTCGCCCCCTCCCGCCCCGGCGCCGGCCGGATCAGCCACGCGATCCCCGACAGCGCCGCCAGCGCGCAAAACGTCGCCGCGAAGAACGCCCTCACGCCCCCGCCCCTTCCGCCCGCCTAACCACCACCGCGCAGGGGTCGGCCCGCTCCGGCAGCGGGTTCTCAAGTGGCGTCGCGAAGTCTCCGCCGGCCACCGTCGTCCTCGCTTCGTCACCCGTGTATACGTCCAGCCAGAGGCAATCGGCCTCCGCCGCTCCCAGGTCGGTAAGGTCGAGCGCCGTGTCGCCGCCCTCGGGCAGGAAGACCAGATACTGCCGGCCCGGCTCCGCCAGGCAGAAGCCGCGCCGCACCAGCTCGTTGTCCGGGCTCATGGCGTTGATGTCGAGGGAAGCCAGCAGGTCGGCGAGATACCGGTAGCGCCGCCAGCCCGGCGGCTCCGGCTCCCATTTCACGAGGTCCCAGGCTGCGTTCGTGTAGTAGTAACAGGGGTATCCACCGCCAAGGTAGATCGCGTACGTCCACACCAGGATCGTTGGCCAGGGTCGCGTCGTACCGCTCCGGTACGTTCGAATCGGCTCCGCGCCCTCCTCGTAGCCGTACTCGATGTTCATGTACGGCCGCGCCCGGCCGCGCCAGCGGCGGACCGCCTCCCGGTTGTACTCGCCGACGTCGCCCAGGTGCACCTGATCGGACACGAAGTCCGCCGCCTCGTCCGGCGGCGACTCCCGGCCCGCCGAGTCCGCCTCCGGGTCGTGCACCGTGACCAGGTGCCCGTGGGCGTCCGAGCGGCGGATCAGCGCCATGCGGTCGAGCGTGTACTCGTGCCCGCCGGTCTCCCGCGCCAGATGGTAGCTCTCCTTGCCCACATCCCACACCAGGTTCCCGAACGCCTGGTAGCGCGCGACCACGTAGCGCCAGTAGCGGTCGTCCTCCGCTGAGCGCCGCGGGGGCCAGTTCACGCGCTTGTTCTGCACCTGCAGCATCAGGTGTACGACCATCCCCCGGCTCTGGAGATGGCGCATTACCTCATCGAGGCCCTGGAAGAAGCCGACGTTCAGGCGCGTGTGGTCCGGCTCCTCGTTGCTGCCCTCGAAAACGTAGCGCGCGGGCGGCGCGAACAGCCAGCCCGGCGTCGGTTCGGCGAAGCCGGTGTGCGCGTACACGTTCGTCACCAGGTAGTTGAACCCCCGCTCGGCCAGCAGGTCCACGAGTTGCCGAAAGCGCGCCGGGTCCGCCTGCTGTACCGCGAACAGCCAGTCGCACTCGAAGCCCAACGGCACGAACGGCGTCCCGTCCGCGAAAGCGAACCGCCGAGGGTGCGCGGGGTCGAGCCCAAGCGTCCCGTGCACCCCAGCGTCGTCGTTGGGCGTGCAGCGCAAGCGCAGCTCCACCCGATCGAGGGCCGGCTCGTCGGACGTCGTCCTGCCCCGCCACTCGCCCTCCCGCGGAGGCGAGACGCGGATCACCCACCGGCCCTCCCCGTCGTAGAAGCCCGGCACCGATCCGAGGCGCGCTCCCGACTCGTGCGTCAGCTCCGCCTCGAGCGTGACGAGGAACGGATTCGCGCGCCCCGTCGGGCCCTCAAGGACGAGGTCGCACACGTGATACTGCGGCACCGTCGCCTCAACCATCATCGAACCTTCCTTCACCGCCCCTTTCGCACGACCTCGACCTCGAGCACGTCGGGGTTTGCGCCCGCCTGCGTGAGCGGCACCCGCCAGGTCATAATCTCGTGCCGCGGATAGTCGCCACCTTGCTGCCCGATCCGAACCTCCCATTCGCCGAAGTCGTACACCAGGTGGTCGCCGTCGCCGACCAGCCCGGCCAGCGCCTGCCGCAGCTCGGCCGTCACCGGCCCGCCGCAGAAGCACTCGTAGTGCAGCCGATAGAACTCCGGCACCGCCAGCCAGGCCCCGGCGCCGTCGGCCACCCGCGTGATCTCCCGCACCTGCCGCAGCCCCGACTCCGCCGGCGCCAGCCGCGGCGGGAGCACGCACAGCGCGCCCTCCCGCACCCGCCGGCCCACCGCCTGCAGCGTGGCCTCGCTTACCTTCACCCCTGTCAGGAAGATCAGCCGCAGCCCCTCTAGCGTCTCGTAGCCCACCTCATCGTCGTAGACGACCACGTTGTCCAGGGGCACGAAGAGGGTGCGGCCGCCGAAGCGCCGCGCCTCCCACTGGTGGGACAGTGAATCGGTGCGCACGAACCCATGGGAGAGCAGGCTCCAGATGCTCAGCCACTCCGCGTTCTCCTCCTCCGCCGGCACATGCCCGTACAGCGGCCCGGGGAACTCGCCCAGGTAGCGCTGGCGCACGTCGAAGCAGGTGTCGTCGAAGCGGACGATGGCCGTGCGCGGCCGCAGGTCGCGCCAGGTGAAGGGGCGCGGGTGGGCCGGCACGCAGTCGCGGATGAAGTCCGCGTAGGCCGCCTCGATGGCGTCCCCCACCGGATGGCCCCGCGCCCAGCGCGCGCCGCCCTCGACGTAGATCTGGCTGGCGCCAGACCAGTAGGCGAGCAGCAGGGCCGAGCGGAACCGCTCCGCCGAGTGCCCGATCGCCTCGTTGTGCCACCAGTAGTCCACATCCACCCAGAGGTCCACGCCGTACTGGCGCGCCGCGCCCATCGCCACCGCCAGCATCGCCGGCCCGCAGGTCTCCTTCAGGATCTTCGGGCTCACGTTCAGCCCCGCCCGCGCTGCGGTGTGCATCATCACGGGGAACAGAAACTCCACCGCGGGCGCTTTGCCTCCGACCGTGCAGGCCTCGCGCCGACTCCGCAGGGCGGACAGCACCGCTCGCTGTGCCGAGATCAGGTCCATCCCCTCGGTCTCGGTCAGGAAGTGCTCGTCCTCGTATCCGTAGTAGTCCACCACCGGCCAGTGGGCGTTGAGCTGCATGTGGTCGGCCTCGTCGAGCATGAAGCCCAGGAACCATGGGCGTCCCGCCAGCCGCTCCTTCAGCTCCGCCGGCGGCGTCCATCCGATGGGCGCTCGCTCGAAGTTCAGCACGTATCGCAGCCCCGCCCCCTCGCACGCGTCCAGGGCCGGGGGCAGCAGGTCCGACTGCCCCCCGAAGTGCAGGTCCACGAAGTCCACCCCAAAGGGTCCCGCGCGGGCCACCGCGTCTTGGGCGCCCGTAGTCAGACCGAACAGAGGCCTCCCCATGCGCGTCTCCTCTACGGTGTGCCGAGGGCGCCGGCGGCGCGGCCAGCCAGCTCGGCAACGTCGTAGGCATCCAGAACCGGCACCGACTGCGAAAACTCAGCTGCCGCGGGCACTGGCTCCCCTCCCCGCTCAACCACCAGTCGCGGCCAGGACACGGGTTCTCCCTGCCCCGCCGCCCTCCTCTGGCCTCTCCTGCTGGCGCAGGTTCGGTTGCTGCGGGTCCTCAGGTTCCGAGACCGCGCCGCTGCGTCTGCGCGCCTCTGCGGTTCGGTCCGACCCCCCAGAAGCGCCATTGGCTTCACGGCCACCGCTTGACAAGCCGCGATCAGGGGACTCCCTCACGGAGGCGCCTCAGCGACGCTTCTCCCCGCTCACCATCTTGTGCATTCAACCGAACGAAGGATGTTCCACATGCAAGACTAACGAGCGCTCTATTGGATGACAATCATGAGCCAGGTCGCGCGCCACACCCACGCTGGTGCTCGGTTCACACATCGCGCTCCCCGTACGGTTTGACCCGCGCGTCGCTTCTCTGGTATACTACGGACAGAGTGTGTTGAACAGCGAGGGAACCCGACCGCGCACGCTGGTCGGTGGGGCTCACCGAGGCAACCACCTCTGTCGTCCCTCTGTCGAAGGCTTGAGGCGGGAGCGGCGCGATCTCCGTCCCGCTGTCCATCGAAGCGTCTGCTCGGCGGGGGCCGCTCGGGCGCTCCGTGAGCCCCTCTCGCGTGTCTTCAGCAAGACCTGGCCCCGCGCCGGCCGTCAGTCGCCGCGGGTCCGCGAGCTAAGGAGCGATGCTGCATGGCTGGTATCGTTGGCATAGCCGCCCCTGACCACGACCAACAGGTCGGCGCGGCCCTGGACAAGATCGAGCACCGCGGAGGGGCGGGCAGACTCGTCCACAGCCCCCAAGGAGCCACCGTCGGCGAGGTCTGGCCGGCCGCCCAGGAGCTCTACGCGCAGGGCATCGGCCGCACCGGGGTGGTGCTCGACGGCGAGGTGCACAACTGGCAGGAGCTCGCCCCTGACGCCGAGACCCCGCTAGCGGCCCTCGCCGCGGCCTACCGCGCCCGGGGCCCCGGCTTCGTGCGGGAGCTCGACGGGCCCTTCGCGCTCGCCATCGCGGGGCCGGAGGGGCTGTTCCTGGCCCGCGATGTACTCGGCAAGTCACCCCTGTACCACGGCGTGCACCAGGGACGGCGCTGCTTCGCCTCCGAGCTCAAGGCCCTCCTCGAGTGGCCCGGCTCGCCAGCCAGCGAGCTGGCCGAGTTCCCACCCGGGCACTACTACCACCCGGAAGCCGGCCTGGTCAGGTATGACACGATCGAGAAGCACGCTGCCCTCGATCTGCCCGAGGAGCAGATCGCCCAAGAGCTGCGCGCGCGACTCGAGGCCTCCGTTGCCAAGCGGACCGGCGCCGGGGAGACCGGGGCCTGGCTGTCTGGCGGGCTCGACTCCGCCACCATGGCCGCGCTCGCCGCCCGGCGCAACGGCCGGCTGCACACCTTCGCGGTGGGCGTCGAGGGCGCGCCCGACCTCGAGTACGCGCAGGCCGTCGCCGATCACATCGGCGCCGAGCACCACGTGCTGCTGGTGAGCCTCGAGGACATGCTCGCCGCGCTCCCCGAGGTCCTCTACCACCTGGAGTCCTTCGACCGCTTGCTCGTGCGCTCGAGCGTGATGAACTACCTTGTGGGCCGGATGGCTGCCGAGTACGTCCCGGCGGTGCTCTCCGGCGAGGGCGGCGATGAGCTCTTCGCCGGCTACTCCTACCTCAAGCAACTCGAGCCCGAGGAGCTGCCAGATGAGCTGGTGGATATCACCCGCCGGCTCCACAACACGGCGCTCCAGCGGGTGGACAGGTGCTCGGCGAGCCACGGGCTCGTCGCGCGGACGGGCTTCCTGGACCGAGAGGTGGTGGCCTTAGCGCTACGCATTCCGGTGGAGATGAAACTCTACACGGGCTCCCGGGCTGCACAGCCCGTGGAGAAGTGGATCCTGCGCCGCGCCATGGAGGGGCTGCTGCCCGACAAGGTCGTCACCCGCACGAAGGCGAAGTTCTGGGAAGGCGCGGGGGTCGGGGACCTGATGGCCGCCCACGCGGACCAGGTGATCTCCGACGCGGAGTTCTCGCGCAGCCGTCGGCTCCCTGATGGCACCGAGCTCGCGGGCAAAGAGGACCTCTACTACTACCGCATCTTCAGGGAACGCTTCGGCGACGCGTTCGACCCCGCGCTGGTAGGCAGAACCAAGAGTGTCGCGGTCGTCTGAGGTCCGGGACCTGGCCCCAGGCCACCTGGCGGCCTGCCACCTTGGGGAGAGCGGCTGAGGCGCGCTCAGGCGATGAGGTCTTCCTCGTCCTGTTTGCGGATGAGGATCTTGCCCTCGGCGGCGAGCGCGCGGACGGCCATCACGACCTTCTCCTGGGCGGCGAGTACATCGCGGCGGCGCACCGGGCCGAGGAGCTCGAGCTCCTCCTTCAGGGCCGCGGCGGCGTTCTCGGAGAGGTTGTCGAAGACGGCCTGCTTCACCTCCTCCGAGGCGGCCTTGAGGGCCACCGCGAGGTCTGAGCCCTCGACCTCGCGCAGGGCGAGCTGGAGGGCGCGCGGCTCGAGGCCGGGCAGGTCGTCGAAGATGAACATGGACTCCCTGACCCGCTCGCCGACCTGGGGGTCGCGCTCGGCGAGGGCCGCCAGCACCGCGTTCTCGACCGCGAGGTCGGTCTGGTTGAGGATCTCGACGAGGGTTCTGGGGCCGGCGGCGGTGGTGGAGTCGGCGTCGCGCTCGCCGTCCGCGCCCCACTGGGCGGCCCGGCGGCGAAGCAGCGCATCCATGTCGGCGAGCGCGTCGGGGAGGGGATCGGCGCCCTTGACGAGCGCGAGCACGACCTCGGTGCGGACCTCGGCCGGGAGGGAGGACAGCAGCGCGCCGGCGGCCCGGCGGGGAAGGTGACGAAGGACGATGGCAATGGCGCAGGGGCGCTCGGCGCGCAGCAGGTGGGCGAGCTGCCGGGCGCCGAGGGCGGCGAGGGAGGCGAATGGCCGCCGCGCCCGCCGGGGCCGAAGCCGGGCCAGGGCCTCGCTTGCCTGCTCGGGGCCGAGCACACGGCGGAGGATCTCCTCAGCGACGACCGGCCCCCCGGCCCCTGCGCCAGGCGAGGCGCGGAGGCCGAACTCGCGCCACACTGCCTTGCGGGTCTGCTCGTCCAGGTCGCCGAGCGCGCATAGCTCGGCCGCGATGACCTCGACCTGGGCCGGCTGGAGGCCGGAGCGCGCCAGGACCTCGGCCGCCTTCCGCGGGCCCAGCATGGCGGCCAGTACGGCGGCCTTCCTGGCGCCAGTGAGCTCCGCTACCATGTCTCGCCGCCGGAGACGATCTCGGTGACCCGGAGGCCGAACTTGCCGTCCACCACCACGACCTCGCCCCTGGCCACGAGGCGGTCGTTCACCAACAGGTCCACGGGATCGCCGAGCAGCCGATCCAGCGTCACCACGGAGCCGGGAGCGAGCCTCAGCACCTCTCCCACCGTCAACACGGTCCGGCCCAGCTCCACCCCGGCGCGCAGCTCGACATCACTCAGGAACTCCAGCGGCCGCGTCTCCGGGCCGGCGCGGTCGCCCGAGGAAGAGGGCTCAGGGGCCCCGGGCGACTCGGCAGGAGCCTCGCCCTGCCGCAGCTCTGTCGTGGTTGGCTTCTCGCTCACATCGGACCTCCTTCTCTTGCCGCGTCGCCCGCGATCTCCACGGCGACGGTCTCCCCCACGGCGAGAGGGCGGCACAGCAGCTTGCACCGTTGGCCGACCAGCAGCTCTATCGGTTCGCCAACCGCTCTGTCGAGCATCAATACATCGCCCTCCTGTAACGAGGCAAGGTCGGCTAGCGAGAGCGAGGTCGCGCCCAGCCGGACGCGGCAGGTCACCGGCAGCCGTGCCGCCGCGCGCCGGACATCGGCTGGGCGAGGCGAGGGGGCGCCCTCGCCGGCCGCGGGCCGGCGGGCGAGCTTGAGCGGCAGGGATGGTAGGCAGACGCTGGCCATCCCGACGAGCTGCCCGAGACGAACCTCGAAGGAGGCGACGGCGACCGGGTCGGTGGGCCGGGCGATCTCGGCCAGGGCCGCGCTGTGGGTGATCTCCACCAGCTTGGGCGCAATGGGCGCGATGTTCTGCCAGGCGGCGCCGAGCTCGCCGAGCATGGTGGCCAGGGGGCGCCGGAGGAGGGCCGCCTCGAGTTCGGTGAGGGGCCGCGGCCGCTCCGGGGCCTCGGCCATGCCGCCGAGGGCGCGCTCCACGATCCAGGAGGCGATGGCGGGGTTGACCTCGAGCAGCCCGCGGCCAGGCAGGGGGCTGGCGGTGAAGATGCCGGCCACCGTGGGGTCGGGGACGGAGCGAGCGTACTGCTCGCAGGACATCTGGTCCACGGAGAGCAGGCTGACCTGGACGGGGTGGCTCAGGTGGGCCGAGAGGCTGGCGCCGACGGCAGCGGCGAAGGAGTGACAGCCAGCCTCGAGGGCCTGTACGGCGGTCGCGGGCAGGCCCTCGCTGCGGGCGAAGTCGTGGACCCGCGCCTCGTGCACCACGGGCGCGCCGCGCCGGGCCCGGCGGCTGCGGCCCTCCTCGCGGGCGGCGGCGGCGAGCGAGGCGAGCAGGCTGTCGAGCTCCTCCTGGGTGACGGCTCCTTCGGCGGACATGGTCATCGCGATCTGCCCCGCCGCGGCCGCCTCAAGACGCGGCAGAGGTCTCCTCCAGCGCGACGTTGATCTCGATCTTGCCGAGGTCGGTGTAGAGGGGTACCACGAGCGCCGGTGTGGTAGTGGAGACCTCGATATTGGCGCCCCGCACAAGGGTGGGCGGGGTGATCTCACACTGGTAGCCGGCCCGCGCGAGCAGGCCAGCGGCGTTGCCGCTGATCATGTTGCCGAGCTCGGCGACGGCGCTGCTGGCCAGCTCGTCGAAGGTCATCGGGGGGGTGCTGGACATCGCCGCGGCGACCTTGGTGGCGGTGACCAGGGACATGCCGTAGACGACGTGACCCCGGACCGCGCCCGTGACGCCGATGACGATCGAGCTCTGCTGGGTGGTGAAGGTGGCGCTGCGCACCGCGAGCTGCCCGGACTCGGGCCGGGACTTGATGACCGACTCGAGGACCTCTATGCCGGCGGTTACGAAGGGGTTGATGAACTCAGCCTTCACGGCCGCCGGCCTCCCGGCAGCGCCTTCCGCACGGCCTCCACCACTTTCTCGGCCTTGAAGGGCTTGACGATGTAGTCCGCCGCCCCGGACTTGAGGGCCTCCTTGACACTGCGCTCCTGCCCGAGGGCGGTGCACATAATGACGGTCGCGTGAGAGTCCATGCTGCGGATCTGGCGCAGGGCGGCCAGCCCGTCCATCTCGGGCATGGTGATGTCCATCATCACCAGGTCGGGCTGCAGCTCCCGGTAGCGCTCGACGGCGGCGCGGCCGTTGTCGGCCTCGCCCACGACCTCGAAGCCCGCCTCGGCAAGGAGCTTGCGCAGGGTGACGCGCATGAACAGGGCGTCGTCAACCACGAGGATGCCGGACATCGGGCTTCTCTCCTCCGGCGCGCCGCGGCGAGGGTCCCGCGGGCGCGGTGGTCGCGGGTCGGCGGCGCCGGGAGATGAGCTCACAGATGCGGGGGGCGATGAGGTGAAGGGGGAGGACGGCGTCCACGGCGCCGCGCTCGAGGGCGGCCCTCGGCATGCCGTAGACGACACAGGTGGACTCCTCCTGGGCGATGGTCGCGCCGCCGGCCCGCCTCACCGCCCTCGCGCCCTCCGCCCCGTCTCGGCCCATGCCGGTGAGGACCACCCCGATGCAGCCGGTCCCATAGGCCGCCGCGGCGGAGGCCATGAGCGGGTCGGCGGCCGGTCGGGCGCCCCGGACGGGCGGGTCGCGCGTGATCCGAACGCGCCCGGCCGGGCCGACGAGCATGTGGCGGCCCCCGGGCGCGATGAGCACGCAGCCGGCCGCGATAGGGTCCCCGTCGGCCGCTTCCCGGACGGCAAGAGGGGACAGCGCGTCCAGCCTGGCTGCGAGGGCGGCGGTGAAGCCCTCCGGCATGTGCTGCGCGATGAGCAGGCAGGCGGGAAGATCGGTGGGCAGCCGGGGGAGGATTGCCTCCAGCGCGCGCGGGCCGCCGGTGGAGCTCGCCACCGCCACCACGCAGTCGGCCGAGGAAACAGGCGGCAGCGACGCGGCGGGGCCGCCCGGTGTGCCCGTGGGCGTGACGGAGGCGGGCAGGACCCTGGCGCCGGCGGCCATGCGCACCTTCGCGCAGAGCGTGTCGCGAATGCCCTCGATCTCCATAGAGATGGGCCCCGAGGGCTTGCAGACGAAGTCCACCGCGCCGAGGGCGAGGCTGCGGACCGTCTCCTGCGCGCCCCGGCGCGTGCGGCTGCTCAGCATCACCACTGGCGTGGGCCGGCGGGCCATGATGCGCGCGAGGGCCGTCAGCCCATCCACGCCGGGCATCTCGACGTCCAGGGTGATGACATCGGGGCGCAGCGTTTCCGTCTTCGCCACCGCCTCCTCGCCATCGCGCGCCGCGCCGACGACGCAGATGACGGGGCTGGACTCCAGCAGGTCGGCGATCATGCGGCGCATGAGCGCGGAGTCGTCCACCACCAAGACTCGGATCGGCCCCGGCGTCACCGCTGGCCCCCAAGCCTCGCCAGCGTCCTCTCGCCCCCGCGCAGCGTCTTCAGCACCACCTCACCGGTGCCCACGACCAGGCGCACCGAGCGGCTCTCGCGGCCGCCCGTGTCGTCTGCGGCGATGGCGACGCCCTCGCGCTCGAGCGCGACGCGCACCGCGGCGATGTTGCGAGCGCCGATGCCCAGGCTCGGCGTCGGGTCGGGCGCCTCGAGCACGTTGGCGCCGCCGACGAGCGCGGCGCGCAGCCGGCGCCGGCGGGCGCCGGCGACAGCGAGCTCCTCCAGCAGAAGCGGCACGGCCTCTTCGGCGTACTTGGCGGGCCCCTCGGCAGACCGCCCGGGATCGCAGGTTGGCGCCCTCCCAGGTAGCACGACGTGGATCATGCCGGCCACGATCGCCTCGGGGTCATAGGCGCACGCCACCACACAGGAGCCGAGCCCGAGCGCGGCGAGCGCCACCGCGAGGTCGGTGCTGACGAAGAGCTGACCCATGTTGACCATCAGCACGCGCTCGCACATCCACCCTCGGGCGCGACCGCCCGTAGCAGCCTCGGCAGCGACTGTGTGGTGGGCGCCAGGATCATGCGCCCCCCCAGCTCCCGAGACCCCTCGCCGAAGCGGGCCTCGATGAACAGGATCTCGGAGCCCGCCTCGTGCAGGGGCAGTACCGCCGAGGTGAGCACTCCGCCGGCCATGTCCACCGCAGCGGCGGGCGGGGAGGGGGTGACGGCGAGCCCGGCGAGGGCCTCGAGCGCGCCGAGGTAGGAGGAGGCGAGGATGTTGGCCGCCTCACAGAGAGCGGAGAGCTCCAGCTCGTCGAGCTCGGCCGGGGCGTCCCAGTTGGCCCCGGTGAGGGTATGGACGAGCTGCGCGGCGTCGGCGAGGGGGAAGACCACGACGAAGCGCCCGGAGACGTCGCCCCTCACCTGGCAGACGATGCCGACGATGAGCTGCTCGGGGTCGCCGAGCAGGTTGGGGACCTGCTCGATGGGGACGATGCGCACCCGGGTGTAGGAGTTCTCCACCGGCTTGCCGGCGAGCGCGCTGAGGGAGGCCGTGGCCTTGAGCGCCCCGGTGCGGCCGATGAGCTCCAGGAGGTCGAGGGGGTGCGGGCCGATGGGCGCGCCCTCGAGCATGGCTAGCCTGCCCCCGCCGCGCAGGAGGCAGGCCGGGCTGCCGGCACTGCCCGCGGTGCGGCCCTCAGGCCTTTGCGCTCGAGCAGGCTGGCGACATCGAGGACGAGGGCGACCGCGCCGTCGCCGAGGATGGTCGCGCCCAAGACGCCCGGGACCTCGCCCAGCGCGGGGCCGACGGGCTTGATGACGACCTCTTGATCGCCGACCAGCTCATCCACGATGAAGCCGAACTCGTGGCCGCCGCTGCGCACGCGCACGACGTCCACCGGGGAGCCCGGCCGAGCGGGCGCCGGCCCGGGCTCGCCCACGACCTCCCGGAGCCCCACAAGCGGCAGGGCGCGCCCGCGGAGCGTGGCGGCCAGTCGGCCGTGGACGGCCTGAACCGACGCGGGCCCGAGGCGCGCGGTCTCGATGACGTAGGCCAACGGGATGGCGACCGTGGTCTGGCCCGCGCGCACGAGCAGGGCCTGCGATATGGCGAGGGTGAGCGGGAGGCGCATGGTCACCGTGGTGCCCGCCCCGCGGGCAGTGCGGATGTGCACCGAGCCGCGCAAGCGGGCCACATGCGCCTTCACCACATCCATGCCAACCCCGCGGCCGGAGATGTCAGTGACCCGCTCGGCCGTCGAGAGCCCTGACGCGAAGACGAGCTGAGCGGTCTTCTCGGGCGACAGGGCCGCGGCCGCGCCCGCCGAGATGACGCCCCGCCTGAGCGCAAGGGCCTTGAGCTTCTCGAGGTCCATACCGGCGCCGTCGTCGCGCACCTCGATGACGACCTGGTCCTCCTCCTGTCGCGCGGCAAGGGTGATCGTCGCGCGGCGGGGCTTGCCGGCCCTCTCGCGCACCTCCGGCGGCTCGACACCGTGGTCAATGGCGTTGCGCAGCAGATGCCCAAGGGGGTCCACCATCTCCTCGATCACGGAGCGGTCGAGCTCGGTCTCCTCCCCCACGAAGGAGAGGTCCACCTCCTTGCCCAACTCCGCGGAGAGGTCTCGCACCGGGCGGGGGAAGCGGCGGAAGAGCTGTGCGACCGGCAGCATGCGGGTCCTCATCACCTCCTCCTGCAGCTCGCCGACCACGCGGGCCATGTGCTGCCCGGCCTCTTTCAGTTCCCGCACGAGCTCGCCGGCGGGCTGTTCGCCGCCCAGGGCGAGGCCGATGCGGGCCACGCGATTGCGTTCCGTCACCAGCTCGCCCACCAGGTTCATGAGTCGCTCCAGCCGCGCGACGTTCACCCGCACCGTCTGCCCGCCGGCCCTGGCGGACGGTGGGCCGGGCGGGCGCTCGCGCTCCACGGCCTGGCGACCGGCGGCTCGGTCATCGCAGGCGACCTCTCCCTGCGGCTTGTCGGCCGGCGCGACCTCGACACCCTCGACTTCGGAGACGCCCTCGAGCGCCCAGCGCACGGCGTCCTCGCCGGCCCCCGTGGAGACGAGGAGGGTGAACTCGCGGGTGAAGCGGCCGGCCTCGATCTCCTCCCGCGGCGGCGAGGCGCCCACGATGTCGGCCACCGCCTCCACGGCAGCAAGCACGACCTGGGCCCGCACGGAGGGCATCTCGCAGTCGGCTCTCAGGCGCACCTTGACCCCCAGCGTCTCGCTCGCGGACGGGCGGGGTACCTCGGCGGCGGCCCGCTCGAGGCCGGCGACGAGGTCCGCGGCCTCGACGTCGTCGGAGCCGCCGGCGGCGATGCGCTGGTGCATGGTCTTGACCGCGTCGGCAGCGCGCAGCAGCAGGGTCATCAGCCCCGGCTCCGGGCGCGCGGCGCCGGAGCGGAAGCGCTCGAGCAGGCCCTCGGCCGCGTGGCACAGCCGGGACATGTTGACGAAGCCCATCGCCGCGGCGGCGCTCTTGAGCGAGTGCGCGGCGCGGAAGACCTCCTCGAGGGGCGACGGGCTGTCGGGCTCGCGCTCGAGCCTGAGCAGGCCCTCGTCGAGGGCAGCGACCTGCTCCTCGGCCTCGTCGAGGAAGAGCGGAAGGTACTCCCGAAGGTCGGGCGTCTCGGACACCGGGGCCTCCCCCCTCGAAGCGGGCTCAGGCGCGGCCCTCCTCGGCCCCGGCCTGGGCCGCGGCGGAGGCGAGCGACGCGGTCTCGACACGGGGCAGGATCTGCTCTAGATCCAGGATGACGATCAGGCGGTCCTCAAGCCTGGCCACTCCGCGCAGGTAGGGTGAGTCGGAGGTGGTTAGCAGGGAGGAGGGAGGCTCGACGGCCTCGCGGCGGACCGAGATGGTCTCCGTGACCGCATCCACGAGTAGGCCGAGGAGGCCGGTGCGGGTCTCGACGACGACGATACGGGAGGCCACGGTCGGTTCCGCGGCGGGGAGGCCGAAGCGCCTCCGAAGGTCAACGACGGGGACGATGGCGCCCCGCAGGTTGATGACGCCCTCGACGAAGGCGGGCGCGTGGGGCACCCGGGTGATCTGCTCCCGGGTGACGATAGAGTTCACGGCTGCGATGTCCACGCCGTAGCTCTCGCCGCCGAGTTGGAGGACGACGAGTTGCTCGCCCTGCGCCTCCGCGCGTGCTGTCATGGCATCCCTCCCGGCCGGCCCGGCGGGCCGCGGGGGCGGCCCGGCCGCGGTTGGCTCCAGGGGAGGTATCGGTGAGGCGCGGGACTCCCTTTAGCCGGGCTGGGGCCGGCCCCGCCAGCCCTGGGCGCGATATTCCGCCGGCGTGACACCGTAGTGCCTCGGGAAGACGCGCGAGAGGTGGCTGCCGTCCACGAAGCCCGCCTGCCTGGCGACCCCCTCGATGGAGAGGTCGCTGCGGAACAACAGGTAGGCGGCGCGGTCGAGCCTGGCCTGGAGGCCGTAGCTGCCGAAGCTGACGCCCATCGCGCGGCGGAAGACGAGGCTGAACTGGGGGATGCTGAGCCCGCAGGCGGCGGCCGCCTCGCGGCGGCTGACTCGGCGCTCGGGGCACCTCCGAACCAGGTCGAGGGCGGGCACGACGCGCGCCAGGTCGCTCGCGCGCACACGCCCCTCCTGCCCGTGGTGGACGGGGAGCTGCCACTCCCGCGCGAGGATGAGCAGCACCCGCAGCAGGCCGAGGCGTACCGCCTGAAGCCAGGCCGGCCGCTGGCGGGCGATCTCGGCCTCGATCTCGCGGCCCAGGGCGAGCACCTCCTCGCGCATGCGCGGGCCGGTGACGCGGGGGCGCTCCCGGGGGCCAACAGCGAATATGTGCTGCCAGGGGTGGTCGGCCAGCGTCTCTCCGCCGAGGAGGGTGGGCAGGAAGTTCAGGTGGACCGTGCGCGTGCCGGGCTCGAGTGCGCGCCAGCCGTGGGGCTCCCAGGGCGCCGCGAGGTAGACGTCGCCGGGGTCCATGAGAGTGGTCAGCTCGGCGCACTGCCACTCCTGCCGCCCCGCGGTCACGATGCCGACCTCGAAGTGGCGGTGCATGGCCGCCTCGAGCCGCAGCAGGTCCCGCGCCTCGCGGACCACGGCGGAGAGGGGCGGCTCCTCCCTCTCCCGCCCGCGGCCGGCCGACGGCTCATCTGGGCGTGACCGGTGGCGGCTCCGGCTCGGCATGGTCCTCCCCCTGGCGTGCCCCCCAAGGGGGGCGGCCAGACGAATTTACGGGAAATTCGTGTTCCTGTCCAGTGACAATCAGACCTTTCCGGAGTAACCTTACGGGGCCCCGGAAAGGAGGTGGTGGCGCCGCAGGAAGGGCGGGTCCGTGCGGCCGCCCGCGGGGGCTGCTGTGGCCGCACACACCTAGGAGGTGCGAGACAGTGACTCTCAGGCGAAGGAGAGGGTTCACCCTCATCGAGCTGCTGGTGGTCATCGCGATCATCGGGATACTGGCGGCGATGGTGTTCCCGGTCTTCGCGCGAGCGCGCGAATCCGCGCGCAGGGCGGTGTGTCTGTCGAACGTGAAGAACATCGCCCTGGCGGTACAGATGTACCTGAACGACTACGACGCGTTCCCCCCGACGGAGCATCGTCAGGAGGTAATGGACTTCTTCGCAGGCAGCCCCGGCGGTGGAACAGAGGGCTGCGGGTACACCGACTCCGACTTCCGCACTCCGGAGTTCCGGGCCAAGCACGCGAATCCGTATCTCCGGTGGCCGGTGATCCTCGACCCCTATGTCAGGAACCGCGATGTGTGGCGGTGCCCGAGCGCGCGGATCGTGGGCGGGGCGGGCTTCATCGTCCCCGGTCCGAACTGGCTGCAACGCTACATTGACGGCGTCGGTAGCTGGGGCGCGGCCTTCGACACCGGCCCGTGCTACGAGAACGTCTTCCCAACCGGATGGGGCGGCGATGTGACCGACTCCATCGCGCAGCAGCGCATGGCCACCCCGGCCTGGGGCGGCACGGTGGGCGTCCCACCGGCGCCGGGGGTGTTCACCTTCGGCTACTCGACGATGGAGCAGAACTTCCCGGACCGGAAGTTCGGCTCGTTCGACAACGCGGCGGCCGTGCCGGTGGTCGCAGACGGCGGCGGCCTGAAGGCGAACTTCATGAGCCTGGGCACAATGGCCTACCCCGACATCTGCTGCGCGGAGTGCTCGGGCGTCGCCTGGAGCGCCTGGAGCTGGCCGACTGCGGAGTGCCCTGACGGCACTTGGTGCCCGGGCTGCCCCGAGCTGCACGCCCCGGTCCACTACATCCAGTCGGGCTTCAAGGACGACTGGAAGAGGAACGCCTCGCGGCACCTCGGCGGGAATAACATCGGCTTCCTGGACGGGCACGCCCGGTGGTTGCCGGCGGAGAGGATCCTGGCGATGGCGGACAACAGGGAGCTGCAAGGGATCGGCACGGTCTGCGGGCTCTGGGGCACCTCGCGGGAGGGCTACCTGGCGACCTGCGGAACCCCTCCGGCGAACGTGACGTTCCTGCACGAGAAAGCGATCCCCTGGGGCGGCTGGTAGGACACTCAGCCTCGCCCAGAGGCAAGGTCTGGTGGACAGGCGGAGCGCCCGGCAGCCCGGGCGCTCCGCGCGCGTGAGGGGGCGATGTCGCGCCGCTGCCCGCGTGAGGCGCGCGGTCGCGCAGGGAGAGGAGCGCGGGCAGCGAAACCGGATGAAGTCCGGCGCGCCGGCGTGCCCGCGCGCCGGGCGTATCTGACAGGAGAGACAGGACGATCACATGTCGTGCGAGCAGGTGACACACACCAGGTTTGAGGGACATCCCTACACCCATCTGTTCTCGAGCCCAGCCGGAGCGGTGATCTTCCGGGTTGACGCGATGCAGCAGGTGGTCTGCTCGCCGCGCGGGGCCGAGCTGGCGAGGGCCGCGCTCTCGGGGGAGCGGAGCCCGGAGGCCCTGCCGGCGCAGGTCCGGGAGGTACTGTGGGGCGAGCCGGCCGATCCCCCGGTGGCCCCTGAAGGCGCGGGCGGGCCGGCGCGGGACTACACGCACACCCTGTATTTGATGCCTACCCTGGACTGCCAACTCCGGTGCGGCTACTGCCGGATCACGCGGCGGCCCGGCCGGCAGGCGGGGTGGCAGATGACGCCGGAATTCGCGCGGGCGGCGGTTGACCGCGTCTTCGCGCAGGGGACGAGCCAGGGCCGGCGGACGGTGGTCTTCTTCGGCGGGGAGCCGCTGCTGGCCCGGGATACGGTGCTGTCGGCCATCACGCACATCCGCGCCGGCCCCGAGCGGGACAATACCGATATCACCCTCCAGACAAACGGGATTGCGGTGGATGAGGTGACGGCCGAGTTCCTGGCCGCGAATGACGTATTTGTGTTGGCCTCGATAGATGGTGTGCGGGAAGTGCACGACAGCCACCGCAGGTTCAGCACCGGGGAGGGCAGCTATGAGGCCTCAGTGGCTGGCTACCATCGCGCTAAGCGGGCGGGGTGCCGGGTGGGGATTTCGGCCACGCTCACCGCGGAGACGGCGGAGGGCTTCGTGGAGTCGTTCGAGGAGATGCTCGACGGGCTGGCCCCTGATGAGTGCGGAGTGGGCACTCACCTTCACCCCTTGGCGAGCGGCCGCAGCCCCCACCAGGCCTCCCCTGAGGCGGCCGCCCATGTCCTCACAGCGACCTACGCGGCGGCGCGGCAGCGGGGGGTGTTCCACCAGCAGATGTGCCAGCGGCTCGAGCCCATAGTGAAGGGCACCTGGAGGCGCTATGCCTGCGCCGGGTGCGCGGGGAAGGTGGTGGTGGCGCCTAACGGCGAGGCCGGGGTGTGCGAGTACAATGCGAGCGAGGGCCGCTCGTACGTGCCGTTGGACGAGTTCTCCCCCGACACGGCGCCGGACCTGACGCGCTGGGCCGGCCGGAGCCCCTTGAACGTGAGGGAGTGTCTGGCCTGCCCGGCGCTGCCGACGTGCGGCGGCGGGTGTGCCTACGACAGCCAGGAGATCCTGGGCGACGCGCTCAGGTTCGACCCGTGGCTGTGTGAGACGAACGTGCGCATCGTCGGCTGGGCGATGCAGGACCTGTTCGCTCACCTCCAGGGCCGGCTCCGCGACGGCGACTTCCACGTAGTGACCCCACAGGAGAGGGCCGGGCTGCTCGGCCGGATCAGCCTCGACCGCCGCACCCCCGGCCCCCGCGTGGCCGACGGCGACAGGTGCCTCGCCGGTTGACCGCCGCGGCGCCGGCGCCGACGCGCCCGACTCCCGCCGGGCGTTCCCACAACAGGAGAGGGCACTCGTGTCTGAGATGACCTCGCGCGAGCGGATGCTGGCGGCCATGAACCTGGAGCCGGTTGACCGGGTGCCCACCGACATCTGGGCCGTGCCCGAGGTGTGGGAGAGGCTGAGGGAGCACTTCGGCGAGGGGGTGGATGTCCGGGAGGCGCTGCACATTGACGGGATGGCGGCCGTCGGCGCGGAGTACGTCGGCCCGCCGCTTCCCGAGACGGCCGAGGGCGAGATTGTGGACCTGTGGGGAATCCGATACCGCCCAGTCCGATATGAGTGGGGGGTCTACCACGAGCAGTCGCACTGGCCGCTGAAGGAGGCGAAGACGATCGCCGACCTCGAGGCCTACCAGTGGCCGAGCGCGGAGTGGTTCGACTACTCGGGGATGCAGGAGGCGGCACGGGCGGCCTGCGAGCGGCAGGTGGTGAAGTGCGGCTACATGGCGATCTTCTACATGCACAACCTGCTGCGGGGTCTGGAGCAGTCGCTGCTCGATCCGCACGACGACCCCGAATTCACGCGGCATCTGCTAAGCAGGGTTAGCGACTTTCTCCACGAGCATCACCGCCGGATGTTCGAGGCGTGTGATGGGATGGTGGATGTGGCAGAGGTGACCGACGATTTCGGCAGCCAAACGGGCCCGCTGATCAGTCTCTCCACCTTCCGAGAGTTCTACCGGCCGCACATGGAGCGCTTCATCGGGCTCTGCCGCGAGCACGGGATCAAGGTGTTCCACCACGACGATGGCGCGATCCGGCCCTTCCTCCCCGACCTGGTCGAGATGGGCATTGACATCCTCAACCCGGTGCAGTCGTCATGCCCGGGGATGGAGATGGAGGGCCTGAAGCGCGACTTCGGCGCTTTGCTGTGTTTCCACGGGGGGATTGACAACCAGGAGGTGCTGCCGTTCGGGAGCCCGGAGGAGGTGAGGGCGGCGGTGCGGCGCGCGATAGATGCGCTGGCGAGCGATGGGACGGGCTACATCGTGGCGCCATGCCACAACCTTCAGGCCATCACGCCGGTGGAGAACATCATCGCCATGTACGACGAGGCGTGGCGGTACGGGAGACGCTAGGCTCTCCGCCGCGCGGCGGAGCATGGGGCGTCAGCTTAGCGCGGATCACGGGACGAGCGAGGTGATGCCGCGGGCGTCGAGGACGAGGGTGGCGAACAGGGCCATGGCCGCGTCGGTCAGGTAGTGGCCGAAGATGAGCCCGACGAAGGCGGGGCGCAGCCGGCGGTAGAGGGTGAGGCCGCCGAAGCGGCGCGTGGCGGTGGCGAGGAACCAGCCCAGGAAGGCGTTGGCCCAGATATCGCGGTTAGTGTGCATGACGCTGGCGATGACGAATCCGATGGGGCTAAGGGGCCACCAGACGTAGTGCGCGCTGAGCCAGGAGAGGCCGAGGGTGATGCCGCCTCCGACGATCACCGCAAGGCGGAGCAGGTTGTCGGGGGCCTCGGGGTTGCGGAGGCTGGCGGTCAGCTCGCGAAAGGCGCAGGTGGGGACCGCGGTGATGGGCCAGCAGAGCAGGGAGACGGCGCCGTGTCGGTATGCGACGTAGAGCACGCCGATGGTGCCGGCGACCAGGGCTCCCACGGTCGAGATCGCCACCGCCCAGGGGAAGGCGCGGGCACGCACCCGGGTGCGATGGAAGAGCTGGAAGCTGTTCGCCATGTAGTTCATAGCGAAGCTCATCGGGGACTGCATCCAGGCCTGGCCGATGTAGGAATACATCGCCAGCGAGGCGATGCCCAGGGGCCGTGCGCCGACCGTGCGCAGCACCGCTGCCCGCACATAGGTCGGCGGCATGTGCTGGAGCAGGCCCGCAGCCGCTGTCAGCCGCGCGGCGCCGATGATGGCGGCGTAGGACACCCCCATGATCAGCGCGTAGCTCCACCAGGACATGCCGGCGCGCAGCGCCCACCAGAGCATGAACCCGTTGGACACCAGGAGCCCCAGGACGGCCGCAGCATTGCCCATCGGTGACCACGGGTCGTCTTCGTCCCGCCGCCGGCCCCTGAACAGGCCCCGCAGGCCGGCGCTGAAGGCGTGGCGGGCCCGGTAGAGGACGAGCGCGCTGATGACGATGAAGCCGCCGTTTCCCGCGTAGTCCCAGAAGAGCCGAGGGCTGAAGCTGCCGGCGGCTCCCCAGGGCGGCACGCCGAGGGCACCGCAGGCCAGTAGATAGACGCGGAACAGCAGGTAGAAGGCCCACACGCTGAACGAGATCTCAGTGGGAACGAGGGCCATCACGCCGATGGTGCCCGGCGCGATCCGGATCACCATATCGCTAAGCGCGCTCCAGGGGAGGCCCAGGCCTGCGAAGTTCTGCCCGATGGCATGGTCGCGCGCGGGGGCCGGCACGGCCGGGAAGAGCCCGTGCAGCCACATCAGCACCACCATCACGGAGGTGGGCACGAACCCGAGCCAGAAGCTGCTCAAGCGGAAGTGGCTGCCGCCCACGGTCGGCTGTCCCCGATCGCCCACCAGTGCGAGCGGCACCTCGTTGAGGGGGAAGGAGAGCTTCTCCCGCTCGATCCAGTCCTTGCTCACCAGGGCCGTAAGGCACATCATCGCGGCAGTGAGGGCCAGGGTGAAGCTGGCCCATCCGGCCATCGGTGCAGCCCACTGAGCCCAGGGCAGAGCGGCGCCCTCCGGCAGACCCTCCCAGAACCAGGCCGTCGCATCGGGATCGGTCGGGTGCAGCCAGGTCGGAAGATAGGGCAGGATGTTCTGCTCCCAACCGTACTCCACCCTGGCCCGGTAGAAGGGATAGGCGGCGAGGCCGACCGTGTACGGCACGTGGACCATGATCAGGGCGGCCGCGATGGTGAGCACGCTGTATACGGCCAGCACGTCGGCGCGCGTCAGCGCTCTCACCGGCCGCAGCCTCATCACGAGGCCGTTCAGCGCCACCATGAGGAAGGCGATCACGACCGGGCCGTTCGGCAGCGTACCCCAGCCGTAGTGCCACGTTCTGGTGTAGTAGTTGGTGTAAGGGGTGACGGCGGCCGCAATCATCACGACCGCCGTGCCGAGCACTATGGCTCGACCCGAGACGCGCCGCTCGGGGCTTGCCTGGTCCATGGTGGGGCGCTCGCTCCCTTGACCGTCGCGGGGCCGGTCTGGGGCTCAAGGTTCTCCGCGCTCCACCCGAAGCCCTACCGCCAGGGGGCCGGGGCGGCGGCCCAGGGGCGGACCAGGGCCGCCGCCCCGGGGCGCCGCCTCAGCTTTCGGGCGTGAAGCAGCAGTAGCCGATGCGGTCGCACTCCTGCTTGAGCCGCGCCCAGGTGTCGTTGTCGGGGATGACCTCGAGAGCGGCTGCGTAGAGGATGTTGTCCTCCTTGGCGATATGGTCGCGGAGGGTCGGGACGATGAAGCCGACCTCGGCGTCGAGGCGGCGCCTGAAGTCGGAGAAGTCTAGCTCGCCGGCGGCCTCGGCAAGGCGCTTGAGCTCCTGCTTGTGGGCACGGAGCTCGACGTGCTCGGCTCGCATCACCTCGGGTGGCCCGAAGACGCCGCGGCGCTCGAGCTCCGGGAACAGGACGTCCTCCTCCCGCTGGTGGTGGGCCTCGGCCTCCACGAGGTGCTCCGCGATGTGACGAAGGGCGGAGTACTCCTCGCGCTTGGGGTCGTAGGCGTCGGCGGCCTGCACCCTGCGGTTCACCTCCTCGAGGTGGTCGAGGAAGGTGAGGATCATCTCGTGCTCGCTGACGAGAGTGTGAAGGACGTGGCCGGGCGGAACCTTCTCCTTCAGGCGGGCCTTCTGGCGGCCGAGGACGTCGAGGTGGAGGCTGCACAGGCGGCGAAGGTCCTCCACCGACAGGCCGGCCTCGAGGAGGTTCTGCTCGGCGAGACTCAGGTCGGCGGGGCTGACGGCTGCGAGGAACTTGCGCGCCTCGGCCTGGACGGCCTCAGGTTCCTCCCCGGCGTTGAGGCGCTTCAGGATGTCGGTCAGCTTCTCTACGGCTCCCATCTTCCCTCCTCCTTCGCGCGTCACGCACGCGCGGCGTGGGCCCTCGACGCGACCTGATGCGGCGCGCCGGGCCGGGCGGCTTCGCCCGACGCCGGGTGCCGCCCGCCAGGGCCGCGAGAGAGGTCTGCTCCCAGAGATCGAGGACGCGAGCCTGCGTCTCCTGCCAGACCGGGCGGAGGGAGCAGTCTCCATCAAGGCCCAACGGGCACGAGCCCGGGCTGGAGCTGCATCGCCCGAGTGCAAGCGGGCCCTCGACGGCCTCCCAGATGCACCGGAGGCTGACATCCTGCGGCGCGATGGCGAGCCGAACCCCCCCGCGGTACCCGCGGGTGCTCTCCACCAGCCCGGCCCGTGCGAGGGCCTGGACGATGGCGGGCAGCACGGTTGCGGGGATGCGCTGGCGGCGCGCGAGGTAGCCCACCGTTCGCCTCCGACCGGGGTCGCGAGCTAGCTCGAGCATCGCTCGCACTGCGTACTCCGTTCTCGCGTTCACCTGCATGGTCGCGCCGGTCCTAACAGAGGTTTGTAGACCCTTTTACCATTATTTATTAGCACGCGAGGGGCACGCGGTCAAGGGGAGTGTGCCACTTCATGTGTCCGAAGACGCACAACAAGGAGGAGAGCGGCGCCCGCGGCCGGTGACGGAGCGGCAGCTCAGGCGGACCCACCAGGCAGGTGGAGTCCCTGCCGGAAGGGCGCGGCGCGCGACAGACGGCAGCGTCTCCAGTCGCCTCAAGAGTCGCCGGACCTCCGCGTCACTGACGTGGTTCTGGCGGTGAAGTCTCGCCAGCGTGGATGCCCCTTCCACCTTCGTACCCCACCAGGCCACCACATCGTGACAAGGCATGCTCACCACGCTGGACCCACGCCAGGTGCTCGCTCAGCCTGGCCTTCAGGTCCGAGATCGCCGTTGTCCTCATGTCGCGGCTCCTTTCGCTGCCCCTCATGACCAGTATAGTCAGATCCGGGTGACCTGGCAAGGCCCTGTTGCTCACCCGGCCGCCGGGCGTGGGCGCTCGCCGCACAAGGGGGGTGCTAGAGCCCCCCGATCTGTGGTAGAATGACACCCGGAGTGGGCCACGCGTCCGCTCCCGCGCAAGCGGGGGAGGAAAGTCCGAGCTCCACAGGGCAGGGCGCTGGGTAACACCCAGGCGGGGCGACCCGACGGAAAGTGGCACAGAAACACACCGCCCGCCGTGGCTGCGGCCGCGGGGGCAAGGGTGAAATGGTGGGGTAAGAGCCCACCAGCGGTGTGGTGACACGCCGGCTGGCCAAACCCCGCCCGGAGCAAGGCCAAATAGGGGGCAAGTCCCCTGGGGGACCGGCGTTGGCCCGACGCCGCACCAGCCCCGGGTTGGCCGCATGAGGCTGCGGGCAACCGCAGTCCCAGATAGATGGACGCGCGCGACAGAACTCGGCGTACCGGTGGAATGGTCCTCTCACTAAGCGGGGGATGAATTCCCGAGGGCGAGACCGCACGCCTCGCGACCTCAGACTGGCTCTGGAAGCACATCGAATCCTTCCCTGAGGGCCGCCTCCCGCAACCTCTGATCCAGGCAGACGAAGCCGAGGCCGGCGGGACGGTGTTCTGCCCAGACCAGCGCGCCTGCGAGCTGAAGGGCGTCCGCGGCGCGGAGCCGGTGAGTGCGCAGGAGTCGGCACGCGTTGCTGCGGACCTCCTCTGAGGGCTGCACCTCGTGGGCAGCCGACAGCAGCGTCTCCAGTTGCCCCAGGAGTCGCCGGACCTCCGCGTCACTGACGTGGTTCTGGCGGTGAAGTCTCGCCAGCGTGGATACCCCTTCCACCTTCGTACCCCACCAGACCACCACCTCGCGATCGGAGCTTAGGACTTCCCTAAGCTCCTCGGTCTGGCTCTGCGCGAGCAGCAGACAGAGCAGGGCCGAGGTGTCCCACCACCTCATACTCGGTCCCGCCTCTCTTCATCCACCGCCTGCTGCAGTGCACCCTCCGGCAGGCTGCAGAGAGGCAGCCCACGTACAAGGCTAGCGCTCTGCCGCTTGCCGGGACGCAGCACACCTTGGGCGGCCAAGGCGCGAAGCCGCTCGTTGTCTGTGGTCTCCGGGCCTACGGGCACGATGCGGGCCACCGGCTTCCCGCGCTCGGTGACCAGGACCTCCTCCCCGCGCTTGACCCACGCCAGGTGCTCGCTCAGCCTGGCCTTCAGGTCCGAGATCGCCGTTGTCCTCATGTCGCGGCTCCTTTCGCTGCCCCTCATGACCAGTATAGTCAGATCCGGGTGACCTGGCAAGGCCCTGTTGCTCACCCGGCCGCCGGGCGTGGGCGCTCGCCGCACAAGGGGGGTGCTAGAGCCCCCCGATCTGTGGTAGAATGACACCCGGAGTGGGCCACGCGTCCGCTCCCGCGCAAGCGGGGGAGGAAAGTCCGAGCTCCACAGGGCAGGGCGCTGGGTAACACCCAGGCGGGGCGACCCGACGGAAAGTGGCACAGAAACACACCGCCCGCCGTGGCTGCGGCCGCGGGGGCAAGGGTGAAATGGTGGGGTAAGAGCCCACCAGCGGTGTGGTGACACGCCGGCTGGCCAAACCCCGCCCGGAGCAAGGCCAAATAGGGGGCAAGTCCCCTGGGGGACCGGCGTTGGCCCGACGCCGCACCAGCCCCGGGTTGGCCGCATGAGGCTGCGGGCAACCGCAGTCCCAGATAGATGGACGCGCGCGACAGAACTCGGCTTATCGGCCCACTCCATCTCTCCTAGGGCATTCTAGGCGGGTTGTAGGGCAGAATCGGCTGGGCCCAGAATACTTGAAAAGGGTCCACTGGGGGCGAAATGGCGAGCTATCACCTTACGGCCACAGTCTGGCAAGAGGGCGAGCAGTACGTATCGCGCTGCCCGGAGCTGGGCGTGGCTAGCTGCGGCGGCACCCCGGAGCAGGCTTTGGACTCACTGCGCGAAGCGGTTGAGCTCTACCTCGAGAACGCCAAGGAGCTGGGCCTGCTGGCCGACCTTGAGCCGGTGCTGTCCGCGCCCCATCGCTTCTGCTCGGAGATCGAGGTCAGCGTGCCGTGACCCGGCTGCCGTCGCTGTCCTCGCGGCAGCTCATCGCCGCGCTGCGGCGCGCGGGCTTCGAGGACGCTCCCCGCCGCGGCAAGGGAAGCCACCACGCCCTCATGCGCCGGGAGCCCGACGGTCGGGCGCGGCTGGTCGTCGTGCCGGAGCGAGCTGACCTGCCCCGCGGGACGGTGCATGCCATCCTCGGGCAGGCCGGGCTGACGCCCGAGGATCTCTCTCGTCTGCTCTGAGCGCCGGCCCGCCCGCGACCTAACCCTGCGTATCTGCCCACCCCACCCTTCTCTCGCGCTTCTCCCCTACCCCGCGAATGGTGCGGTGGTTGCTGAGTTTTTCGGCTCTCGGCCGGGCGGGTCCGCGCGCCGCCGGAGCGTCCGCCGAGCCCGGGGCGGCGGTTGGTCGCCAGCCGGCGCGACAGGGCCGGAATGGGCAGCAAATGCCCGGCTTTTCCCGCCCTGCTCCCTTGTCTGGCAAGGGGCCCAGAACTAGTATTCCGCGCCGACCTTTCCGCTGGACTTCCTGGCGCTTCTAAGGGATGAATGCGCTAAGCGGATCGCCCTTCGAGGTGCTGAGATGACCGAGCCGACCGACGGCGCAGACCAGGGCCTGAGCTTCGACCACGCGGTGAGCGAGTTCCTCGACTACCTCAAGGAGTACCGCAGCTTCTCCGGCTACACGGTGCGCGCCTATCGCACCGACCTGCGCATGCTGCGGGAGTTCTTCGAGCGGCGCCTGGGGCGCGTTCCCCGGCCCACCGAGATCACCCG
>Ga0209102_1000453_pt1 | contig 27134 bp, 26 predicted proteins | sample ConPoolayeHmetaG_FD_185483 | JGI IMG/M metagenome (GOLD analysis project Ga0209102, IMG submission 185483) | Hot spring microbial mat communities from California, USA to study Microbial Dark Matter (Phase II) - Cone Pool mat layer H metaG... ...
GTAAAGTCGGTTACCTATCCGCTAAACGAGTTCCCAAGAGTCCAATTTTGAAAAATTAGATAGCTGTAGACAGTCTAATTTTCAAAAATTCCTAACACATCCGTCAATAACGTATTAAGGTCATCCAAAACGAGTGATATAAACCTTCTCCCTCCAGCACACATTTCTGCTTGAATATCCTATGTGGATATGTTATAATTAAGCGAGCTTAAGTTAAGCCAGCTTAACTATTGGAGGTGAGCATGGGGAGCGAGAGAGTAGAGGAATATCTGGAAGCGATCTACAAAAGGCAGAAGATAGAAACGCCGGTTTCGACCTCGGCTTTAGCCAAGGATTTGAATGTATCGCTGCCAGCAGTCACTGATATGTTGCTCAGGCTTGAGAATGAGGGTCTGATAGAATATAAGGCCAACAAGGGAGCTGTGCTTACCCCCCACGGAAATGAAAGAGCTATCTCAGTAGTAAGGCGTCATCGTTTATGGGAGAGGTTTTTGACCGATATCCTTGGTCTGAAATGGGACAAAGTGCACCATGAGGCTTGTCGCCTGGAACATGCTACTTCGCCCGAGACAGAGAGGAGACTGGCCTCACTTTTAGGCGATGTTGACACCTGTCCTCACGGTTATCCTATTCCTGATAAGAATGGCAATATAAAAGACCAGGACATCTCGCCACTCTCAGAATTCGAACCAGGGCAGAGCGCGTGTATTCTGACTATTGCTGAAGAAGCCCCCAAGCTATTGAGAAATATCGACCGGTTGGGATTGAGACCAAAGACAATCGTAACCGTTGCGAAGAAAGACGATGATGGCTCACTTGAACTAGAAGTTGGTGGGAAACGGGTTTGGCTCAAGAAAGAGACGGCTGCTCTTCTCTTAGCCAAACCAGTCTCAATGGAGGGAGAAACCACTGCTGCGAAAGAAATCGCCCTAAGCAAGCTTGGCACCGGGGAATCGGGCATCGTAAAGACATATACAGGCGGTCGCGGGATGTTAGGGCGCTGTCTTTCTATGGGCTTTACTCCCGGCAGTCTGGTGAAGATGCTCAAGAACTTTGGCAGCGGTCCGGTCTTGGTCAAGGTTCATGATACGGAGGTTGCCCTTGGTCGAGGAATAGCTGAAAAAATAGTCGTTACCAGAAACAATTAGGGTATGCTAGAGAAATCCGAGGGAAGGAGCATTGTAGTAGCGCTTGCCGGACCTCCCAACGTAGGCAAGAGCACAGTTTTCAATCTGCTGACCGGTCTCTCCCAGCACGTTGGCAACTGGCCCGGAAAGACCGTTGAGCGGAAGACCGGCGTCCTACACCACGGTGACCTGACGATCAACTTTGTTGATTTGCCAGGTACTTACAGTCTTACCGCCAACTCTGTGGAAGAGCAAATCGCCAGAGACTATCTGGTTAAGGACAAACCGGATGTGGTTGTGGCTGTCCTCAATGCTGCCAGTCTGGAGCGCAATTTATATCTGGTAGCTGAGCTCATCGAACTGGCGCCACGGTTGATAATTGCCCTCAACATGATGGATGTTGCTCGTCAGCAGGGGATGAAGATTGATTCCCGGGCTCTGGAGTCAGCTTTGAATATACCAGTCGTCCCGATGGTTGCCACCAGGAACGAGGGTCTGAGTGAGCTGGTAAGGCTGATTGAGCGCGAGTCTGGCCAACCAGCAAAGTCTCGAGACGTGAGACATATCGAGTCCGATAGCGAAACAAAGGCGGTAATTGACCGTGTTGAGGGACTCTTGACCGGTGAGAGCATCGCTCCTTACCCAAGCCACTGGGCAGCAATGAAGCTGCTTGAAGGTGATGAACAGATTAACAAGTTGGTCCGGCAGCGCCTGCCTCAAAGCCGATGGTCAGCACTCGAGCCTTTTTTGAAAGAGCATGAATCGGCGGCAGTAACCATAGCCACCCTTCGGTTCGAGTGGGTCGAGAGAATGGTTGGGGCGACCCAGGAAAGACCACCCATAGGACGGGTTTCGTTGACCGAAAGGCTTGACCGCGCCGCGACTCACCCGATACTGGGCCTGGTCATTCTGGTGGCGATTATGGGTATTGTTTTCTGGCTGGTCTACAGCATCGGTATCCCGATACAGCGTTTTCTTGAGGTGAGTTTGGTTCAAAGGGCTCGTGAATTAGTATACGGCACGCTCCATTCCCTGCCTGGCTGGGTGCCGGGCTTTCTGGGTGACGGTGTTCTGAGCGGTGTGGGGATGGTTCTGACCTTCATCCCGATATTGTTCTTTTTCTTTCTCGCCTGGGCAGTACTTGAGGACACCGGTTATATGGCAAGGGTAGCATTTGTGACTGACCGGTTCATGCATCTCATAGGGCTGCACGGTAAGTCGGTTTTGCCTTTGATTTTAGGTTTTGGGTGCAATGTCCCGGCGGTGATGGGAACCCGTATCATTGAATCGGAGCGCGCTCGCCTTCTGACAATATTGCTGACGCCCCTGATTCCCTGTACCGGCCGGATGGCAGTAATTGCCATAATAGCCGCGGCTTTCTTCGGAAGTCAGGCCATATTGGTTTCGTTAGGTATTGTCTTATTCAGCCTGCTCATGCTGGTCATTACAGGTCTAATTATGAACCGGTTTCTGCTTGGTGGCGAGAGGACAGCCTTAATAATGGAACTGCCGCTGTATCACGTGCCTAATCTCCGAATCATAGGGTTGGTCACTTGGCAACGCATAGTAGCTTTTATCAAACGTGCCGGGACAATCATACTGGTCGTGTCCGTTTTCGTCTGGCTCTTGTCTACCTTCCCGGGCGGTGGCATTGAAGAAAGCTTTCTGGCTCAGGTTGGGAGATGGCTGGAGCCCCTGGGAAAGCTAATGGGGCTTAATTGGCAACTAATGGTAGCTCTATTCTCCAGCTTCATTGCCAAAGAAAACACCATAGCTACTCTGGGTATTTTGATAGGCGGAGGTGAAGCCGGACTTACTCAGGCATTAAAGAAAATACTGGTGCCAGCTTCGGCTCTAGCCTTTCTAGTGGTGCAGGTTCTGTTTGTCCCGTGTGCCGCCACAGTGGCTGTAGTCCACCAGGAAACCAGAAGTTGGCGCTGGACGGCGTTTTCAGTAGGTTTTCAACTGTTACTCTCATTCTCAATGGCGATACTGGTGTTTCAGGTGGCTAGATTAGCTATGCTGGGGACCTGAACCAATATCTCGAACGGGGAAACGCCTGAAGTTTTTCACCCTTCTTTAACGCCTTTTAGCCTTTTACTCTTCAAGTACCGCTCGCACCTTGAAGAAGTCTCCCTCTTTCTGCGGTGCATTGGCCAGAACTTCACTCGGGGATAGGGAAGGGGCTATTGAGTCATCACTTACCACGTTCTGAAGAGCAATAGATTGGGCGGTGGGGGGGACATCGGTGGTGTCCACCTGCTGGAGTATTTCGAAGTTCTCCAAGATGTTAGAAAGTTGCTCGCTGAACTTGTCTACCTCTTCCTCGCTCAGGCCTAATCTAGCTAAGAGAGCAATATGTAACACTTCCTCACGACTTAGCTTCATTCCTTGCCTCCGGAGTGATTTAGGCGGGGATACATCTGGGATTATAACACCTGTATTTGAGTATCCGCAATAGAGCCGTCTGTTATAATAATGAGGGTAAATGATAGGCAGGTTGATTTTTGTCATTATCAGCACTCTGCTTGAGGAGGCAGCCATAGCCGTAATTGTACTCTGGGGTTTGCCTCTGGTAGGGATTCAGGTTCCGTTATGGGGACTTATCATCATAATGGCTGCCTGGATTGCTTTTTCTATCCTCACTTTCCGGCTCGGTAGCCGTGTCTTGACAAAAGAAGAGATAGCCGGTCTACCGAGCATGATTGGTACCAAGGGTGAGGTGGTAAGCCCATTGACTCCAGAGGGTCTGGTCAGGATCAAGGGGGAACTCTGGGTAGCAAAGTCAGCCACTGGTGAAATGGAGCCCGGTAGTAAAGTTATTGTAGTGGGTCAGGAGAGGCTCAAGCTCGTGGTGCGTGACAGCAGTACTACTGACAATGCCGAGGTTACTGGTCAGTCAACTTCAGGCTAAGGACCGTCTTCGGGGGTAAACAAAAGAGATTATAATTAGCACTACCCCGCCAACCAGAAGACCAAGACTGAATATCTCCAGAGGTCTTATCAGATTGTCAATGAACTGGAACATCCATGTCTGAAGGTAGGGTGGTAAATCGGATAAAGGCAGTTTTCCACCCGAGAGGAAATTCTTGCCCACGATAATGCCGGCGTACTCAATGGCTCCATAGATAAACAGAGGGATACCCAGACGGCGGGTGGTCGCTTTTACCTCACGGTCTATCAGAATAATGGCTATTATTAGCAGCAGCACAAAGGCAATGAGCAGTTTGTAGCCTAGCTGGAAATAGGCAATGTATTGTCTTGCCAGTCTGAGTGTATCCTCAGCCTCTATTATTGTTTTATCAACATTCTGCCTTACGTCGGCAAGTTTACCTTCGGCTTCGGCTAATGCATCAGTAATCTGATTGGCTGGTATCACTTCGGCTAACATTTCACCAATATTGAATGATGAGGGTATTCCTTGAGCCAGGTCATTGAAGAACTCATCTATCTGGGCTGGCAGGTCAGCACCAAGCATATCCTCGTCGAACACAATAGTTGAAGGGACACCCTGCATTAGCTCTTGATAGTAGTCGTCGAAATGCTTCTCGATTACAGAGGATTTTAAGCCGGCAAGTTCAGGCGGTGGAGATTCAATGAATTCCTGCCTAAAACGCTCTTTCAGGTTTGTCAGTACCGGTTCCAGTGAGATTGTTATGCTGAGACTCGGGCTTTCTCCAAGCATGTAGCTGAGTGCAGGGCGAAGGACAATCTCTGTCTGCTGGTCTATCCATTCGTCGGTGATGGCGGGCTCAACAAGGTATGATACCTCCGTAGGAAGAAGCTGAGTTACCCGTTCGGTAAGTATTTCTTGCATGCGTGGTTTTAGTATATGTGGAGGCATGTCCCGTAGATGTTCCCTGAGGCTGTTTTCCAGAATTTGTCCTGTATGTCGTAGAGAAATTTCTATATTTATGGTCTGTCTTTGCCCCACAAGATAGTCCAGCAGTTGGTCAATATTGGCGCTTATCTGCTTTTCAATATCGGCGGAAACTTCGGGCATAAGTTCATCAACATGGTCGGCAAGAAAAGCCATCTCTTCAGGGATTTCCTCGGTAAACTCCGTACCGAGGGATTCCGAGACCAGGTGGGCTATGGACATTTCATCAATGAGGGGGAGGACGGTGTCCGAGGTAAGTACAGTGCTCCGTAGTGCGGTGGCTAAATCTATGTCGGCTGTTTTTCCCAGCAGATAGTCAAAGATGGGGTCAGCGGCATCAACAAACTTCTGTTTAAAGGCAGCTTCATGTTCGCTAACCGTATTGATAATGGCTTCAGCCAACTGCTTGGTGAACTCTTCTTGGGCAGGTTGTTCGGGAAAGAGTCCTTCCAACAACAGAGACAGGTCAAGGTTATCCAGTATAGAGCCGACGAAGTCAGGATTAAGGAAGGTATCACCCAGCGTCGCCTTGAGCCCAGGCTCCGTCTTTTTCCCCAGCAAGTAATCATAGACCGAATAGATAGCAATACCAGCTTCCTCTTTGACTACAGGTTCAATTTCAGGGATGGTCTCTCTTGTTACCTTGTCTAGTTTTGATTCTTCTCGCGGAGCTTTTGTATCAATGAATTCTTCGGCAAGTGAAGGTATATCCAGTCTGTGCAGTTCCGAAGTAACGAATGCCGGGTTGAGGACAGTCCGATCTACCATAAAAGCAAGACCAAAAATTGCTAGAGAAAGAAAGACGAGAAAGCTTAAGAGGCTTAGAGCTACGCTCTTAAGAAATTTCATCTAGTCTGTTATCCCCTGATCCCAATTTATATTGAAAATTACGTAGTTTCTTACTATCCGGAATGTTGCCAATAATAGCACAGATGCTCAGGCTGAGTCAATAAGGATTGCTTACCAGCCTTGCCAGAGCTGACTCTCGGAGGTTATGATATAGGCATGTGGATAGTCCTTAACTTTTTTATTATCAGGGTGAGCATATAATGGGGTATAGAGCGGGCTACAGAAGCTATCGAAGTTTGAGTTTTGGTCCGGTAGGATTCCTGATAGTTGCCAACCTAGTATTATTCATGACTACTTCTATCTGGCCTGAGTTTTTTATTCCTGCGTTTGGTTTACAGCCGGCGAGCTTTCTGGAAAAGCCATGGACGATATTGACCAATCTATTTGTTCACTCTCCATTCACTATCTACAGTCCCCTTGGTAGTATATGGCATATCTTAGCCAATATGCTGACTCTCTACTTTTTCGGCAGTTACCTGTGTGGACTGGTCGGCAATAGGAACTTCCTCATCGTTTATTTTATGGGAGGAATTCTAGGGAACGTGGTTTACCTGCTTCTAGGACCGCCTCTTTCCATAGCTATCGGAGCCTCGGGAGCAGTCTTTGCTGTGGCTGGAGCATTGACAGTATTGAGACCGAGGCTACCGGTTTTTATCATACCGATACCAGTCCCGATACCTCTCTGGATAGCTGTGATTGGTGGTTTCTTGATACTCTCCTTTGCCTCATTTGTAGCCTGGCAGGCTCATCTCGGCGGTCTCGTTTTGGGTCTGTTGGCTGGTCTTTTGTTAAAAAAAAGGCAACGCCCATTTTACTGGGCTTGACCACAAGAGAAAGGGTATAATCGCAGGTAACAATGGATTCTCAAGCGGACCCCCGGGTTCTTTTCCACCGACAGGAAATAGAAGCGACGGTCAAGAGGCTGGCAGCTGAAATTAAGAAGGACTATCAGGGCAAAAACCCGCTATTGGTCGGCATCCTTAAAGGCTCTTTTGTTTTTATGGCTGACCTGGTTCGGCTTCTTGACTTCCCTCTGGAGGTAGACTTCGTCAGATTATCCAGTTACCGTCGGGGAAGGAGCACCCCCGGCGAATTAAAGGTCGTGCAGGGTCTTCGTTCTCAAATCAGGGGGAGGGATGTGCTAATAGTTGAGGACATCGTGGATACTGGACACTCAGCGGCTTTCCTTCTCGATTATCTAAAGAAAAAGAGACCGGCTTCACTGAGGCTTTGCGCATTGACCAGTAAGCCTTCCCGCCGACAGGTCCCGGTTGCTATTGACTACCTCGGTTTTACTGTTCCGGATAAGTTTCTGGTCGGCTATGGCCTGGACTGGGATGAGAAATTTCGCAATCTGCCGGATATATGCTATGTGGAGGTTTAGGATGAAGAGAGCTGGTTACATTGAATATCAGGCGGTCTTGTAGCGGTTGTTCTTGACTAAGGAGGAGTGAGGTTGGTAAGCAGCTTAGTCTCGGTAGCTAAAGGCGAGCTTCCGGCTGACCTGCTTCTGGCTAACGCCAGGGTGGTAAATGTCTTTGCCGGTGAGATTGAGGCGGGCAATGTGGCTATTTACCAGGGCACGATTGCTGGAGTGGGGGATTATCATCAGGCAAGAGAAGTTCTGGATTTAAAGGGTAAATATCTGGCGCCGGGGCTTATTGACGGGCATGTCCATCTGGAAAGCTCGATGCTTGATGTGACTCAATATGCCCGCGCCGTGGTGCCACGGGGCACTTCAGCCATCATTACTGACCTTCACGAAATAGCTAATGTGTCTGGTCTGGCGGGGATGAGATATGTGATGGACTCTGCCCGCCGTTTACCTCTCGGGCTCTTCTTGATGGCTCCTTCCTGTGTGCCGGCGACTCACCTTGAGACTTCGGGAGCCAGTCTTGATGCCCAGGCTCTTCGTCGGGTTCTCAGGTGGAAGGGCTGTATTGGGCTGGGGGAGGTAATGAATTACCCCGGTGTGATAGGTGGCGATGAGGGGGTGCTGAGCAAAATTGCCCTTGCCCGGGGAAAAGTGGCTGATGGTCACACACCCGGTGTTGGTGGCAAGGACCTCAGCGCCTATATTGCCACCGGCATCTACTCTGACCATGAGTCTACCTCTCTGGATGAGGCTAGAGAAAAACTCAGGCAGGGCATGTTCATCATGATTAGGGAAGGTTCGGCAGAGAAAAATCTGGAGGCCCTGTTGCCTTTAGTTACTGATAAGACATATAAAAGGTGCATGTTTGTCGTTGATGACCGTAGCTGTGTTGACCTGCTTTTGGATGGCGACCTTGATGCTGTGGTGCGAAAGGCGATCGGTCTTGGTCTTGACCCGGTGCGGGCTATCCAGCTGGCGACGATCAATCCTGCAGAGTATTTCAGGCTAGACAGACTTGGGGCAATAGCCCCCGGCTACCAGGCTAATCTAATTGTCATTGATGACTTATCTAGTTTCCGAATAGATATGGTCTTTTACCGGGGTCGCCTTGTTGCCCGGGGGAGAGAGCCGCTTTTCCCCGTGGATAAAGTCGGCGGCAGAAGGCTAGCCAATACCGTCAATATTAAATCTTTTGACGTTGAGGCATTAAGGCTTACAGCTTCGGGAGAGACCGAGCTGGTTATTGAGATTATTCCCGGCCAGATAATTACCCGAAAAAAACGCGAGAAGGTCAAGGTCAAAGATGGGGTGGTTATGCCAGATATAAGCCGGGACATTCTGAAGCTGGTAGTAGTCGAAAGGCATAAAGCGACCGGTAATATTGGTCTAGGGCTGGTTAACGGGTTCGGTTTGAAAGAAGGGGCTCTGGCTTCATCTATTGCCCATGATTCTCACAATATTGTTGCAGTCGGCACCAATGATGAAGACATTTTATTCGCCATTAAGGAGATTGAAAGACTTCAGGGAGGGCTGGTAGCAGTGGCTGGGGGCAAGGTACTGGCTAGCTTAGCCTTACCCATTGCCGGGCTACTGTCTGATGAACCTCTGGAAGTAATGGTAGAAAAACTGGGAAAGCTGGAGCAGGCGGCGGCTCGTCTGGGGACTAGGCTCTCTTCCCCCTTTTCCACTCTTTCCTTTGTGGCTCTGCCAGTAATCCCCGAACTCAGACTGACTGACCTGGGGCTGGTAGATGTCAGTGAGTTCAGGGTGGTCAGGCCAGATTAACTTATTTCTGTTCCGGCGGCGCCGGGTTCTTGTATCCTTCCAGTAACACCTTGGGCACCAGTTCGATCAGCTCTTCTACCGTCCACAGGCCCTCTTTTTTACTTATAGTTTTCTTTTTTACCGGCTCTGAGTAAATGGCGATGTTGCCTCCGGTGATATCAAACACCTGCCCATTTATATCAGCTGCTTCATCAGTGCAGAGATAAACCAGGAAGGGAGTCAATGTCTCAGGGTCAGGCAGATTGGTCAGCTCTTCGTATCTCTCCTTGGTCATGAGCCCGGCTTCGTATCTTTTCTTAAAACCGGCTTGTATCTCCGGGCTGGCACTGAACCGTGTTGATGCGGTTGGGGCATAGGCATTGCAGGTTACTCCATACCTGCCCATTTCCCTGGCTATAGACCTGGTTAGGCCGACGATTCCGGCTTTAGCCGCCCCATAGTTACAGTGTCCCACAGTGCCTAACCAGGCAGTAGAGGTAGTATTGATTATCCTTCCCCACTTCTGTTCCCTCATTAGACCGCAGGCAAAACGACAGCAGTTGAAGGTGCCTTTAAGGTAGGAGTCTATGCTTAAATCCCATTCCTCTTCGGTCATGTTCCAGACCATATGGGGTGCATCGGTACCGGCGTTGTTCACCAGAATATCAACCCTGCCAAATTTATCCACGGCAGTTTGTATCAGCTTGCCGGCTGTCTGGAAATCAGAGACGTTGCCAAAGAAGGGTATCGCCTGACCACCCATATCTGTGATCTGCCTGGCGGTAGTCTCGGCATCTCCACCTTCGGTACCCGGGCGACGGTTATTCGTCACCACCTTGGCACCTTCCTTAGCGAAGGCTATGGCTATGGCTCTGCCGATTCCTTGCCCCGAGCCGGTAACTATGGCTACTTTGTTCTTCAATCTATTAGCCATATTTTCTATCTCCTCTCTAAATCTTTCTCAACTTCAAAGCTGCTGGTGTCATACGTCTGGCCGGGAAACTTCGTGATTTTTCCGGTACCATGCTGATGACTCGTTGTTGAAGGCGCTTGTCATTGAATACGACTAGCATTCTATGAAGTTGTCTAGTGCTCTGTCAAGTAAAAGATTGACTTCAATCGAGCCGAGGTGTAGAATTTGCGGTAACTGTGAAGACAAGAAAGTGAAAGGAGTTGAGTTATGGATTTAGCGTTAAGGGGGAAGGTGGCTGTAGTTACGGGAACTGGTCGTAAAGGGGCTCTGGGAGAGGCAATTGCTCTTGAGCTGGCCAGGGAAGGGGCTGACATAGCCTGCGCCGACATTGTGATTGAAGGTGCTGAGGCTATCGCCAAAGAGATAAGAGATATGGGAAGGCGGGCAATAGCTATCAAGGTAGACCAGAGCGAGCCCCAACAGGTAAAGGACGCCGTAGCTAGGATTAACGCCGAACTCGGTCCCGTAGATATCCTAATCAACAACGCCGCTCTGCTGGGGCCTTTTGGGCGGATTGAGAGGATAGACCTGAAAGACTGGCAAAGGATGGTACGGGTAAATCTTGATGGTACCTACTATTGGACAAGGGAAGTATGGAATACCATGGTTGAGAAGAAATGGGGACGTATCATCAATATTTCGTCCATAGCAGGGGTGATGGGTGGATTTGGTCAGGCAAACTACTCGGCATCTAAAGCCGGGGTTATTGCTCTGGCCAAGACAGCGGCTCTGGAAGGTGCCAGAAATGGCATCACCGCTAATGCTGTAACCCTTGGTGTCATTAGAACCGGTCAGGCGGCGGAGACAGGAGAAGCCGCCGAGCGGTTAAAAGCCAGAATAGCCCAGCGCCGGTTCGGCGAGACCAGCGATGTAGCCCCCATCGTTGCTTTTCTGGCATCAGATAAGGCAGGGTATATCACCGGGCAGGACATACATGTAATGGGCGGTCTGGACCTGTTCACCTACTGAAATGAGCATGGGATGTTGCAATAGTCTAGATAAAGTGGTAAAATAAATACTCAACAATACAAGTTTTGAACCTTTAAGTTAGTCCAGTGAGGCTAGCAAGGGGAAGAGAGTGAGCAGTAACCTCTTGTTAGCCAAAACAAGAGGTTATTTTTTATGGCTGAAAAAATCATCATGACGCCAGAGGATATGAGACGCAGTCTGGCCCGCATTGCCCACGAAATTATCGAGCGAAATAAGACTGCTAGACATCTGGTACTGGTTGGTATGCGCACTCGTGGTGTGCCCTTAGCTAACCGACTGGCTGCCGGCATAGAAGCTCTTGAGGGTTTCAAAATACCTGTTGGCGCTTTAGACATCAGCCTCTATCGGGATGACCTATCTTCGCTGGAGCCACAACCAGCCGTCCAGCACACTGACATTCCCGTTGATATTAATGACAGATCCGTGGTGCTGGTTGACGATGTCCTGTATACGGGACGGAGCATTCGTGCGGCGATGGATGCCCTCATTGACCTTGGTCGCCCAAGGTCCATCCAATTGGCGGTTCTGGTAGACCGTGGGCATCGCGAGCTACCAATTCGGGCTGACTATGTCGGCAAGAACATACCAAGCTCCCGTGATGAGGAGATAAAGGTCCAACTGACGGAGACTGACGGCGTAGATAGAGTGGTCATTATCAAGAATAGACAGGATGAAACCTATCGAAGACGGGCCGAAGATAGGCTGGTTCGAAAATGACTACCGTGACTCTAGCCAATAGAAGTCTGGTGACCATTGATGACCTGTCCAATGGAGAAATTGAGGCGGTGTTTTCCCTGGCTGATGAAATGTCACAATCGATGGATAAACAGGCCAATCTGTGCCGGGGCAAAATAATGGCTAGCCTGTTTTTTGAGCCGAGTACCAGAACGCGGCTGTCATTTGAAGCGGCAATGCAACGGCTTGGCGGTAGTGTCATCAGCGTGGCTGATGCGAAAGCAACCTCTCTAGCCAAGGGTGAAAGTATTGCGGATATGGCTAGGATAGTGGGCAGTTATGCCGATATCATTGTCATCAGGCACCCTTGGGAAGGGGCAGCCAAAGTGTTTGCTGACTACTCTGGTGTGCCTGTAATAAATGCCGGTGATGGGGGGCATCAGCACCCAACCCAGACCCTGTGTGACCTTTATACTATCAAGAAGGAAAGGCACACCATTAAGGGACTTAAGATTGCCCTGTGGGGAGACTTAAAATACGGGCGGACAATACACTCCCTGATTTTCGCCCTGGCTAAGTTCGGTGCCAGTATGCTCTTCTGTCCCAGCCCGGGCTTGGAGGTACCTCCGAACGTTCTCAGAAAACTGGTCACAGAATACGGCGGGGAACTGGAAAGTCTGAGGGATTCAAACCATAAGAAGAGGGACAGCCTCTTTCCTGTGGATGCCATCTACATAACGCCAAGCAAGCCGCATCAACTGGCGATGATGCCCGACATCAATATTGAGGTCGAGCTAAAGACTGGAGTTGATGCCCTTTATGTTACCCGCCCTCAGAAGGAAAGGTTCACTGCTGAGGAGAGTCAGAAGGTCAAGAAGGAGTTCCCGGTGGTAGACAAGAAGCTTCTCAGAGGTAAGGAGTTTAAGCGAACTTTAGTCATGCACCCGCTGCCCCGGGTTGATGAGCTGGCTTACGAGGTGGATGCTGACCCGAGGAGCATGTACTTCAAGCAGGCGGCATGGGGAATACCAGTTCGAATGGCACTATTAGCGCTGTTACTGGGGGTTAAAGAGTGCGTTGTACCGGACGAGTATGAATCGTTTGAGCATAAGGTCGATTACCCCATATATAAGCGGGGTTTTGCGGTAACGTGTCCCAATCCTGCCTGTGTTTCAGTACAGGAGACCGAGGCAAAGTATCTTAAGCCCGAGTTTAAGATAGTGAGCCGAGAGCCTCTGGTACTGAGGTGTGTCTACTGTGAACACGGGTTTGAACCTAAGTATGTCGCCAGCTCAGACTGGCATCAGGGGAAACTGGACAACAAAAAATACCACAGTGCGGCTAGCCATTGGGCTAAAAAGATCAAACCGGAAAACCTGATTATATTCGATTCAGATAGGGAAGCCGAGGCTCGCGGTTTTAAGCCCAGCCGCTACGCTAAAGTCCACCGTTAGGGGAATAGTGATAAAGCCTTTACTTATCCAGGGTGGTCATATCATTGACCCCAGCCAGGGAATCGATGAAATCGGCAGTCTGCTTGTTACCGGGAACAGACTCGCGTGGCGGGGCAAAGGAGAGGAATCTCCATCCGGGGTTGATTATAGTGTTCTGCGGGCTCAAGGGCTATTTGTCTGTCCCGGCTTCATTGACCTGCACTGCCATCTCAGACAGCCCGGTTTTGAAGATAAAGAGACCATTGCTACCGGGACGAGAGCCGCCGCCAAGGGCGGCTTTACTACTGTCTGCTGTATGCCCAACACCAATCCACCCCTGGACAATCGAGCTACCATCGAGTTTGTCAGGTCGAAGGCGAATACTGAAGGTGTTGTCCGTGTTTTAATAATCGGCTGCATCTCTAAGGGCAGGAGGGGGGAGGAACTGGCTCCGATGTCGCAACTGGCTTCTGCCGGGGTGATTGGCTTCAGCGATGACGGTAACCCGGTGCTGAATACCGGACTGATGCGTCAGGCACTGGAGTTCAGCCGTGTTTCGAACCTGCCAATCATTGACCACTGTGAGGATACCAACCTCACCCGGGGTGGTGTTATGAATGAAGGCGTAGTATCAGCCAGGCTCGGGTTACCTGGTATGCCCGCCGAGGCTGAGAAGACTATGGTCGCTCGTGACCTGGCGCTGGCTCAGTTAACCGGTGGCTGGTTACATGTTGCCCACGTTAGCACCGAAGGCTCGGTTCAGCTGATTCGCCGTGCTAAAGAAACTGGCATCAAGGTTACCGCTGAAGTTACCCCACACCACCTGACCCTGACCGAGGAGAGAGTAATTGGCTACAATACCAATGCCAAGGTAAACCCACCGCTGAGGACGGAAAAAGATATTCGGGCTTTGATTGAGGGGCTTAAAGATAATGTGATTGATGTTATTGCTACCGACCATGCCCCCCACCCCGAGGCTGATAAATTGTGTGATTTTAGCATCGCTTCTTTTGGTATCAGCAGTTTTGAGACTGCCTTCGGCAGTCTGATGAGGCTGGTGCACGATGGACAGCTAACTCTGGCTACCCTTATCTCTAAACTCACCCGCGAACCAGCCAGAATTATCGGCGACAGGTATGGAAGACTGGGCACCCTGGCTATCGGGGCACCGGCTGATGTCACCCTCTTTGACCCTGATAAAGACTGGGTGGTTGATATTAGTAATTTTGCCTCCAAAGGCAAGAATACTCCCCTCGCTGGCTCCACCCTCAAGGGCAAGATAATGGCAACCATATCACGGGGAAACCTGGTCTATAAGGATGATTCAGTCAAAATGTGGTAATCCCGTCCCTTTTATCCTCTCCCTCTCTTTTGAAGGAGAGGGAGATAAAGGGGTTCCCAGAAAAATATTAGGTTTTTCCGGGTGTACTAAGGGGTGAGGTTGATACTCCTTGTATAGAAAGGAACTGGTTTGAAACAGGTTATAGCCCCGGTTATCTCTAACCGTGAGGTCATCCCTAAGACCTACCTTATCTGGTTGAAATCTCCCCAGATAGCTGCTGAAGGTAAACCAGGACAATTTGTCATGGTGCGCTGCGGAGAGGATTCCGTATTGCCCCGCCCGCTGAGCATCCACCAGAGAGATGGCGATAAGATTGCCCTGTTGTTTAAAGTTGTCGGCAAGGGCACAGCTTGGCTTTCTCAGCGTCAGGCTGGCGATAAGCTGGACATTTTTGGTCCGCTGGGCAATGGTTTTTCTCTATCGCCTACTTCATATAATCTATTATTAGTGGCTGGAGGTATGGGTATTGCCCCTCTATATTATCTGGCTCAGGAGGCGTTAAAGAAAAGGTACCCGGTAGTCCTGCTCTATGGCACGGCGGACAGGAGCAGATACCCTGTGTCGCTAAACATAAAACTGCTCTCGGCTACCGAAGATGGAACCGTGGGGCATCACGGTATGGTAACCGAGCTCTTGCCGGCTTATATTGATTGGGCAGACCAGATTTTCGCCTGCGGCCCGCTAGCTATGTATCGTGATATGGCTACTAATTACCCTCAACTGCTCCATAAGCCGGTTCAGGTTTCTCTGGAGGTAAGGATGGGTTGCGGGCGGGGAGTCTGTTACGGGTGTACGATAAAGACAAGGAACGGGCTTAAACGGGTGTGTGAGCATGGTCCGGTGTTTAGCTTGGTAGATATTCTCTGGGACGAACTGAACCCCCGAAGGTGACAACCGGCGATGGCTGTAGTTGGAGCCTTTGCTCTTTTGACAACCTTGACAGTCAATTCAGACACAGCTTATAATACTCTGGTTGCGACGAAAGTTTTGCTGGAAAGGTGACATTGAGATGGCAAACGAATTAGGTAAGAGGTATATTTGCACCAAGTGTGGGGCTGAATTCATTGTTACCAGGGCGGGTAATGGCACCGTTCACTGCTGTGGTCAACCCGTAGAATTGAAGAAATAAGGCTCAAGCGCAAGGAGATAGTTATTGAATGGCAAGTCAGTTAGGTAAGAGATATCGCTGTCCAGTCTGTGGCACTGAAATACTATGTCTTAAGTCAGGCCAAGGTGTTGTTACCTGCTGTGGTCAGGAGATGCAAGTGCAGGAACCCAGGGCAATTCCATCCTCAGATTAGACTAGTGTAGCTTTCTATTTACTCTGTAGCAGGGAGAAGAATTCGGCTCTAGTTTTGGAGTTGCTGCGGAAGGTACCCCTGAGGGCTGAGGTTTCAACAGTGCTGCCGGGTTTCTTGATGCCCCGCATGACCATACATAAGTGCTCAGCCTGAATAACAACCCCGACCCCATCAGGATGGACTCCGTCATAAATGGCATCGGCAATCTGGGAGGTCATCCTCTCCTGAAGCTGGGGACGCCTGGCTACAATTTCGACTACCCTGGCTAGTTTGCTGGCACCGACGATACGCCCGGTAGCATTGGGGATATAGCCTATATGGGCGACGCCATAAAATGGTAGCAGGTGGTGCTCACACATAGAATAGAAGGGAATATCCCTCAGGATTATCATTTCCCGGTGGCCCTCTTCAAAACCTACCGTCAATTCTTCTTTCGGGTCCATGTTAAGCCCCATAAAAAGCTCAGCATACATCTCAGCGACACGCTCCGGTGTACCTGCTAAGCCTTCCCTCTCCGGGTCTTCCCCGATAGCCTTAATGATGGAAGTTACCGCTTCTTTAATGCTAACCTTGTCGAACACTCTAGTCCTCCTGAAACACCTTTGTGAAATAATCCTAAAATCTACCTTCTCCTTGTCAACTCCAGCCTAAAGCCTTCTCCACAGTGGCTAAATCAGCCGGCAACTCAAGGAATGGTCCGGCACTTTTCAACACGGCGTCAGTATCTTTAAGCCCCGTGCCAGTTACAACACAAACTACCCTCCTATCTGAGAAATCCATCCCTCGTTGAGAAAGCTTGATGAGTCCTGCCAGAGAAGCGGCTGAAGCTGGCTCCCCAAAGATACCTGCCCTGGCAGCCATAAGCTGATGAGCGGCCATAATCTCTTCATCACTGACCATATCAATAGTACCGCCGGACTCGTCACGAGCGGCCACAGCCTTTTGCCAGCTAGCCGGATTGCCGATTCGTATTGCTGAGGCGATAGTCTGCGGTTTCTCAATTATATGCCCCCGGACGATAGGAGCCGCCCCCTCGGCTTGAAAACCCATCATTCTGGGTCTATGGCTTGCCCGCCCGGCTTGGTAGTACTCCACAAACCCCTTCCAGTAGGCAGTAATATTGCCCGCATTACCCACCGGGATAAAAAGATAATCGGGAGCATCACCCAGGGCGTCAACAATCTCAAAAGAGGCTGTTTTCTGTCCTTCAATACGGTGAGGATTGACCGAGTTTACCAGAGTAACCGGATGTTTCTCAGTTAGGCTCCGAACTATTTTGAGAGCCTGGTCAAAATTTCCATCCAGGGCGACTATCTTAGCCCCATGGGCAATAGCCTGAGCTAGTTTACCCAGAGCAATGTTGCCTTTCGGCAAAATAATAATCGCCGTAAGTCCACAGTAAGCGGCATAAGCAGCCGCTGAAGCACTGGTATTACCGGTTGAGGCGCACATTACTGCCTTGCTACCGGCTTCTAATGCCTTGGCAATGGCGACCACCATTCCTCTGTCTTTGAAAGAACCGGTAGGATTACAGCCTTCCAGCTTGAAGTATAGTTCACCACAGCCGGTTTCCTTCTCCAGCTCACGACACCTGACGAGGGGCGTGTCTCCTTCCCCCAGGGTAAATGAAGGCGTCCTGGGTGTAACCGGAAGGAAATCTTTGTAGTTGACTAAAACTCCGGCTTTCATCATTTGACCCCATATATTTATAGCGCATATAACGCAAAAGCACAAACTTTGAGGTTACTAAACAACCAAAACTCTGAATTGAAAGACGCCAAGATAGTGTGTTATCATTTCTAGTTGTTTGGAGGGTGAATTAATTATGAGGTTTACCAAGATGCATGGTGCTGGCAACGATTTCATACTGGTGGAGACCAGTGAGATGAAACGTGACTGGTCACAGTTAGCCGTAGCGATGTGTGACCGTCACTATGGCATCGGTGCTGATGGCCTGTTATTACTGCTACCTTCGAGTGTTGCTGATTTCCAGATGCGCGTTTTCAATGCGGATGGCTCTGAGGCTGATGCTTGCGGTAATGGTCTGAGGTGCATGGTCAAGCATTTTGTCGACGGAGGATTAGGTAATCCCAAAGCTCGGGAAGTATCAGTAGAAACGGTAACCGGAGTGAGGAGAGCCAAGATTCATAAAGTAGCGGGCAGATTAACTAAAGTTCAGGTCGGTATGGGCAACCCCAAATTTGGTGAGAATGATATTCCGGTGGTAATCGGGCAGGGTAGTGGAGATACAGTGGGCACAAAGTCTATGATAGCTTATCCTCTCACAGTAGATGGTAAGGAACTACGGCTGAACCTCCTCTCTGTAGGGAATCCACACGCTGTTTACTTCTATCAGCACCCGGTATCCAGTTTCCCATTAGCCCGGTTAGGCCCTAAGGTAGAGCAGCACAGAATATTCCCCAAGGGAGTGAATTTTGAAGTGGCTCGAGTGTTGAATAGACGGGAGATAGAAGCTCGTGTTTGGGAAAGGGGGGTGGGGGAGACGCTAGCTTGCGGCAGCGGTGCCTGTGCCATAACTGTCGCCGCCCGACTGTATGGTTATGTTGATAGTAAAGTGGACATAAAGCTGCCAGGGGGTACGCTGAAGGTAGAGTGGGACGGGGTAGGGGAGGTATTACTCAGTGGGCCAGCGGAAACCGTGTTCACTGGAGAATGGCTAGAATGAGGTGATTGAAATGAGAATGGCAAGACGGATAGAAAATCTACCTCCGTATCTCTTTGTGGAAATAACCAAGAAGATTGCTGAGAAAAAGGCTGAGGGTAAGGACGTCATTAGCTTCGCCATTGGCGACCCTGATATGCCTACACCGTCCCACATAATTGACAGGTTGTGTCAGGCGGCGCAGGACCCGGCTAATCACCGCTATCCAGAGACAGAGGGTTTACCGGAATTGCGCCGGGCTATCGCCGAATGGTATCACAAACGCTTTAATGTCTCTCTTGACCCGGATAAGGAGGTATTACCTCTTATTGGAGCCAAGGAGGGTATTGCCCATATCGCCCTGTGCTTCATTGACCCGGGAGACACCGCCCTGGTGCCCGACCCAGGCTATCCTGTTTATTCAATAGGCACGATTTTGGCTGGTGGCAGACCTTACTATCTACCTCTCTATGAGAAGAATAATTTTCTACCTGATTTGGACAGCATACCCGAATATATAGCGAAAAGGGCTAAACTTCTGTGGCTCAACTATCCTAATAATCCTACCGGTGCCGTGGCTGACCTTGATTTTTTCAACAGGGTGGTTGAGTTTGCCCGTCAGCATAACCTGGCTGTCTGTCATGACGGGCCATATACCGAAGTTGCCTTTGATGGTTATCGACCGGTTAGTTTTATGCAATCAGGCGGGGCTAAGGAGGTGGGGGTAGAATTTCACTCGCTATCCAAGAGCTTCAATATGACCGGCTGGCGGATAGGAATGGTGGTAGGTAATGCGACGATAGTAGAGGCGTTGAGGAGAGTTAAGTCAAATATGGACTCAGGCATTCCTCAGGCTATTCAATATGCTGCCATTGAAGCCTTGCGGGGCTCCCAGGATTGTATTCAGGAGCACAATGCCATTTACCAGCGTCGCCGTGACCTGGTGGTTGAAATGCTGAATAGCATTGGCTTGGAAGCTAAACCGCCAAAGGCAAGCCTGTATGTCTGGGCTAAGGTCCCTGAAGGCTACAATTCGGTGGATTTTGCTACTGATTTGTTGGAGCAGGTCGGGGTGGTGGTGACTCCCGGGGTAGGTTACGGCAAGAATGGCGAAGGTTACGTGCGGTTGTCTTTAACCATCCCTGATGCCGGGCTGGTAAAGGGTCTATCACGACTGGCGGGATGGCGCGATAGTAAAAGTATCAGGGCAAAAGTAACTTGACATAAAATTATCCAGTGAACTGATGCATTGTGGGTAAAGCAAAGATAGATATTACTCAGGAATCCGTAGAGCGGGCATTCTTAGTGGCGGTAGCTCCTAAGAGGAGTACTGACCAGTGGGCGGTAAAGGATTCCTTAGAGGAACTGGCCCAACTGGCTGGCACGGCCGGAGCTAAGGTGGTGGGAAGGCTCATCCAGCGATTACCGGTACCCTCAAAAAAACATTATCTGGGTGAGGGCAAGCTGGTGGAATTATTAGCGCTGAAGAGTAGCACCAACTACAATGTGGTAATTTTTGATGATGAACTTTCACCGCTACAGCAGAAGAACCTGGAAGACTTTCTACAGGTAAAAATTCTCGACCGTGTCGCCTTGATTTTAGATATTTTCGCCAGACGAGCTCGAACCCGTGAAGGCCAGTTGCAGGTGGAGTTGGCCCAGCACCAGTATCTTTTCCCTCGCCTTGCCGGGCAATGGAGCCATCTGGAGAGGCTTGGTGCCGGTATCGGCACCAGGGGCCCGGGTGAATCACAGCTTGAGACTGATAAGCGTCTTATCCAGCGGAAAATACACCGTTTGCAGGAACAGATTGAGCAGATAAGGAAACATCGTCTGTTGTACCGGCAGAAGCGGCAGAAGAGTGGTATTCCGGTGGTAGCCCTGGTTGGCTATACCAACACTGGTAAAAGCACACTGCTGAATGCTCTCAGTCAGGCTAATATCTTTGCTGAGGATAAACTCTTTGCCACTTTGGACCCTACCACCCGGCGCTTAACCCTTCCGGATAAGAGTCTGGTATTAATGACCGACACCGTTGGTTTTATTAGAAAACTGCCGCCGACTATTGTGACCGCATTCAGGGCAACCCTTGAGGAATTATCTGAAGCTAGTGTGCTACTTCACGTGGTTGACTTGGCGGCACGTAACGCGGCGGAACAATGCCAGGCGGTGGAAGACATTCTTACTGAGCTCAACCTTACGGGTCAGCCAAGAATTACCGCGCTGAACAAAATTGACCTGTTGCTGAGTAGCGATAAAGAGTGGAGTGAGGAAGAAGCCATAAATTATCTTTCTGACCGGTGCGCTCCGTTAAGCGAAAATACGGTACTCATTTCTGCCACCAAAAAGTGGGGGCTGACCAGACTTTTAGAACTAATCAGCCGAACATTGCCCCAAAACGTTTCTCCGGTTTAGCCCGTCAAAATGACGCACTGTAATCGAAAAATAAGCCCCTAAAAATTCTCCCGAGAGGTTTACCCTTTCAGGAAAATGGCTCCAGATTTTTGGCTTCTTTTTTACTAACCCACCTCCTTAGTCCCCTTCCCTTTTTAAGGGAGGGGGAAAGTATTTTATGAAGGGGGGCTTCGCCTCTCTTAAACACCCCAAAAATTAATGGAAGGTCAAAGAGAGGCTTTGCCTCTCTTAAAAACCATTCCCCCTTCCCTTAATTAAGGGAAGGGGGTCAGGGGGATGGATTACCAAATAAGCTATAGTTGTAAGTTGACATAAACTTCAGACTGTGGTATAACGCTCTTATGAACACGTTTCTCAAAAAATCCCCGGAACCTCTAAAATATGGAGCTGCAGTAGTAGCGAGTGGTTTCTATGTTTGGGCACTGAAACTACTAGTCGAGAATGATAATTGGGTAGGAGCCTCGGCTCTTAGTACTATCCTGCTTGCTTTTGCAGCTTTCTGGTCTATTAGAGAGAATCGCCGCATTAGAAACGAAGATGCCCAAAGGGCATCCGATGCAAAAGCACTCGATGTTATACAGAATTGGGTAGATGAGACCCTAAACCTCAAAGCTGAGTATGTTAGCGAGGTAACTTGGCCAAGTAGAGGTCAATGGGAAACTAGAGCCAAGAAGCTCGTGTCTCTTAAAGAATACATAGTGACGGAAGCCAAACGCTTCGATTTGGGGCTTGAGGGGCCTATAGAGAGGATATCATTTATCTTGCGGGACCTGCAGGGTCCTGGTCCTCATAGTTATAGTATTGACCTCCTTTTGCGTGACCTAGAAGAGAAGTGTATTGAGGTCTTGAAGCGTATCTGTAATCTCAGAGTTGAAGAAAACCTCTAAGCCCCGGTTTTGTCCTAGTTAAAGTACTGCTGTTTTATGTAAACTGCTATTTTTTAAATTAGTGCTTGGGTTCGCACTATGTTTGTTATGTAGAATCATAACCGCAAAGCATATATTTCGCTCCCCTACTATTTGCCAATTTCCCTAGAGTATAATATCTTTACTTATCATTTATCACGGAGGTATTGATGGACAGAGTAAAAGGTAAAGTGGCGATTGTTACCGGCGGGGCGTCTGGAATTGGTCGGGCGACCTGTTTACTCCTGGCAAGAGAAGGTGCCAGAGTAGCGGTGACTGATATTAACGACGCTGATGGTGAAAAGGTTGTCGCCGAAATCAAGAATGAGGATGGTCTGGCAGACTACTGGCACATGGATGTAACTGATGAGAAAGAGGTGGAGAGAGTTTTTGCTGACATCCATAAAAAATGTAAGAGAATTGATATTCTGGTCAACAATGCTGGCATTCCCGGTCCTCCCAAAGCTACTCACGAACTGACCACCAAAGAGTGGGACAGGGTGATGGACATAAACCTCAAGGGAGTATTCTTCTGTACCAAGTACGTTATTCAATATATGAAGATGGCGGGGGGTGGCAGCATCGTCAATATGTCCTCCATGCTCGGTCTTATCGGTGGCGAAGACCCGGTTTACCACGCCTCCAAAGGGGGTGTCCGGTTAATGACCAAATCAGATGCCACCATCTACGCCAGGGACAACATCAGGGCGAATTCAGTTCACCCCGGCTATATTTTGACGCCACTATTCAAGAGTGTAGCCAAAAGAAATCCAAAAGGGGCTGAGACATTTATGAAGGAACTGGCTAATACAATTCCTCTCGGTCGTCTCGGGACGCCGGAGGACGTGGCTAAAGGCATTCTTTTCTTGGCTTCGGATGAATCCAGCTATATCACGGGCACGGAACTGATAATAGATGGAGGTTATATACTCCAGTAAAGGAAAAATTTATTTCAGATTCTGCTTCATATGCTTCAAGCAGTATTCTATGACCTTGTAATAAGCACCCATAGTCTGCGTATAGTTGTTGCGGTCCAGTAACCCTAGGTTGTAAATAATCTCGCTATTTCCCAGACTCTCAGCAGCGCTCATTAGCTCAGCTCTGGCATTGGTCAGGGACTCTACATCGAATTCTCCGGCTAAGAGCTTCGCTGAAGTCTGGGTGGTGACCAGTTTTTCCAGAAATTCAACATAGGCGAGGGTTTCAGCATTCTTTGCCTTGATTGCCGCCAACTCTGCCTGTAGCTCTTGACGCTCTACGTCCAATTTCGCCAGGTCCTTTTTTAACTCATCATATTGCTGAACGGACAATTCGGGATAACACGAGGATAATAAAAGGCTCAAAACTATTAAGACGCTGGCTAAGATTTTCTTGGTCATAATAGCCTCCTTCCCGAATTTGCTTTATTGAACGGCATAAATATTAAGTGGGCTCGGCAGGGTTCGAACCTGCGACCAATCGGTTATGAGCCGACCGCTCTGCCACTGAGCTACGAGCCCTTACCGGAGGAGACAAAATTCCGTCCCCTCCTCCCCAGCTTGATAACTAGCCTAAGACAAACTGATAGACACCAACTAAATCTACCGCTCCCTCTCTGGGGAATATCATATCGCAACAGATACCTCAAGTCAACCTGCTTGGGCTACCTCCCGGTAGGGTTGAAGGTTGACAAGTCGAGCCAGCCCGTAGCTAAATATAAGAACAAGAAACAGGGGTGAAGCCATGGAACAACTGATTGGAAGAGCCGCCAGAGATTTGGTTAAGTCAAAATATGCTATTGCCTTAACTGGAGCGGGGATTTCAACTGAGTCAGGGATTCCTGATTTCCGGGGACCTTCAGGCGTGTGGACCCTGAACCCTGAAGCCGAAAGAAGAGCTTATCGGGGCTACGATGAGTTCATACAAGACCCCAGGGGCTGGTGGAAAAACATTCTAACCAGCCCAAGAACCGACCCTTTAGGAGACCTGGAGAAAGCAAAGCCCAATGCCGGTCACTACGCCCTGGTTGAGCTTGAAGAGATGGGTATTATAAAATGCACCATAACCCAGAATGTTGATGCGCTTCATGAAAAAGCGGGGACCAAGAACCTCTTGGAATATCACGGTAGTGTCGCCAAGTTCAGGTGCCTTTCCTGTGGCTCAAGATTCAGGCGAGATGAATTTGACTTAGGAAAGTTACTGGAGGAAGACCGGCTACCTCCTCGCTGTCCGAAGTGCCAGGGAGTAATAAAAACCGACGGCGTTTTCTTTGGAGAACCCATACCCCGTGATGTTGCGGAAAGGAGCCTGGAGGAAGCCTGGAAATGTGATTTAATGCTCATCTGTGGTACCTCAGCCGTGGTCTACCCCTTTGCTAACCTGCCAAGGATAGCCAGGGAGAGGGGAGCGGTAACTATAATTGAGGTAAACGCTGAGCCAACACCTTTAACCGTGGAAGGTATTTCTGATTACCTCATTCAAGGGAAAACTGGCGAAATCCTGCCAAGAATACTTCAAGAAGTTAAAAAGCTAAAAGAGTAGGCAAATAACCGAGGAGGGCGAAGCTCTATGGATAAGCCAACTACAAAAGCAGTCATTAACCAGGCCAGGCTGTCCATAATCCAGGGAGACATTACCAAGCAAGCTACGGATGCCATCGTTAATGCCGCCAACCCAAGTCTGATGGGGGGTGGCGGCGTCGACGGTGCCATCCACCGTGCTGGAGGGCCGGCTATTCTGGAGGAATGTAAGCAAATCGTCGCCAGGCAGGGACGATTGCCCACGGGTAAGGCGGTGATTACCACCGGAGGAAATCTCAAAGCAAAGTTTGTCATTCATACGGTTGGACCTGTCTGGCATGGTGGTAATAGAGGAGAGCCGGAGCTATTGGCCAGCGCCTATCAAGAGAGCCTTAAGGTGGCCGCAGAGAACAATTTGAGCAGTATTTCCTTTCCATCAATAAGCACTGGTGCCTATGGTTATCCGGGCGCTAAGGCAGCAGAGGTGGCGATAAGGGCGGTCGTGACTTTTCTCAAGGAGCGGGCCACCTCAATTAAAGAAGTAGTTTTTGTGCTCTTTGATTCGGCTACTTTTGAAATCTACTCATCAGTAGCCTCTCGTATATTACAATCTGAAGGAGGATGAAAGATGAAAGCTGCTTTTGTTGTTGCCCCCAAGAAATTTGAGATAAGAGACATCGAGATGCCGACCATAAATGAGAACCAAATGCTGGTCAAAATTGAAGCCTGTGGAGTATGCACCAGTGACATGCCGGCGTATCTTGACTCATATAGTGAAGAAGCCAGGAAGCGGATGCCATTCCCTAGGAGAATGGGGCACGAGCCTGCGGGAACGGTTGTTGAAGTTGGGAAGAACGTCAAGGGCTTCAAGAAAGGAGACAGAGTAACCGGTATCTTCGGCATGGGCTGCTATGCCGAATACACCGTCTGCGACCCGTCTGATACTACCATGCGGGGACACGGCGTCATAGTTGAGAAGATACCCGATGGAATCCCCATCGAGCACGCCCTGGGCGAACCGTTGATGAGCCTGATGAGCATCGCTAGGGTCACCAATCCAGAGGTAGGGGACTATGTCTTCCAGGTCGGCTGTGGCTTTATGGGACTGGGTATTATCGCCGGCGTAGCTCACCCAAAACTCAGGGAATACATTGTCTGTGACCTAGAGGACTGGCGACTCAAACTGGCTAAAGAACTTGGTGCCACCATTACCTTGAATCCCAACAAAGTTGATGTGGTCGCCGAAGTGATGAAGATAACCGGCGGCAGAGGAGTTGATGTTGCCATAGAAGTCGTGGGGCACCCACCAGGTATGAAACTGGTGGGCTCAGTAATCAAGAACAACCGGGGAAGGATAATAGCGGTTGGCTGGCACCAGACCCCGGACACCTACGAGCTGTTCGACTGGATTAAGTCACCAATAATCTATAGCCCTCAAGGCATAGGCATGTCGGTAGACCCAAAAAGCGAGCTTACTCGCGCCATGTGGGCTTTGCAAAAGGGAATCTATCCTATGGAAAAGCTGGTCACTCATAAGTATAAGCTGGAAGATATAGAAAAAGCCTTCCAGGACAACATCGGCAGGACAAGCGGCTATATAAAGGGCGTGATTATGCCCTGAGAATGTTATGTCAACCATCTTTTTCCTTAAATGGTTTTGCCAGTTAGCTAAAGACTCAAAAAAACCTTGGGCTAAAGTGCGAGTGTACACCGTGGTTGTAAGAGAGGCACAAAGGAGGTGGGATTGACGATAAATCAATTGACCATTCACGAAGCACACCAGCTACTAAAAACTAAAAAAGTGTCCTCGGTGGAACTGACCAAGGCTTGCCTTGAGCGTATCCAGCAGGTTGAGCCTAAGGTCCGGGCCCTCGTCACCATTACTGAGGAGCTAGCTTACCGGCAGGCTCAGGAAGCCGATAAACTTATTGCTAAGGGGGATATGAATCCCCTCACCGGCATCCCGGCAATAATAAAAGATATTATCTGTACTAAAGGAGTTCTTACTACCTGCTCCTCAAAAATGCTTCAGAACTTTTTGCCTCCCTACGATGCCACTGTGATGGAAAAACTGAATGCCAGTGGTATGGTGATGGTGGGCAAAGCCAATATGGATGAGTTTGCTATGGGCTCGTCTACGGAAAACTCCGCCCTGTTTATCACTCACAACCCCTGGGACCTATCTCGTGTCCCCGGGGGCAGCAGCGGTGGCTCAGCCGCTGCCGTCGCTGCCGACGAAGCCATTTATTCACTTGGTTCGGACACCGGCGGCAGTATCCGCCAGCCAGCCAGTTTCTGTAGCGTTACCGGCTTAAAACCCACCTACGGCAGAGTCAGCCGGTACGGTCTGGTTGCCTTCGCCAGCTCTTTAGACCAGATTGGGCCGCTAACTAAAGATGTCACCGATTGTGCCCTGGTAATGAATGCCATCGCCGGCTATGACCCCAGGGACTCTACCTCTGTGCCTGAACCCACCCCCGATTATACCCGGTGTCTGACTGACAACATTAAAGGGCTTCGCCTCGGTGTCCCAAAGGAGTATTTCGTTGAGGGAATGCAAGCTGAGGTGCAAGCCGCCATACTAACAGCAATCAACAAGCTTCAAGAGCTCGGGGCGAAAATCGAAGAGGTATCCCTGCCCCACACCCGCTATGCCCTGGCAGTATACTACATTATTGCCCCTTCTGAGGCTTCAGCCAACCTTGCCCGCTACGACGGAGTAAAGTATGGCTTCTCGGTCAAAGAAGCTGAGAATATGTGGGACGCTATGGAGAAGACCCGCCAGTATGGCTTCGGTCCGGAGGTCAAGAGGCGCATCATGCTGGGAACCTATGCCCTTTCTGCCGGTTACTATGATGCCTACTACCTCAAGGCTCAGAAAGTCCGTACCCTGATAAGGCGCGAATTCGACGGGGTGTTTGAAAATTTTGACGCCCTACTCACCC
>Ga0209102_1000454_pt1 | contig 27123 bp, 20 predicted proteins | sample ConPoolayeHmetaG_FD_185483 | JGI IMG/M metagenome (GOLD analysis project Ga0209102, IMG submission 185483) | Hot spring microbial mat communities from California, USA to study Microbial Dark Matter (Phase II) - Cone Pool mat layer H metaG... ...
CGCTCCCGTCAGCATCCCTGCGGACGTATCGCACCGGCCATGGCAGCCCGGCAAGTTCCCTAAGCTCCGAGACATGGTCCCCGAAGGAGAAGTCCCAAAGCACGCGCCCCGAGCGGTCGATCTCCACGACGTGGTCGGTGCGCATGTGATCGGGCTCCAGCCCGCGAGCGTAGAATCCAGGGATGACAGATTCGTTCCTTGCAGTTAACAGGATGGTATTGCCGTTGGGAAGCCTCTGGAAGTCGTGATGGTATTCCCCCTTCCAACTCCAGACCTCCTTTCCATCCGGGCTGAGCTCCTTTAGCCCGGAGCCGTAGTCGTCGACCAGAAGGTTTCCATCGAAAAGGAGCTCCGCGAGCTGCGAGTGGTTGACCGGCCAGGTGTGGACAACCATCCCCATCATGTCGATCAGGTACTCCGTGTACCCGAAGGCCGGGCTGAAAAGCGTGAATCCACGCCACGCCCTGCGCCTGTCGAAACGCCTTACCCCGAGCCTCCCTGGCGCGATGCGGTCCGACGGGAAACCTGTATAGATGATCCCATCCTGGTACATTCATGACTCCGCCGAAACCGACGTGACCCGGCATGCCTTAATATTGGTCTTCGACCCCCAATCCCTGATGGATGGGACTGAGGCCACCTTGCTATTCTTGGTCCTCGAACCCGGTCCCGGTCCCCGCGCAATGCGACGCGGAAGTTCCTGGCCCATCCTGACGTGCGGCCACCAAAACCGCACATTCCGAAAACCGCTGTCGGCAACGCTGACCGAAAGCTATGCGGTGGACGTCCGTGGCTTCTGGGCCTCGGCGACTCGCTTGGCCCAGCCTGCCGCCCTCTCCAACTCTCCTTCCCTCAGCGGGCCCTTCTTGCCCTCCACGATGAAGCCCTCCGGCCCGGCCAAAAGGTTGGCTCCCCTTTCCTTGAGGCTTTTCGCCATACGCTCGCCTGCGTAGCCAAAGATCTTGGCAAGCCCCACCTTCATCCTCGTGTCGAAAGTGGCCACGCCGATTCGCCCAAGGACATCCGCGGGGATGCTATTGACGAAACCCCGTACAGCTTCCGTCGGCCGGCCGGCGTGGACCGGTGAACCGATGAAGAGAAGGTCGATCGATCTCACCTCCGAGACGTCCGCCTCAGCTGCGCGAACCACTTTGGCTTCCCCAAGTGGGGCAATGCCCTCAGCGACGGCCCGGGCGACTTTCTCGGTGTTCCCATACACGGAATCGTAGACCACCAGAGCTCTCATCCAACCTGCCTCCTCTCCATCCTAATCCACCGCGCAGCACATGAAACCTGCCTCTCTTAAGGGCTTTCGTCCTGGGGAGCCAGGTTGTGTCAGAAATGACCGCATTCATTCTTAAGCGCGCGACCGATCCTGGGAAACACGGCTTCCAAGGTGGGGAGCAGACCATGACGCGTTGCCCGAAGCGACTCTTCCCAACGGATCTCCCCGGCCCCGAGTGGTCCACCTTCCGGGCCTGCGGTTTCTCCAAGCCGGCGTGCGGGGTCGTCTACCGCCTCCGAGACACCGTCACGAACGGCATGCCGCTCGGCGGGGTGGATACGGGTTGCATCGATCTTGAGACGACGGGCCTGCTGGGATACTGCACGATCTTCAACACGCACGTGCCCAGGCGGGGGCCCATCAACCTTCCCCTCCTCGGACTCAGCGTCGACGGCCGGACGACTGTTCTCTGCCACCCCGCACCGAAGAGGGGTGCCGGAGGCTGGCAGTGCTCTGAGGCCGGACGCCCGTACAACATATGGCGCGGCACAGGGGAGGTCAGGGCGGATCAACCCATCACGCCCATGCCGACCGAACTCAAACTGGGCTGCCTTGAGACCGCCAAGGAGATCCACTACTGGGGTCACTACCCTGTAGCCGACCTTGAGTTTGAGCTCTCCGGTCCCGCCGGGGCTGGGCTCAGAGCGTGGGCGCCCTTCCTTCCAGGCAACGTCGTTGACTCGATGATCCCGGGAGCCGTATTTGAGCTCTACCTGCGAAACCTGACAAGCCGAGCCCAGCGCGTGACCGCTGCCATCTCCTTTCCCGGTCCCACCTGCCTCGAGGCAGGGGGTGAAGTCTTCACGCGGAGGGTGCTGAGATCGATCATCCGGGGCGTAGAGGTCCGGGCTCCGAAGGCCTGCTATCTGTTGGGAGTCCTGGGCAAACAGAAGTCGCGCTGGGGCGGCGAGCTAGGTGCAGAGGAGAGTGCATGGTCGCAGATCGAAGCCCGACTCCCGCAGGCCGATGCAAAGGACCCAGGCGCGTCGGTCGCAGCCGACGTGAGGATCCCAGGAAGGAAGGCCACCAAGGTCAGGTTCATCCTTACCTGGCACGCTCCGCAATGGAACGCTGGCGGCTACAACTGGGCGGGAGCCGAACACACATTCACCCACATGTATGCGAAGTACTACACGTCCGCAAGATCCGCGGCGACGAGGCTCGCCCGGGAACACGGATCGCTGCTCCGCCGAATACTCAGCTGGCAGCAGGTCGTCTACTCGGATCAAACCCTGCCGGTGTGGCTGCGGGAATCCTTGGTGAACGTGCTGCACATGATAGCCGAGGATGGTCTGTGGGCGCAGGCCAAGCCACCCATTCCGGGCTGGGCGAAACCACGCGACGGCCTCTTCGGGATGAACGAGTGTCCGCGCGGCTGTCCCCAGATCGAATGCATACCATGCTCCTTCTACGGCAACCAGCCGATCGTCTACTTCTTCCCCCAGCTTGCGCTCTCGACGCTGCGCGGGTACAAGGGCTACCAGTACCCGGACGGTGCCCCGCCTTGGATATTCGGTGGCTGTACTGGCAAGACGCCGCCCATCGACTTTGCCAACCCGACCCGGGGGTACCAGTTCGCCACCAACGGCATCTCGCTTTCAGCCATCGTCGATCGGTACCTGCTGTGCCACGGCACCAAGAGCCTCCTGAACGAGTTTTACCCCGTGGTGAAACGCAGCACCATCCACACCGTCAACCTCCGGACGACTCCCTCGTATTCGATGGGCGACAGGATCATCGCCATGCCCAACCCTGATTCGGACGAGACGGCCAAGCCACCGACCGAGTGGTTTGAGGCGCCTGAGCCGGGCTGGTTCGGCATGACCGCACATGTCGGTGGGCTTCACCTCGCCGAGCTCAGGATAGCCGAGCGCATGGCAAGGCAGGCGGGAGACCGGGAGTTTGCCCGCACGTGTTCAGACTGGATCGCCGCGGGTGTCCAGAGCATGGAGAAGCTCTGGGCAGGCAGCTACTACCTCAACTACCTTGACCCAGAAACCGGGAAAAGGTCGGATCTGGTCTTCGGCTACCAGATGGACGGCGAGTGGATCATAAAACACCATGGCCTCTCCCCCGCACTGCCGGAGAACCGGATCAAGACGGCGTTGGAGACCATAAAGCACTTCAACGTCGCGCTGAGCAGATACGGGGCCGTCAACTATGCAAACCCCGACGGCTCGGCGGCCAAGGTCGGTGGATACGGAACCTATTCCTTCTTTCCGCCCGAGGCCATCATGCTAGCGATGACCTACATGTATTATGGGCAGAGGGAGTTCGGCCTTGAGCTCGCCCGCAAGGTGTGGCACAACATCGTTTGCCTGAGGGGATACACCTGGGATATGCCCAACATAATGCGAGGGGATGCCGACACGGGTGAGAGAACCTATGGCAACGACTACTACCAAGACATGATGCTCTGGTCGTTGCCGGCGGCCATCCTCGGACAGGACTTCTCGGGCCCAACCAAGCGGGGCGGGCTAGTTGCAAGAATCATCCGAGCGGCGCGACGGATGAAGTGATCGTCGCTCAGCTTCGGCCGCCCTCTTCCGCGAGTTCGTAGTCCCGCACTATAGGGAGTTGACCAGATTCGTGCGAAGGCACGGGATAGACTTCGTCTTCGTCGGCTGTGAAGGGTTCGTCGAGGGGGTTGTGAGCCTCCTACACTCGGGGGAGTCAACGCGCTAGAAGCCTTCGAGGTTTTGGGCGGGAAACGACGTCCCGCGCGTCCCGGAGGCCCATCCAGGTTTCGTCATCAAGGCGAGGGCTACACAAGTTCGCCATGGGCGCTCCAGATCCCGCGAGGGCACTTCGTGAAATTGACCAGAATGTCCTCGTCCCGCTTCGGGAAAGGGGCTATTTTCCAGGCATCGACCACGGGCTGCCGCCAAGCACCTACTGGCGGACCTATCTTCAGTTCATGAGGCGCCTTCGCCATCTGTGCCGGAATCAGGAGGGAAGCCTTAATCAGCTCATCGTACAGCCATAGCTAAGGCGTCCATCCACGCCGCGGCACCGCAACCGAACTTGATTGACAGATCCAAGCCGCTAGAGAGCCACTGATGGGAGAGGTTATGTGCATGGAAGGCCAAACGTACACTGGCAGCGATTTCATCGCCAGAGGCGCCAAGCGAGTGGCAGTCATCATAGGCGCGGGCGCATCCGGACCGGAGAAGATGGCGGCCGATCTTTTGGCTCGGCGCATCGGCAGTAGAAGCAGACTCGACATCCGGTTGGCCACCGAGGCAACGCAGGAGGCCAAGAACGCCGTCCACAACGCCGACCTGGTGATGGTGATCGGGTCCACGAGGAGCAACGGGCTACTGAGGTCCTGCGGCGAACTCCGGCTTCCGATGCTCCCGAACTCAAACAGGCCCCACCCCGAGGGCTATTTCGTCAGAACCTTGCGCATGGAGGGGAAGCCGTACATCCTGATTGCGGGAGCGGACGAGAGAGGGACGCTCTACGGCGCCGGAGCCGTCCTCCGCCTTTTGACCTACCACCAACACAGCCTCGATGCCCCGGTCATGGACCTGGCCGACAAGCCATGCTTCTGGCTTAGGGGATCCGAGGTCTCGGCAGGCGGGCCGCGAAGCGCCGCGATCGAGCAAGGCCACATGCGTCCTCAGACGAGGGATGAGCTGCATCGGATCACGGAGGACCTGATGCTCCTCGGAGCAAACATCTTCGCCGGCGACGATGAGTTCGTCAGATCGTACGGCATGATGACGTATGGCGGGTGCGTGGCCAACGCGCTGCCTACCTTCCCGCCAGAATGGGCGGCCGTGCCGGCCACTTCCCTCCACGTCCGTGTGATGACTTATTTTCAGAGGAGCTTCGTCTGTCCTTCGAACCCGGAGGCGAGGCGAGCGCTTTTGACGCACTACGAGAAGATGTTCCGGGACGGCCCTGCCTACGATGTCTTCACGACGAACTCGGGAGATGTGGGTGGCTGCAACTGCGAAAGATGCACGCCCTGGGGCGGAACCTACATCAGGCTCGTGCACGAGATGGCGGAAATCCTGCACAGGTACCACCCCAACTGCAAGCTCATGGCGACCAATCAGAACCTCACCAACGAAGGCAACCAAGCCATGCTGGATTACATCAGGGACCACCCATCGGGATGGCTGTACGCGCTAAGGTACTCGCCAGGTAGCAACGAGATGGACACCTACAACAGGGGGCCGGTGAACCCGAGGTGGTTCGAGTACGAGGGTTTCGGCCCCTTGGGGAACTACCTGAAAAACATCCACCACCAACTCCCGCCCGCAACGAGTGTGGCCCTGTTCACCGATGTCACCCACTGGATTCTTTCCCAGAACGGCGTGCAGAGGCCCGATGTTGCCCTAGCAGCGGTCTATGGCCGCCGAGCATGGAACGCAAGGCCCAGGGCATTGCACAGGGTCGCCACGGAGCTCCTGCACTATGCAGTCGGCGACATGTTCTACAGCGAGGGTCTCCACGACGACTTCAACAAGTGGTTCTGGTACCGGATGCTGTGGAACCCGCAACTGCGCGCGGACCAGATCACCCGCGAGTACTGCAGGTACTGGTTCGGCGAGGACGCCGAGCAGGAGATGGCGGAGGCCATCTTCCTCATGGAGGAGAACCTCGAAAGGCCGGTCCGTGGAAACCGCGGCATGGAGAAAGCCATCAAGCTCCTCCGCTCCGCGTGGAGGAAGATTCCGGCCAACCTGCTGAGGGACGACTACCGATGGCGAACGATCATGCAGAAGGCCCTTCTGGACCGCTACATCCAGCTTTGGCTGGAGAGAGGCGACGAACTCAAACGGAAGGCGTCTTCCTTGCTTCAGCACGCAGCCTCCTCCGGCGACCCGCGGCCCAACATCGAGAAGGCCTTGGAGATCCTGACCCAGCCGCAGGAAACCGAGGAGATGCGCATCATCAAGGATGAAGTCAAGAGATTGGGGGAGGAAACCAACCGGATCATCGGCTACAGGGAACCCGCCTACTTCACCGCCGGCGACTACGACATCACCGAGATCGGCTGGTGGACGAAAGCACTCAAGGATGCCCTTGCGGAAGGAGACGAGTGCGCGATGAGGAACGCGGCCGGGATGGTCCTCCGGTACGAGGATCCGGGCGAGGGGGGCATTTACGAGCGAGCCGGGTGGCCATGGGGGTCAAGCCACCTCCTAGAGGAGAGCAACATCCTCGGATTCTTCCCGTTCACCGGGCCGGCGAAGATGGGCCATTACGGCATGGCCTACTCCTGGGGAAGGAAAGACTCGCACCTAACCTTCGTCTACAAGGGACTCGATCCGGAGGCGCAGTACGTGCTCAGGCTATCGACGGGTTTCCACTGCGAGGGACTTGAGAAGGTCATAGGCGAAGGGGCCGTCCAGACCCTAGAGCTCAACGGAGAACTCCTTTGTGACAATCTGCCGCTCAGGCTTGGGCGGCTGGAGCTGAATGAATTTGACCTCCCAAAGAACCTAACCAAGCAGGGGGTCGCCAGCATCGTCTTGCGCGCCGGGAAGGGATTCCCAATCGCTGGCGTATCCGAAATCTGGCTTATGAGGAAGGACAAGATGCACTGGACCTCCAGGTCGGAGGAGCGCAACCATTCAAGCTCCTAGGCCTGGACGTCGTTTGGGGGTTGCAGATGTCCGTCGAAGTCTAGCAAAACCCCGAATCCCTGTGGAAGTGATCCGGAAGGGCAAGATAGCACCCCGAGAGGAAACTAAAGCTTTTTCCTCTGGCCGCCTTCTTCCTTTACGGGGAAGCACTCTTGGCCAGGCAGAGAGAAGTGAAGCAAGGGCATAGTTGGAATCGGGTTTTCTGGCTTGGCTTCCCGGCCATCATTGCGTTGTCTTGGACCAACCAGATCATCCAGCACATCTTGCCTGCCCTTGTGTTCTACGGGGCAAGCCTCGTATGGATTCTCTGCGGCGTCAAATCGATATGCAGGACCACGCGCGAAAGCGGGCTGCTGACCACGTATGCAAGGTTCTCTGCTTCCATGGGCTTCGCAGCGCTCGTTGCGGTCGGCCTGCTTGCAGTGCAGACCCTGGGAACCCTGGGACACCTTTCCGCGCTTGCCTTCTGGTTGGGGCTCCACCTGCTCGCCAGAGCCCTCTTGGCCTAGCTGACTCGGATGGCGGCACAGCCCCTATCGCCCTCGCATCGCCAGCATGTATGCTTGTGTGGCAGGCAGCATGCTAGGTCGAGGCTCGGCCATCCCGGAGGCCCTCGATCCATCGTAGAAAGACTTATGTTGCTGCAGTCGGATGCGGAGGGGATGGCAAACGCGAGAGTGCGGCTGGGTCGAACATCTCTTAAGGTCAGCCCGATCTGCTTCGGCTGCTGGCAAATGGGTCAGACCTATTGGGGCAAGATCCCGGAAGAAGACCTCATAGCGGCCGTTAAGCGGTCGCTCGAGCTCGGCATAAACTTCTTCGACACTGCAGACGCCTACGGCAACGGGACGGCCGAGAGGATCTTGGGCAAGGCGCTTCAGGGCTATGACCGGGAATCCTTCGTGGTGGCAACTAAAGTCTACCACCACTGGTACGAGGATTCGTGGAGGCACCCGGACCTGTCCTACGACTACATCGTATGGGAATGCGAGCAGTCCTGCAAGCGCCTCGGCCTTGACTACATCGATCTTTACCAGGCACACCAGTTCGATGTCCTGACGCATCCGAGCGAGACCGCGCGGGCCTTCGAGTACCTGAAGGAGGAGGGAAGAATACGGTACGCAGGGTGCAGCAACTACAACGCCGAGCAACTTCGGACAGCGCTCAAGTTCGGGAGGATGGACAGCGTCCAGCCCAGGTACAACCTGCTCCAGACAGAGGCTGAGGAAACCCTGTTCCCGCTCTGCCTGGCCGAGGAAGTGGCAGTCCTGACCTACTCTTCGCTAGCACAGGGGCTGCTGACGGGCAAGTTCACCGGTGAGGAAACTTTCACGGACGTCCGCAAGGATAACCCACTCTTCAAAGGGGAGGGCTTCAAGAGGAACGTCGAGAAGGTCAACCGCCTGAAGCCCATCGCATCCGAGTTGGGCCTTTCCGTCACCCAGCTTGTACTGAGGGCTACTATCTCGCATCCCGCCGTCACCAGCGCCATCGTGGGGATCAAGCGCCCCGAGCAGATAGAGGAAGTCGCCGGAGCAATAGGGGAGTCCGGGTGGACCCTCTCGCGCAAGGACTACTACCGCGTCCGACAGGCTTTGGCAAAGGAATAGGCATCGAAGCGACGTCAGGATCATCGCTTGACCGTCGGCCGCGCGATCGCCGGCGCAATCACCTATCTGATATCGGGAACGCTCACACCGACGCGGGGCCCCACAATTGGGCGTGCGCAACAAGGAAGTGCCTTTAGATCGCCTGAAGGAAGGAGGTCCCACGTTCAGCCCGCTTTTCCCTGGAGATGTGGACCGCGCGCGCAGGTCCATTTTTTCGAGAAGCCGAACCGGTCGAGAAGATGGCGAGGATCTGCCCAAGCTTCCCAGGTGGGCAGGCCGATGACGATCCGCAGCAGACCTCTGGTAGGCTCAGGCAAGGCCTCAAGACCAGCTTCGGCGCCGAGTGAAAAACGAATCGCCCACGGGAAAGGGAAAGGACCACGTTCGCCGGCACACCCTCACGGCCCAGCACCGGAGGGCCGGAGCATCCCAAGGAACCTCCTTGCGTCATCATACATCTCGTAGTTGTTGAAGAAGATGTAGCCCCCGTCCTTCAGGTAGGGGCGGGAAAGCTCCATCAGTCTGCGAAGATCATCCTCCGAGTACTTGTAGTCATACATCCTCTTTCCCAGGCCGTGCAGCCTGAAGTAGAAGAAGCCCTCCACGTGCGCCGGACGTTCCTTGAAGATGTCCACCGCATGGGTGGCCCCCTGTTCGCAAAGCAGCTTGGCAAGATCGGATCGAGCTTGGGGCGTGCTCCACGACTGCCCCCTGGTTTCCCACGCGACCCGAACCTTTGGGATCTTGAGGTTTTCGAGAAGGTCCTTCGCCGCCGCGATGGATTCCTGGGAATGGCACAGGCTCGCCGGAGTCTGAAGCAACAAAACCTCAGCGCCGATCGCTCGGCAGGCCTCCGACATCCTCTCGATGCAGTCCAAAACTTGCTTGTTCACCGCCAATCGATGCACATGCGTGATGTCTTTGTGAGCCTTGATCGTGAAGCTGAACTTTGGGCCGACGGTCTGCCTCCAGGCCCGGTAGGTCGCCTCCCTGTGGTACTGGTAGAACGAGCTGTTGATCTCCACGGAGTCGAAGATCCGGGCGTAACTTTCAAGCAGGGAGGCCCCCTCGCGATCCTCCTTAGGCACGACAAGCCCGATCCTATTCCACCCGCAGCACCCAACCCTCACCCTCGCTCGCAACCTCTCACCCGCCAGGCATGAAGTACATTACAACCCGCGGATTCCGACAAACGCTCCGACCCTCCTAGCCGTGGAATACGCTCACCTTGGAAAGCTCACGTCCCGACCCGGTACGACCTGGCTCCCCGCACGGGCGTGAACCAAAACTTGCCACGGCGCTTCTCTGGACGAATCATCCCCAAAAGCTTTCCTGCCGGATCGTAAGCCCTCAGCTTGAATCCGCGCAGGTCCGCCTTGAAGCCGATCTCATCGTTGCCGCCGATGTCGATCAGCACACTCCTGCCCCTCCTGTACTCCATCACCAGGCCCCCTTTTCCCGCGAGCCACTCATTTTCGAAGAACCGGTCCCGGCCATCAAGGTAAACGTACTCGTTCGAGACGACCTGGTCAACCCGGATTCCATCCACCAGCGTTGAGCCGGCGAAGAAACCTCGGCCGTCAAGGGCGCAAAAACCGTTGGGCGGAATGACGTACTCCTTCCTCCGGAATCGCACACCCCAGTCCTTGGTCCTTGACCAGTTCACAAAGACGTGAAATCCGCGCGGGTACTCAACGTGGAGTTTGGACTCCGCGATGGCTCCCGTCGCCAGCGCGGTCGATGTTGAGAGCCACCTTCCCTCCTCGTCCGCGTACTCCATCCTCACTGGCCTCTTCATGGCGTAGCGCTTGCTCACCTGCTGTATGAGGTAGTACGAGCGGCAGGTCCGCCGGATCCCGTGGGATTCCTCGACGAGCCAACCGATGTGCCCGTAGGCTATCGTGGCCGCGATGAAGCGGTCGATCGAGGCATCGATGTTCTCTGGCGAGTCCCATCCCGGCTTCTTGTAGAACCCGGCGGTCCATGGCATTCCGATGTCGCATTCCAAGGGGTGGATCTTAAGCAGATCGAAGGCCACGTTCAAAGGCTCCTCGGATAGGTCCACGTTCGTGTAGGCAAGCCCGTAGTTGCCCGACGCAAGGCCCGCGTAAAGCCACTGATAGGTTCCCTCCGAGAACGTGGGGCCGTAGACTTTCTGATCGTTCAACAGGATCTCACCGTACGCGTAGAAGGTGGACGCGAATGTTCCGGCCCCCGGCACCCGGGCGTCGTAGTCGCAGTAGGCCCAGGGCGCGACGGCCGTGTGCACGTCGGTGTACGCCGAGTTGGGCCGAAACCTCCTCTTGATGATGGGCGCGAGCTCGGCATCGCGCTCGACCGCCCGCGAGGGCTTCAGGACGTAGCATCTTGGCCAACCTTGTCGCCACTCACCCTCGGGCGTGCGTTCAACGTCGTCCTCATTCCAGTACTCGTTGACGGGGCAATAGTCGCAGTAGTTCGTGTAGAGGCCGCATAGCCAACCAAGCGACCGTTGCGCGGTTACGTATCTCCTGAGCCCCTCGTCGCCGCCCTTCCCCGGCGCCGCCCTCGTGCGCAGCGTGAAGCTCTCCCCGCCATCCCTCCAGGTTATCTCGTGGTTGCACTGGATGAGCTTACGGATGCCGTAGGACCTTAGGTTCTTGGACCGTGCGTGCTCCTTCGCGTAGTCCTCCGGTCCCCAGCTCTCCTGCCAGAGCCTTTCGCCAGCGACCCTGCCCCACGGCGAGGGCGGGTTGGGTATGGTCGGGAGGGTTTCCTCGAAGACCGGCGATACCGTCAGAAAGATCCTTTCGAAAAGATCGTTTCGCTTCCCGTCGGTCCTAGGAATGTACCTGACGCCCCCATTGATCTTTGCCTCGTCGCCGCGCACCGAGTCCTCCGAGTAGAGCTCTGACCCGTTCGACCGGTACCAGTCGATCCAGACGGACGCGAAGGCCGGCCCCCTGTCCGTATCCATCAGGAGGACCCGAGGGTTTGAGGCGCCGAAGGTAAGGTATGGCACGAGCACAAGGCGCGGGTTCCGAACGCCTGCCATGGTCCCGAGCGACAGTTCCTTGGCACGTCCGCCTAGGCAGAAGACGTCAAGGACCAACGACTTCCCCATGATGTGTAGCCTTATCTCAACCAGCGCCGAATCGAGCTGAAAAACCGCCCGAATCGATCCCCTCTTGACTCCAGCCGAAACGAGCGTCCCTTGCCCTGGTTCATCCACAAATCGAACTCCTGCACCCTTCATCGGCAGCCACTCGTGCGACCCGTTCAAGGACACGGTGACGTCGCTAAGGCTGCCCGTCCTGGGCCTGTACCGATACACCACGTGCGCGTCCGCTCCATCGTATCGAAGTTCGAATTCCCCGGGCCCCTTCTCCTCTATCGAGTTCCTGAACCTCTTCTGCAGGTTGGACGGAAGGATGGTCTCCCTGCGCGTGGGGAATGGCAACCTTCCCTTGCCCGTGCCGTTCAGCCCATGCCCTTGGCCGGGAAAGGGTTTGATGTTGCGCGCGGGCCGGGGCTTGAAGGCAAGGGGCTTCAGCTCTTCCTTGTAGAGCACAAGCGAGTCGAAGTAGAGCACCCTGTCCTCCTGATTTGCTGCGCCTAGGACCTCAAGGCCTGCGAAGCCAGCCGGCAACCTCATCCGGTCAAGCATCTCCTGGGGGATCTTCTTGTGGACAAGCCACCATTCCTTCCACCTCACCTTGGTCAGGGGAACGCGGAAGACCTCCCCGGCCGAATCCTCGATCAACAGGGCCAGCTCCACCTGAGGCGTTGAGGGGTCCGTGACCCAGCCCCAGTTGTTGCCGTAGCACCAGAGATTCACGCAGTCAAACGGGTCTGAAACCCTGACTGCCACCGGCGGCGAGATGACGATACGGCTCTCCTTGGATGTGCCGCGGTAGGTCAGCTTGCCGACGAACTGGCCCCACATCTGCTGCTCCCTGCTGCGAGAAAACCTAGCCTTGGCTCCCTTGAAGGTCAAAACCTTCCAGCCCGCAAGATCCTCGAAATCAACGAGCGGTGGACGGTCCTCCCTTCTCCCCGCCCATGTCATCTCGTAGGGGCGGGCGCCGGTTACCTCTTCTGCGACGGAGCTCTCGGCAGGGACGATTTCGTCGGGTTGATCGCTCAGACCCACAGGAGCCGACGACCAAGACATGGACCAGCCGCTGCATTTCGCCTCTTTAGGGTTTTGGCCGGTGGGTCGTGAGCACCGCGAACCAACGCAAGGATGATGGAGCCTCGAATCCCGCCAGGGTGGAAAAAAGAGGGCATGGACACGACATCTTTTTCAGATCCGGAATGTTCCGAGGCCATCCCACGGAAGGTGGACACATGGACTCCAGGGAAAGGGTTACGGCATTGCTCAACCTCGAGGAGGCCGACAGGATAGGTTTCGTCGACGGGCCATGGCGCGAGACCGTTGAACGGTGGGAGACGGAAGGGCTCCCCGAGGGCATATTCATTAACGAGTTCTTCGGCATGGACATCTACGGGATCGGGGTCGACACCTCACCGAAGTACGACTCCATAACCTACGAGGAGGGCGAGACCTGGCGGCTGGTCAGGGACTCCAGCGGCGTCAAGCAGAGGGTCTGGCGAGATAGGTCCGGCGTGCCCCTACCCGTCGAGCCCGCTGTCAGCAACCTAGACGAGTTCAAGGAGCGCATCGAGCCCATGCTGGATCCGGACTTCCCCATCAGGATCTCAAGCCCCAAGTACCCTTTCAAGGCTGATGTCGAGAAGGTCGTGCAGAGATTCCAGAAGAGGTTCTTCGTGACGGCCAACGTGGTCGGGCCCTACGAGTATGCCAGGCACATCTGCGGGGGCCATAGGGGGGTCCTGAAGGCAATGATGGCAGACCGCGCATTCGCCTCCCGCATGTACTCGGCCCTGGGCCGATTCCTGTCCGGCATCGCCAAGGGTCTCCTTGACGCAGGCGTGGACGGGCTTTGGATGTTCGACGACATCGGGTTCTCCAATGGACCCTTTTTCTCCCCAAGGGTCTATCAGCGATACCTTCAGCCCGCCCACCGACGCATCTGTGCGCCGTTCCGAAAGCGGGGCCTTCCGACCATCCTCCACACAGATGGGAACGTCGAGCCGCTCATACCCGACATCGTGCGGGCAGGCTTCACGGTGCTTCAGCCGCTCGAGGCCAAGGCCGGGATGGACGTGGTGAAGCTGAAACGCATGTACGGCGACAGGTTGGCCTTCATGGGAAACATAGATGCCAGAACTCTGTCCACCAACGATGCGGAGAGGATAGCGGCGGAGGTGCGGACCAAGATCGAGGCAGCCTCCCAAGGAGGCGGGTACGTCCTCGGCTCCGATCACTCGGTGCCACCGACGGTCTCCCTGGAGGCGTTCAGGTTCTTCTCCAGCCTGCCGAGAAAGATCGGTAGGTACTGCTGATGTCGATGCTCACGCCCCGCCCAATTCCCGCGCGTCCAAGCATCCCAGGATGTAACCTTTCCTGCTCGAGGTAGCTGCGACTTTCGGTTGGGCATAACAGTACACACAGCCATTCGGACACGGGTAGTACCAGCCGATGTCCCTGCTGCTCGTGCAAAGGCACAGCTTTCGCTGGCCGGCTGCCCTCTTGAGGGTGCAGCTTTTTCCCTTCGGGTGCAGGCTCGACAAGACCCCTCCGTTGATGCAGCCGAAGCCGGGCAGGAAGGGCTGGGTGCAGCACCCCTTGACATTGATCCCGAAGCTCCTTGCCCACTCGTTCAGCGTGCGCGCCTGCCTTCGCTTCAGAGACGGGCTTGCCTCAAGCTCTACAAATCCGAGGGCGGCCAGCCTCCTCCGAACCCTGGGGTAGATGGTTGCCCAAGAAACCGTGAACTCGCGTACGTCATGCTCCCTGCACCGCTGGGCTATCTCTGGAAACATGTGGAAGTTCGTCAGCACATGGCCCTGCGCATCGGCCAGGTTGAGTATCGGATCGAATCTGACGTTCACCCTCTTGGGAGATCCGACGATCTCTATCAGCTTCGGCAGCATATCTAGCGTCTTGCTATGGTCGGGGACTCCGGGCTCAAGAAATGAGGAGCCAAGTCCGGTCACCGACAACTGGACGTAGATCTGGTCGTATTCGAGAAGCCGTTGCAACAGCTCCCGGCGGTCCCTGCGGAAAAGAAGGGATGGCGTCTTTGTCCAAAGAACGACCGAGTGGACCGTCTCCGGCGGAAACTTTTCCAAAGCCTCCAGGAAGCGGTCGGGGAAGTGGAGAAGCTCGGTCCTCCTGCTGGCCGACAGGACTACCCTTCCCGTCGCCGTCCCTTGATCGCCCCCTATCCAAGCCATCGATCGCTCACCTCGAGGCGGCCTGGGCTCCGTGAACCTGAGTGGTGCGAAGCTTAAACGATATTTCCTAGGTTAACCCTTTGCCCGCATAGCCCGCGGCAACCCACGAAGCGGTGCCGGGCTTCGGCTTCATGCAGCGCGAGGCGTCTGCCCGGCCGGCCACCCGCAGACCAATCCCCACTCTTACCTTAGGAACATGGCGGGATGCAAAGTGGGATCCGGAAAAAGAAGCAACCTACGCATGCCCAGAGAAGAGGCCACTTGGCGGCAGGGAGCCCTGCGACGGTAGTTAGCTTCCGGCGTTCTTCCGCGATTAGCCATGTGCAGGCGAGCTGAACCAGACCCCGCCCGTTAGGGGATATGCCCCCCAGCCAGCCACGGGATCAGACCGGCGGGCTCGGCTCGTTCACGGACGGCGGCTTCATCTCCCTCCACGTCTTGGCCAATCGGCTCAGTTGCCCCGAGACCTTGCCGAGCTTCTCCTCCGTGACGGGCTCCGCATCCATCACCTGCACCGTCCTGTCGCCCCTCATCGCCTTGAGCTCCTTGTAGATCTGGCTGTACAGGGTGAGTATCCCCTCCTTGTGCTTGGAGTCCATCCTGTCCAACTCATCCCGCAGTCGGGCCACCTCGGATGAAAGGAACTCATAATCCTTCATGCCGGGCGCCTGCCGGATCGACTTATCCATGCTGTCCTGACGGGAAGCGAGGACTTTCAGCTCCTTCTCCAGTTCGTCCAGCCTCAAGGCCAACTCCATGAAGGTGTCGTTCGCATCGGCCGATCGTCCTCGACTGCCCTCTTTATGCCGTGAAAGCAGCCCCAATGAACCACCCTGCGGCAGGGTGATCGAGGGCAGTATTATAACTTTTCATTCATCACGCCGAAACCCTTGCGAGCGGCATGTTACCGTCAAGGATCGCGCGTTGCTCAGCCGACGGGAGCCCCCAGGCAGGAACTAGCTCAACTTCTGCAGGACCGCGTATCTCGCTCCGTACAGATGAAGGTAGAGCCCGTACTCCCATGCGTCGTCCAAGTCGATAGGTTTAGCCCCGGGGTCAAGCCGTGGGACTTCCGAAGGTCGAATTGCCATGGTGCCGATCTCCAAGACCGCCGCTTTCCTTGCCGCCGCGACATCCTGAACCATTTCCTTGAAGCGTGACTCCCCATAGCAGCAGGAGTGTTTGGTCGAGTCGAGAGGTCGCTTGGTTTTCGCCTCCCAAGCCTTCACGCCCCGTTCGAACTGTCTTTCGGTGATTCGCCCGCTCTTCCTTTTTAGAAAGAGCTCAAACGGATGCCCGGATTCAACCCTCCAACCCTCCCTGAACAGCAAAGCCTCCTTCGGGTTTGCTGCTTCAAACCAACGCTGGGAAATCGTCCAGGGCTTTCATCTGCTCCTTCATCCAAAGGCGTACGGCCGGGCTCTTGATCCTTTCGGGATCGCAATCGTACTCAAGCTCGCCACACGGCTCGCTTCCCGGCTGGGTGCCGATTAGGATCGTCCCTCCAGGCTTGGTGATCCTGATCAACTGGGAAATGGAGGTTCTCTGGTTCGTGTACTGCAAAGCCTGATATGAGATGCAACAGTCGAACACGCCATCGCGGAAAGGCGGCCTTTCAGCATCGGCCCTGACGAAGAGTATCCGCATGTAGCCTTCCGGATTCTCAAGCCTCGGAGGGGTGATGGAAAATTTTAGGATTGATAGGAGCCCTTGCTGGTCAGCGATCCCCCTGCGCGCCACCCTCAGCATCTCCATCGATATGTCGGCGGCCACGATCTTTGCATCCTTCGCTAGGTGGGGTTGAAGGAAGTGAAGCCAGAGGCCCGGACCCGTCCCCATGTCCAGGATCTTGCCTCCCCGAACGTGCCGGAGGATCCTAGCACGAAGCGCCTCCGACGCCACGAGGGGGATGGTCCAGTATCCTCTGCTTGCACCGTCCCACTCACGTAGCACCGACCGCTTGTCCCTGGCGACGTACAGACGCCGCTCCTTCTCGGACTGCTCCCGCTTCATCTCGTCCTTCGCCGCCAGCGATCTTCCGCAGCTGCGGCAAGCAAGTTGAACTTCGGGGGTCTCACGTGCGAGCTGTAAGGCTTCCCCGCAATCGCATCTCGGGAGGTAAAGGTCCGGAATGCCGTCCTCCACCGCGAACGACAGACCCTCTGGGCATGTCATGGACCAATCCTGCCATGTCAACTTGCGTCGGCAGAAGGGGCATGCAAGCCATTCGGCAGGAAAGAGGGACTCCTCTGACACCGATCGCCGGTGCCTAGGACCTTTCTTAATTGTCTCGCCTTAAGCGTCTTCTCAGTCCTCATCAACCCCACAAGCCTGGCCTGCCCTGCTCTTGCACTTGCTGGGCCTCGGCCTGGGCTCCTTGGGCAGCGATTCTTCGATCTCTTCTCTGTTCCGTGTAGAGTATGAATTATCTCATGGATCCCGCCCAGCAAACAAGGCCCAACCAATCTGCGCTGCCGCTGCCGTAGGCGGAAAGACTTTTCAGAGGCACAGGGGTACCAGACACGGGTTTGACTTGAAGGCCAAGGTCGGTCGGATCAAAACGAAGATCCCGAGAATAGGCAGGATTGATGCTAGGGGTGTTCTCACTGGCCGTACGGGTGAGACTAAGGGTAAGGAAAGGAAGCCTAGCTAGGGACTTCGTGGCCTTGGTCAACAGCGGGTACGAAGCCGATACACCGCAGCTTCTGATTCCGACGAACTTAGCAAGGGAACTGGGCCTTTGGCCGCCTCCCCTCGGGGCTGCCGAAGCGATCTTCGGAACCGCCGGGGGCCCCTTGAAAGTCTGAGCCATACCCCGCGCGGTTAAGGCGACAGTGGTGACGGAGGAATCCTCGTCCAAGGAAGTTGACGCGGATCTGGTCATCTCCCATCTCGCGGATGAACCTCTCATAAGCGACGCGTTGGCCGGTGCCCTCGAGATTGCGGTTGAGGACATAGCCAAAAGGCTTTGGCGCTTCAGGTGGGAGCCGAAGAAGAAGCTGAGGAAGAGCGCTACGTCCTGACGCATGGAGTTTCTTCACTCTTCACCGCACTAAGCCGCCCATCCCTTGGCGAAAAGCAGCGATCCGGGCTCGTTGATCAATGTTCACGAAGTGGGGGATGGGGAACCACTTGCCTAGGTGAAAGATGTAGTAAGATGTTTTCGCCAAGTTCCGTGGCGCGGCGGTCGGTCGTAGGGGGTACCCCAATTCCATTCAATCCAGACTCCAGCAACAACGTTCTCCTTCCCTGCGGATATTGCCGTATGTAGCTTGCGGGGGCTTACAGTCTGAGTCCCGGCTTCGCATCCTCGTATCGTGAAAGGGAGTCGGCCGAATCTTGATCCCCGATTTCAGAAGCAGATACGGACGATTCTGATCCGCCCCGAAGCCACGCATGGAATCGCCGCGGCGGGCCTAGCTGTGGCCACCCTCTCCTCGTCCCCTGGGAACACAGATTCAAGTAACAGCGAATTGAAAGGATCGGAGACGATCTGCGTATGCCGGACGTGACCTATTTCGACAGGACGAGCGACAAGGACCCTGAGGGCATGACCAGGCAAACCCTCAGGATCGCGAAGAAGCGGGCCAACGAGTTGGGCATAGACCACTTCGTTGTGGCCTCATCCACCGGGCTCGTTGCCAGGATCGCCTCGGCCGAGCTTGCTGGCCGGAATCTGGTGGTCGTCGGGGAGGACAGGAGCTGGTACGAGAAGGGCCTGCTCGAGGATCTCCGGATGAAGAAGATCCCGGTCCTGTTCAGCCGCGAATGCCCCTACAGCTATCCCGATGATGCGCAGGCCGCCCTAAGGCTTTTCTGCGAGGGGGCCAAGGTCTGTCCCGAGGTCGTGATGCTAGCCACCGACGGGGGCGCTGTGCCGAAGGGCACCGAAGTGATCGCGCTGGCGGGGACGGGATCGGGGGCGGACACGGCCATGGTTATCGCATCGGCGGGGAGCAAGGACTTCAGGCAGCTGAGGATCAGGGAACTCCTGTGCAAGCCGAGGTGACCGAGGCCCGTTGCCCGGACCTGGACTGCCAAGATGAGCGCATTTCTGCGGGCCCAGCGTTGTGCGGCCGCCAAGCATCCCACGACCCCCTGGGAGGCGACGAATACCCATACATCTATATCGCGGCTTGTCGATCTCGACGAGCCAGTTAAGCTTGCCTCCAAGGGAGGGGCGGTTCTCGGCAGCCCATCGACCGTGGCGCGGGAAGTGCGATGGATTCTGACGTAAGCCGTTCGGGGCGCGTGAGGCCAGAGAAGAGCTTCAACATGGGGGACTACACCGTCCGCGTGACGGACGATGAGGTCGAGGTCCGCAGCAAGAAAGGTAAGGAGTGGGGGCAGACCACCGTCTTCAGGAGGGCTTCCGTCAAGGCCTCCTATCTACCCGCGTCAAGAAAGCCGCTCATCGCCCTGTGGGCGGCCTATCCGTTCTATGCCCTCGGGTTCATGACGGTCTTCGTGGTCGACGGCATCCGGCAGTCCGACCAAGCCGCGGTTCTTGGCATTGCGCTCTCACTACTCCTGGTCCCCCTCCTGCTCCATCTCCTGCTTCCGACCACGATCTTCATCGCCGGCTGTGCGGTCCTCTTTTTGGCCGTCTTCTCCGCGCCAGAGGTTGGCCAGCTCGGAATCCTTTTCCAGGCAGCACAGGAGGCCGTCGGGAAGGGATACGTCGAGGCCTTCATCATGGGTGCCTCGCTGTTCCCCATCGCGCTGCACGCGATGATCAGACAGACGATCGTCAGGTACCGCCTGGTCCTGGAGGAAGGACCCAGACGCTTCGAGACCACGGCGTACGGCTCATCGAAATCCGCGCTGCTTCGCTGCATAAGGGAGGGGCCTCCCGAGAGGCAAGCTGGCTTTTCGCTAAGACGCCTCATCGAGTTCAGGCTTCCTTTCTTCTTCATGAGGCTAAGCAAGGAGCGGATGAAGAGTTGCCAGTACTGCGGCGAGAAGACGCTTTTGGAGTGCACAAGGTGCCGCACACCGATCTGCGGCTCCCATTACGGCACCCTGCATGGGTACAAAGTCTGCCCGGACTGCCTGGCTCAGCGCCGCGGGAAGACGAGGGAGGGCCTGCGTTGGATGAATCGTTGATCGCAGGTCTAGGCCATGGCTTGAACGAGCGATCGTCTGGAGAAGGTCCCCTTACCCTCAAAGGTCGCTTCGCCGCCCCGGCTGCGCGTGCATATGCCCCGAGAGGTGACTCGGATGGATGAGGAGGAGCTCCTTTGCTTGCTGAAGTCGAAATTCGGGGAGGACCTGGTGCGCGAAGGGCTCAGGCTTGCCGACGCAGGGGTTTTCTTCAGGAAGGACCGCATCATGGTGGACCCCGGGAAGGGGAGGTTCAAAGATATCGGGACCGCGTCCGTCTCAAAAACGGAGTCGAAGGTGGAATTTGACCCGGAGTCCCTCTCAACCAGATGCCTTTCGTGCGGTCCTTCGGCAGGAGGCGTCTGTCAACACAAACTTGCCGTGGCCGTCGCGTGCAACCGACAGGGATTCCTGACGGACGACATGATCATCAGGCTCATCGACACCCTGCATGGGCCCGCCAAAGAAGGCTCACGGCTTAGCGCCCGAATATGCCCGAACTGCAAAGGACCACTCGATGTGGCGAGCCAGATCATCTGTCCTAGCTGCGGCCACGCTGTCTGTCCGAACTGTTACCGTCCCGGGAACCGGATGTGCTCAAGGTGCTACGAGGTCGAGTTCGAAGGCAAAAGGTTCATGCCCGTCGGTTTCAGGGCGGCCGCGAAGGACGTTCTCAGACCCCTGGCCAGGCCAGCCGTAGGGATGTTGCTCGCCTATGCTTTCGTGTGGCTCCTTTTCTACAGCAAGCCCCTGAAAGAGCTCCATCCACTGCTGCCCATATTCCTGATCGTGGCGTTCCTGTGCCTGCCGCTTCCGGCTTGGGCCTACGTCACCTGGCGCAGGAAATCAAGGACTTGATCGGCCGAACCGCGTCGGATGCCGCAGATGCGAAGCTGTCCGCCGACAGACGGATCTGCAACACTTTTCTGGCAAAAGCAGACCACCCCAAAGCATGGCCCGGACCGGGAAAATCCGAACCGCACTTCTGATTGCTTTCATCATGACCTTGACGACCTGTTGGGCCGCATCGGAGCTCCAAGAAAAAGCTCTGGACGCGATCGAGTCGGCTGCGATGTTTTTCCGCGCCACACTGTCTTGCAGGGGTGGCTACCTGTGGAAATACAGCGAGGATCTGACGCAATACTGGGGCGAGACCATAGCCACACCGAGCCAGATATGGGTTCAGTCTCCAGGCACCCCGGTCGTCGGCATGACCTTCCTGAAGGCCCATCAGGCAACGGGCGACAGGCGGTATCTCGAAGCCGCCTCTGCAGCAGCCGGCGCCCTGATCTGGGGGCAGCTCGCCCCCGGCGGGTGGGATTACAACATCGACTTCTTGGGCGAGGCGAAGTGGCGTTATAGGCACGAGGGCCCTCAGGACACAACAGGGTCGTCAGCCTGCACGTTCGACGATGACGTGACCCAAGGTGCAACGCGATTCCTCATGGCAATGGACGATGTGCTGAAGGACGAGTCCCTTCACCAGGCCGTACAGTGTGCCCTCGAGTTCATCATGGAGAGCCAGTTCGAGAACGGCGCATGGCCCCAGTGGTATCCTTTGAAGGGGGGTTACAGCGACATGTACACCTTCAATGACGCGGCGATCAACGACTGCATCTCGACGATGCTCGAGGCGTACGCTAGGTATGGTGACGAGAGGTACCTTCGCAGCGCGCTCAAGGGAGGAGATTTCATAATAATCTCCCAGATCGCTGAACCGCAGCCAGGCTGGGCCCAACAGTACCACTGGAACATGAGCCCGGGGTGGGCGCGGTCGTTCGAGCCCCCGGCCGTCTGCAGCAGCGTGACAGCCCGGAACATAAACTCCCTGCTGGACCTGTACCTTCTGACCGGAAACGAATCCTACCTCTCCCCGATACCCGCCGCGGTCCGATGGCTCAACGAGTCCCAGATCGGCAAGGATCTCTGGGCTCGGTTCTACGAGCTCGGGACCAACCTGCCGCTGTACTGCGACAGGGACTACAAGCTAACGTACAACCTTTCCGAGCTCAGCGAGGAAAGGAGGAAAGGCTACAGCTGGCAGGGCTCCTATGCCAAGGGTGCAATCGCAAGGTACTTGGAGGTGACTTCAATGGGCAGGGAAGCCTACTTGGAGCAAGCAACGAGGCCCCTGACCGATGAGGAGAGGTCACGGAGGGCAGCAAGCATGGAGCCGCTCGTCAGGCAGATCGTGGCTGCCTTGGATGAGCAGGGGAGATGGGTGGAGGACGGCTGGATCTACAGCAAGACCTTCAACACGAACATCGGGCATCTCGCGAGCTACTTGGAATACTCCGGCTGGAAGGGGGCCCCGCCCCAGGCCCCGACGATCAGCGCCTACTGGCTTAACGTCAGCGTTGAGCAGATGACCGTAAGCGTCCAGCTCGAACACGGCCTCGGGCTTGACAGGATCCAGAATGTCCTCCTCAGCTTCAGCCCCCGCATACAGGGGGCCGAGGTCGCCCTGATCGACAATGGGATGGGCGTTGACCGGAATCGGAATGACGGAGTGTATTCCGCTTCCCTGCGCCCGCCGAAGGAGCTTACCTCCAACTACGTGGGCATGGTCGTCGCGAAGGACGTCGATGGCCACTGGAACCTCTCGGTCCTTCCCTTGGGCGTTGCGGCGCAGATAGCGAGCCTCCTTGCGGACATCCAAGGCAAGGAGATGGAGGCGCGTGAGCTCGGAGCCGAGGTCCACGACCTACTCGAAGACCTGCGCAGGCTGGAGCTTGCCTTGGAAAACATCACCTCGGACAGGCAGGCTCTGGACCTCTTATCCTCGGCCACGGACCTAGCCGTGCGTTTTGAGGTGGCCGTGCTGAGGAGGCGGATCGAGGTGGCATCCGAATTGATCGCCATGGCCAAGCAAGCAGGGGTGGATACGTCACGGCAGGAGATGTTTTTGGCAAAGGCGGTGCAGGAATTGGAGAGAGGCAACTACGGACCGGCAAGGCTCTACACGGAATATCCACTCCGTTTGGCCCAGGTGATCCCGGAGCTTTGGGGCCCCTTCGGCGTTCTTTCGGGACTCGCGCTTGGGGTCCGCCGAGCCCGACGCCCAACGCCCTGAGGCTTGGATCGGCCCCGTGCAGCTGCGGCGGGCGTCCTTGCTGGAGCGGGTCCCGGCCTTGACTAGCCTATCTGCCGTGCAACCCACTCATACGTTGCGGCCTTGCAGGCATCGGTATGAACGTGCCCGGTCGTTACCTCGTGGCGAACCCCCTTGGGCCCTCGAAGCGTGTTGTACGCCGCGTATATGCCCGTGGGCGGGCAGATATCGTCGAGGAAGCCGAGGCTGAACAGGGAGGGACAGTGGATCATGGATGCGAAGTTCACGCCATCGATGTATCTTGCAGCCCTCACATGCACGGGATCCGGAACCCCTTTGCGCAGCCTGATCAGATTCGGCCACCCTGCCGCACGGCCGACCACAGGCCCGGTGAGATCGCAGTGCGTGCTGCACGACGCAACCAGACCCGTGACCTTGCCGCTGAGGGCGGCCGCCGCAAGGGCCTGTCCCCCGCCCTGGCTGTGCCCCTCCACGAAGAGGTTCTCGCCGTCCCACTCTGCCCTCTCGCAGAGAAAGTCCACCGCTCTAACCGCACGGAGGAACATCCCTCGGAAGTACAGCCTCTCTCGCCTGGTCCTTCCGCGCTTTGCATAGCGGCTGAGGCTTCCCATCCGGAGCCTCAGATAGAAATCCTTGGGCATATCGTTGGGTATGGGGTGGGGGTTGATGCTCAGAACCATAACTTCTCGCCGGGTCCAGTCCAGCCCATTTTCCGGGGGAACCGGGTACACTCCCGACCCGTGGTAGCGCACGAGCCCAGGAAAGGGGCCTCTTCCCCGAGGAATCAGGAGCCAGCCGTGGATGTTTCGCCCGCCCGGCATGCTGATTACCGCCTTGTATATCCTCCCATCCGGACAATCGCCGTGATGCGTCACGCTCGCCCTCAACGGTCCGGAGATCAGCCTCTCTTTTTGATCGCCCCAGAACTCCTGGAAATCACCGGGGATCGGCATCGACGGGGCTATCCTTTCGGGAGCCACGGCGGCCGCGGCCCCAAGACTTTGCTTTCCCCCGCTCAACCCAAGCTCTACCCAGATGCTGATGAAACCGGGCGCTTCGCATGGAACCTCAACCTCCCAGGGAAGATCGCTAGGCTCCAGGACCCCGGAGCCGACCGTGGAGAAACCGTCCCTGACGATGCTATACCTCATCGACGCTCGCGGCGATCGAAACCGATCATGCGGCTCAACGCGAAACAGAACGGTTTCACCCACCCTGTAGACGGCTGTGGGCCGGTCGGTGCGCAGAGCCAGCACAGGTCCATTCCCTTGTAATGATGAGGCCATCCAATCACTGCCTTGATTGCGCTCCGACCTCCCAAGGCTGGGGAGGGCCTTGAACAATGGTATGCCTCTTGCGCTGGGCTTCGAGCCCGACCGGGGATGTCCACGCTGGACTGAGTGCGCGCCGCGTTTCGGGCCGAACCCTGACTGTACAACGGTCACTTCGGCCCTTTCAGGCATTTCTCGGGCGGCCTCCAGACGACGAAGACGACCGGCAGCACCGATCCGATCAGCCCAACGGTCAGGCCGAGGAACAATCCGAGGATTGCCTTCCCAGGCCCGCACGCGGAGGCAAGATCGATCTCAGGCGCGATTCCACCCAGCTTCGCGAGGACGTTGCCGACCACCACGATGATGTAGCCGAGCATCGCCCCAACGGTTCCGATGATAATCCCCTCGGCCGCGAAGATCTCCAGAGTCGTGGTCGTCTCCGCGCCGAGGGCGCGGATCGTTCCTATCTCGATCAGCCGCTCGTAGAGGGAGATCTCCATCAGGTTCATGTAGATTATGAGTGCCATCAGGCCGGCTGCGAGCGGAAGCTCCCAGCGCTTGGTCACTACAAGCCCTGCCCCGCCCTCGCTCACGTAGAAGGTGACGTGTTGAATGAAGTTCGCACACACCAGGCTTAGGACGAGGACGAGAAAGAAAGTCCTCAGTTTGCGTCTCCAGATGCTCCGCAGGGACAAGGTGAAGAAGTCCAGATCTATCAGCGGAGCGGGCGCAGTGTACGCCGAGTACAGCCCATGCAGCTCTCTGGCGGTTGATAGCTGTGCCTCCCTTGTCCCGGGCCACCTGAAGCATTCACCGCGGCTGAGCGGTGAGGTCCGACGCGCCGCGGCCGAGGCGTCCTCCACGAAGCCCACGTCGGCTCCAAGCCGCTGAAGGTCCTGGACGATCGAGATGACGATTGGGAGCTCCACGTTCACCAGGCTTACCCTGTACATGGTGGCAGGGAGCCGCGAGAGAATCTTCATCAACGGCCCGTCGCCGGCCGTATCTCGGTACGGTATTCTCAGGCTCACCGTCGTCCCCTCCGTCAGGGGACTCAGTGGATCGTCCGACCTCAGCATTCCCTCGATCCATTCGCGCCTGCCACGCCGAACCCTCCTGATCTCGTAGAAGCGCGAAAGGACACCCTCAAGCGCGCCAAGGCTAATCTGCGATCTCTTCAGCAGGAGTTCCATCCTTCGCGCCTTCAACTGAAGCGCCTCCTGCAAGGGGCCCTGCAGCGTGAGCTGGAGAGTACCTTTTGGGGCAAGATGCATCAACAACCATTGCCCTTGACCAGTGGGCGTGACCAAATCCCTGCGCCCATGCCAGTACTTTAAGCCTTTGTCCGAGCCGATGAGTTCCAGGGTTAGACCATTTATGAACGGGCTCGAAATTTGCAGGTAAGAGGTTTCAACATCATGACCCCTAGGGAAAGGTTCCTTGAGGTGGCGCTGTTCGGCAAGCCCGATCGCATACCTCTGGCGGTGGGGGGCGTCAGGCCGCTCACGAGGGATGCGTGGATCAAACAGGGGCTGCCTCGGGACGGGAACGTCCCAAGGTTCTTGGGCTTCGAGAGCTGCATGCTGAGCTCGTCGAACATAACCTCCTTTCCAGGCGAGGGCTTCAAGTGGAAACCCAGCCCGTCATCGATCAACATCGGTCCTCTGCCACCCTTCAGGCACAGGATACTTAGGCAGGATGAGAGACACCGCATCTGGACGGACAGCCTCGGCATAACCCAGATGGGATTCCAACACGACTGGAGGAAGGGCTGGAGCGGGTTCGCCACTAGGGTCTTCATGGATTTTCCGGTCAAGAACCGAAAGGACTTCCTGAAGATCAAGAAACGCTACAACCCGGACGACCCGCGTAGGTATCCTAGGAACTGGGATGAGATGGCCAAGACCTACCGCGCCAGGGATTACCCCCTGAGCATGGTCATCAGGGGGCCGTTCTGGTGGACGAGGGATATGACCGGGCTGAAGATGATAGCAACGGGGATCTACAGGCAGCCGCAGCTCGTACGCGAGATCATGGATTTCTGTGCCGAGTTCCAGATGGGGGTCCTGCACAGGGCGCTGGACTCCGTGGATCTGGACTACGTCGTCATGTCGGAGGACATGGCTTACAAGAACGGCCCCATGATTGGCCCAAGGACCATGCGGGAGTTCATGGGGCAGGCTTACATGCATATCACGCGGAGCTTTCGCGAGCATGGGGTGAAGGTCATCATGGTCGACAGCGACGGCAACCCCGAGGCCCTCATACCAGAGTGGATAAAGTTGGGCATCAACGGCCTCACCCCGTGCGAAGTCGCCGCCGGCGTGGACGTCGTCAGACTGGGCCAACGGTACCCCCGCCTCGTCATGATGGGCGGCCTGGACAAGAGGAAGTTAGCCAGGGGGAAAGAAGCCACAAGGCAGGAGGTCCTGTACAAGGTTCCGCCCTTGGTGAAGAGGAAGGGCTTCTTTCCGGGGGTCGACCATGCCGTTCCGCCGGACATAACGCTTGAGACTTTCGCATATTTCGTCAACCTGCTCAAGGATCTATGCGGGTGGACGAGGCCCGATGGGTTAGGTAGCACTACGCCCGCAACGCGCGGAAACTGAAAGCGTTCCCCAAAAGCGTGCACGCGCGGGCCAAGCTCGAATGTCGTCAGAGCATGACTGCGGCGCGCATCCGGAGCAAGCGATCTTGAAGCCGGCGGGCGAGCTCGGAGGCGGCGCGGACTAAGCCGAGAATCAAGGCCGCGGAAGCCTCACCACGTCGAGCCACCCCGGCAAGACCCTCTTCGAAAGACCGACCACTACGCCATCAGGGGACCGAGTATCCAAAATGAGCGAAAGGCGCTCAGCCCTCGACCGGCCACCACTCA